>MDTE01039239.1_pt1 | contig 10880 bp, 9 predicted proteins | sample 811231 | NCBI WGS metagenome assembly MDTE01 (sample SAMN05326651, study PRJNA326480) | marine metagenome | isolation source: seawater | place: Indian Ocean: Red Sea | collected 2010 | reverse complement strand
TTCTTCTATAAGTAAGTTCGTTTTTTGTATTTCTTTATATTCTAATGGGATCCATTGTGAGTCTATACGTATATTCTTATTATAGGTGCCAATTTCATCTAAAGAATTTTTCACTGTGATCCTATGAAAACTATTCTGATACATAAAACCCCCAGCTACAACTATGGATGCAATAAGTACAGAAATCAAAATCCCAAGGGAAAAAAACTTGTCTCTAATTAGTCTTGTAATAGTTATGCTAATCAAATTTTCACCAAGAAAATTACTTTATATCTCGCCATGAATGTTCAGGTTCCCAATTCATAAATTTTTTCGCTTTAGATATACTAATAAGTGATTCATTTTCCTTAAATTTTTGATTTAATTTTACGCCTGGATAAGCCATATTTATTAATTCTGAAGATCGAATATTGGATGTTGTATCAGAAGAACTAATAAAAAATGCCTCATGACCTTTCCAATCATTTTCAATACTTAGCCTACAGGATTTTGCAGCATCTCTTCGATCAGTATAAGAAAAAAATCCACAAATTTTTCTAGGTGTAATTTCATCTTTGTTTAAATCTTTTTTATGATTTAATAATCTATTTTCATCCCATAACCCCATAAATCTTAAACTAGCAATTTGAGTATCATATCTTCTGGCAAACGCTTCTGCCATTTCTTCTCCTAACCATTTAGTAGTTGCATAAACATCTGATGATCTCGTAGGATGATTTTCGTCAACAGGTAGATAATTTGGCATTATTGGTTCTATACCCCAAAGTTCATAGGGAAAAGCAGCACCAATAGCATTTATTGATGATGCTATTACAATTTTCTTTATGTCATATAAAAAAGCAGATTCAAGAACATTATATGCTGAAGTCATATTAATTCTAAAAACCTCATGTGGAGGTAAGGTCATAGGATTTGGTATTGCAGCTAAATGAACTATTGCATCACATCCATTAACGGCTGACAAAGTCTGGCCAAAGTCAGTAAAATCAATTTTTTTCGATGATAAATTTTCTGTTTTTGTATCAGTTGGTTCAATAAAATTTGGAGAACTCAAATCTGCATTTACAACTTCATATCCATGATTTAAGAACTCCTTAACCACATAAGTTCCAGCTCTACCATTTCCACCTGTAATTAGTACTTTCATTTTTTTCGCTCCAATTTATAAAACAATAACAATATAAATTTACATATAATCATAAAATTCGTCTATGAAATAACGTAATTCAAATAAGGATTTTACAGGATATAAATCATAACATTTACACCTAACTTTCAAAGCTTGATCCACTAAGATTTCTAAAAGTAGGTTGAGTAATAAACATAAATATAAATATAATCGCAAGTATTGTAGATCCAACTAAAACAGCTACTGTTATATCGAAAATATTTGCAACAATTCCTGACATCAATCCTCCCAAAGGAATAAGACTAAAAGTTATCGTATAAATACCCATTACTCTCCCTCTAATATTTTCTGGAACTCTTACTTGTAAAACTGTCATTCCAATAACAAAAAATATTGTATTACATGCACCCCCAATAAAAAGAAAAACTAGAGCTAAATAGAATGTTGTAACCAAAGAAAAAAATGATATTGAAACACAAAAAAGCAATGAACCCATTAGCATAATTTTTCCTACATTATTACTTTTTCTGACCTTAGCAACTATCAAGGTTCCAAGAAGCGATCCTAGTCCCGTAGACGATAAAAGCAAACCAAATCCATCAGCATCTCTACCTAGTTTTTGTGCAAACAATGGCATTAATTGAAGATACTGAAAACCAAAAAAATGTGTGGAATAAGTTAATCCAATTAGTATTTTAAAATCTATTCTGGAAGCAATAAATCTTATACCTTCATTTATTTCTATAAAAACATTTTTATGTATCTTAATATTCTCTAATGATAGTTTTATTGAATATATCGAAATCAACATACTTAACCAACCTAAAACAGCTATATAAAATACTGTATGAGTATCACCATATCTTATAATAATACCTCCAAGCACTGGAGTAACTAAGCGACTAAATTGCCACATTATAGATCCTAAAGCTACAGCACTCATCATATGTTTTCTTTCAATTAATAGTGGGAAAAAAGAACTTCTAACAGGCCCATCAAAACCCATGATAAAAGCCTGTATTGAAGCAAGCAAAATAACGTGCCAAATTTTTACATAATTTGTTGAATCAAGAACTGCTAATATTAATAATACTAATGAAGCACATCCAGAAATTATCATTATTAATTTTCTTCTATCTATTCTATCCGCTAATGCACCTCCAAATAAATTAATTAATATAGTCGGTAAAGATGATGCAGCTCCAAGATAACCTAAAGATAAAGCAGAACCATCCAATCCATCAACAATCAACCAACCCTGAGCCATTACTGCCATCTGTATAGAACCAACAGAAGCTAATGATCCAAGCCAATAACGCCTATAGCTAGAGTTACTAAAAGCTCCAAGTTTTTTTGTTATATTATTTTGAATTATCTTCTACCCATTTGATGTTATTTCCATTTGCTTTTATAATTTTAGGAAGATTTTTTTTATCCGGAATTTCTTGCTCATCAATAAGACCATATCTTCTAGAACGGTTTCTTTGATATCCACCACAAAGATGAAAACCTACACACCCTGGGTTATCCTGTAAATCACTTAGAATTTCTGAGTACCATTGACCATCATTATAAGAAATTTCTCCTGGTAATGTATCCCATTTGATTTTTGCTGAATCAGCTAAAAGTACAGGCATATCTGTTTTTTTATACCAGTAAAGCATATTTGCAACCGGGTTTTTAAAATCTTGAAATGAAAGTATGTCAATATAAGGCAAGGCAGCATTTACAACTTCATCGGGTAATTTTTCAGTTGCTTCATATCTATCTCCAAGAATCAGGTGATTTTTATCATATCGCTTTATTGATTTATAAGTAGTTTTATAATAATGATTAGCTAATTTTGAAAGTTCTTTACTGCCAGATTTTGAGTTTAGAAAATCTGGATCAAATATAGGACCTCTCCATTCATTTACAGGTCGAGTATGCACCCAAGTTGGACAATCTGAATAAAAATATCCAATTAGGTTTGGATCATCAGACATTTCCGTAACGTGTGTACGTGCAACATAATCACACCAATCTTCCCATTCAGAATTTAATATATCGTAATGATTATTATGCTTTTCCCACTGGTGAGATTCGGTAAAAGGAAGCATATGGCAATATGGCAAGTTAACAATATTGTATTCTTCACGGGTAAAGCCCCTCGAATGCTGAAAATTTCTTATCGTTACATCCTGTACCCACCCAATAGTATTAAATCTCCACTTATTCATATTAATCGATACTGATTTTTTCAACCATTCTTTAACATCTGAATTATATTTTTCTTTCCAAATAGATATATTTTCAGAATATTTCATCGTGGATGGATCAAAATGATTTAAACCAATAGAAAAAAATATATCTCCAGATGGAGATATAAACCACCATTTATTTTTTATTTTCTCAAGCTTGAAATAAATAAGTTTTAGTCCTACTTTTTTCTGAAATTATATAACCTAATGTAAGTTTTGTATTGTATAAATGTATTCTTTAGATAAGGAAAAATAAACAAGATTTATATTTTTTTTGTTATATGAAATAATTTTTATGAAAAAAATAATTATCTAGAATGGGACAGAATCGCACGTGATAATTATACCAAATTAAGTTTAAAATTTCCTTGAAAAAATTTATTTTTAGTATTTTATTTTCAGAATATAATTAATAAAATTTCAGTTGCAAAATAATAAAATTAAATTATCAACAAAAATATTTTTTAAAAAATTAGAGGGAAAAATGAAAAGAAAAAATATAATTTTTATATCTGCAATTTTGATGATATTATCAATTTTATCATGTTCAAATAACGATTCAAATGATACAAATGATTATACGGCACCTATGCCAACAGCGACAACTACTCCTATGCCAACAGCGACAACTGCTCCTATGCCAACAGCGACAACTGCTCCTATGCCAACAGCAACAACTGCTCCTACAGACAACACAACAATTTCATCTATGACAGATGCTACAAGCGATGTTGAAATCACTATGTCCGAGTGGGATGTTAGTGTTGATTCCACAAATTCTATAAAAGAAGGCAAAATAAAACTAACACTTGTTAATAATGCTAATTTAGAGCATAACATGGTGCTACTAAATAGCGACAATTATGAAAATTTGGAGTTAACTGATGACTCCTCAATGGCTGACGAAAGTAAACTAGACATTTTGGGGAAAATTTCAGGCTTGCAACCAGGCGAATCAGGTGAGTTATTACTTGAGGATATTGAACCAGGAACCTACGCATTTATTTGCAATACACCAGGACATTATCAACTAGGCATGGTAAACAAAATTATTGTTGAATAAAAATTATTGTTGAATAAAAAATGAAATATGCGGTTGATATTTATCGACCGCATATAAAGATAAATTGTAGAATTTGTAAATGATGTTTACAATTTCTTTATTAGGAGTTTTTATTTGACCTATTATCATATTACATTTACTCATCCTCCAGATACATGTCCTGGAGAACCAAATAGTGATCCTGAAAAAATAAATGCTTTTGCAAAAATATATGATAAAGCTAAGGAAAATAACGTAAAAGTACATTATTTTGTTGCTAATCCAACTGAACATAAAATGTTTTTATTACTAGAAACTACCGACTACATTAATATAGAAAAAACAATTGGGCATACAAAAAAAATAGGATCTATATCCATTACTCCTGTAGTAGATTTTTATACTATGAAAGAGTTAAACTCATAAAATAACCTACACAATATTTTCTGACTTGAGTTTGAATTGAGATGGTGGGCTGAGGATGACTCGAACATCCGACCTCTACTTTATCAGAGTAGCGCTCTAACCGGCTGAGCTACCAGCCCAAAAATATTCTTATTAAATAGTATTACAATTCCAAGTCTTTTCCATTAAAAAAAGGATAAATTTTAGGTACTTAATAAAAAAATCCTTAAAAACTGAACAGTAAACAGAAAGAAAGTCATAATTTCGTTTGAAAGTTTAAAGACATTTAGTCTATATTTAAGTTTCAGTAGAATTTACTGAAATAACGCTTCCCCTACGAGCCCCTTCAACAAAGCTATTACTAACTCAGAGAATCTCGCTCAAGTAGGTTTATTATCATTTCATCTACTGGTCGACCTAGGTAGTATATTATGAATAATTTCATAATAAAGTTCTCCTTAGAAAGGAGGTGATCCAGCCGCACCTTCCGGTACAGCTACCTTGTTACGACTTCGTCCCAGTCATCGGTTCTACTTTCGGCGCCTGTGCCCCAAAGGGTTCACCCAGCGACTTCAAGCATTACCAACTTCCATGACGTGACGGGCGGTGTGTACAAGGCCCGGGAACGTATTCAACGCAGTGTGCTGACCTGCGTTTACTAGCAACTCCGCGTTCATGAAGGCGAGTTGCAGCCTTCAATCCCAACTGAGACCAGCTTTATCGGATTGGCTCCACCTCGCGGCTTAGCAACCGTCTGTACTGGCCATTGTAGCGTGTGTGTAGCCCTAGACGTAAGAGTCATGATGACTTGAAGTCGTCCCCACCTTCCTCCCTTTTAGGGGCAGTCTCACTAGAGAAAATAACTAGTAATAGGGGTTGCGCTCGTTGCGGGACTTAACCCAACACCTCACGGCACGAGCTGACAACAGCCATGCAACACCTGTGTAAGCTCCCTTGCGGGTTCCTCACTTTTCAGATCGGTAACTTACATGTCAAGCCTAGGTAAGGTTCTTCGCTTACCATCGAATTAAACCACACGCTCCGCTGCTTGTGCGGGCCCCCGTCAATTCCTTTGAGTTTTAGCCTTGCGGCCGTAGTCCCCAGGCGGAATGCTTATCGCGTTAGCTTCGGCTCACAAGGGGTCGATACCCCGCAAACCTAGCATTCATCGTTTAGGGCGTGGACTACCCGGGTATCTAATCCGGTTTGCTACCCACGCTTTCGTCCCTCAGCGTCAGAAATGCCCCAGCAAGCTGCTTTCGCCATTGATGTTCCTCCCGATATCTACGCATTTCACCACTACACCGGGAATTCCACTTGCCTCTGACAATCTCTAGTTTAGCAGTATCTCCCGACCTCTCTAGGTTGAGCCTAGAGATTTCACAGGAGACTGACTAAACGGCCTACGGACCCTTTACGCCCAATAATTCCGGACAACGTTCGTCACCTACGTATTACCGCGGCTGCTGGCACGTAGTTAGCCGTGACTTATTCCTTGGGTACCGTCCTTGCTCTTCCCCAAGAAAAGAGGTTTACGATCCAAAAACCTTCATCCCTCACGCGGCATCGCTCCGTCAGGCTTTCGCCCATTGCGGAAGATTCCCTGCTGCTGCCTCCCGTAGGAGTGGGGGCCGTGTCTCAGTCCCCCTCTGGCTGGTCGTGCTCTCACACCAGCTAACCGTCTTAGGCTTGGTAGGCCATTACCCCACCAACTACCTGATAGTACGCAACCTCATCTAAGGGCGATGTCAAAGACACCTTTCATCTATAAAAAGTAAAATATAGATCGTACGGGGTATTAGCAAAAGTTTCCCTTTGTTATTCCCCTCCCAAAGGCAGATTAGTTACGCGTTACTCAGCCGTCTGCCACTAAATACACCACCGCAAGCGGTGGGATTTCGTTCGACTTGCATGCATTAGGCGTGCCGCCAACGTTCGTCCTGAGCCAGGATCAAACTCTCCGTTAAAAATTGACGTTCTTTCTGTCTACTATTCAGTTTTTAAGGTACTGCTAAACAATTAAATTCATGTTTAAGCGAAATTCTAGTGTATTATTTTTAAAGCCATTAAGTCAATATATACAAAATAAAATTTATACCAAAATAATATATTTATCGACAAATCAAAGATTTTTTTGATTTTTTTATCTGATTTACTGTGTAAAATTACATATATTTATACAATATATTGCATTGGAATGGAGTAAATTTAAATGCCTAGAAATATACCTGGAGAACCATACACAAGGATTACAGCTAAAGAAGGAAAAGAGTTATTTGATTCAGGAAATTCAGTTATTATAGACGTCAGAAGTGAGGATGAATACTTAGCTGGGCATGTAAAAGATTCAATATGGATTCCTGTAGATGACATTATTGATAGGTATTCTGATCTTCCATCTGATAAAAAATTACTTTTTATTTGTGAAGTTGGTGCTAGATCGGGACTTGCGGCTGAATATGCATCTTCTATGGGCTCAGATAATTCCGACCTTTATAATATAGATGAAGGAACTTCGCAGTGGATTAATCAAGGATTACCCTATTCTAAAGGCCAAGAGAAATAACAGGAATTTAAATTTGTCATTATTAGTAGTTGGTTCCATAGCATACGATTCGGTTGAAACTCCATCAGGAAAACGCGAGAATCAACTTGGTGGGTCTGGGTGTTTTTTTTCAGTAGCAGCAAGTTATTTTACTGAAGTTTCTATAATAGGTGTAATAGGTAAAGATTTTAATGACTCTGACTTAAGATTTCTTCAAGAAAAAAATATTGATATCTCAGGGATTGAAAAAACTGATGGAAAAACTTTCAGGTGGACTGGAGAATATATGGATGATATCAATACAGCAGTAACATTAGAAACACAACTTAATGTATTTGGTAATTTTAATCCAAAAATTAGCAATCAACATTCGAAAAAACCATATTTATTTTTAGCTAATATAGACCCAGAGATTCAAAATAAAGTATTAGAAAGCATGAATGTAAAACCCAAATTTGTAGCCTGCGACACTATGAATTTATGGATAGATATCAAAAAAAACGAACTATTAGATCTAATATCTAAAGTTGATATGTTATTTATAAACCATGAAGAGTCAAAGCAATTAACTTCTGAAGATAATTCAATAAACATATATGAAAAAGTGAAAACGTATGGATCGAACAATCTTGTAATAAAGTTGGGCGAATTTGGAGCTAAACTTTTTTCCAAGAGCAATATTTTTTCTGCTCCTGCTTTTCCTGTAGAAAATGTTGTTGATCCAACCGGTGCAGGAGATTCATTTGCAGGGGGCTTTATGGGGTATATAGCTAAGCACGGAGAGATTGATTCTGAAACACTAAAAACTGCTACTATAGTAGGAAGCACAATGGCTTCATTCGCTGTTGAGGACTTCGGTATCAATAGGTTTAAAAATCTTAAGCAAAGTGATATAAAAGATCGTTTTGAAGAATTCTCTAAATTAACTTATTTTAACCCTATGCACAAACAGCAAACATGAAATAGAATATATTTAGAAATAATTATACTTTAATGGAGATAACATGGATTACGATATCAAAGATATTAGTCTTGCAAAAAAAGGTTACCTTAGAGCCGAATGGGCAGAAAGAGAAATGCCTGTCTTAAGAAAAATAAAGGATAGATTCTATAAAGAAAAACCTTTAAAAGGTATCAAGCTTGCGGGTTGTCTTCATATAACAGCAGAAACTGCCAATCTCGCTATGACCCTACAAGCCGGAGGTGCAGAACTTACACTTTGTGCTTCAAACCCACTTTCAACACAAGATGATATTGCAGCTCATCTAGTTGAGAATGGTATACCAATTTTTGCAATAAAAGGTGAAGACTCTAAAACATACTATGAACATATGTCAGCAACTGTTGATACTGCTCCTAATATAACAATGGATGACGGAGCAGATGTAGTAGCAATGCTTCATAGCGACAAGCGACATTTACTAGATAATGTTATTGGTGGAATGGAAGAAACAACAACGGGTGTAATTAGATTAAAAGCTCTTTCTAATGAGAAAAAGTTAATGTATCCGGTAGTAGCTGTAAACGACTCACAAACTAAGCACATGTTTGATAATAGATATGGCACAGGCCAAAGTACATTAGATGGAATCATAAGAGCAACTAATATTCTAATTACGGGAAAAACTGTCGTTACAATCGGATATGGTTGGTGCGGAAAAGGTTTTGCAATGAGAGCAAAAGGAATGGGAGCACACACGGTTGTTTGCGAAGTTGATCCTGTAAAAGCATTAGAAGCAGTTATGGATGGACATCAGGTTATGTCTATGAATGAAGCTAGTTCAATAGGTGACATTTTCCTAACTGTTACAGGAGGCATGAGCGCTGTTGACAAGCATCATTTTGAAAAAATGAAAGATGGAGCTATAGTTGCTAACTCAGGTCATTTCAACGTAGAAATCAATATAGATTCTTTAGAAAAAATGTGTGAATCCAAAAGACAAATAAGAGAATTTGTTGAAGAATATACAGTTGAAGATGGTAGAAAGATTTTTATTTTGGGCGAAGGTAGATTAATTAATCTATCTGCAGCAGAAGGACATCCGCCGAGTGTAATGGATATGTCTTTTGCAAATCAAGCATTAGCTGGAGAATACATAGTAAAAAATCATAAAACTTTATCTCCTGAAGTTTACACTTTGCCAAATGATGTTGATTCTGAAATTGCTAGATTAAAGCTAAATGCTATGAATATGTCATTCGATACTCTTACAGCAGAGCAAGATAAATACTTAAATAGTTGGGAGTTAGGAACCTAATAGGAAAAAAAATGAATAATAATAACTACTTACTTACATCTGAATCTGTTTCTGGAGGACACCCAGACAAAATGTGTGATCAAATCTCAGATTCTATTCTTGATGCATATTTAGAGCAAGATCCATTGAGCCGAGTAGCATGCGAAACATCAATTACTACAGGCTTGGTATTAGTTTTTGGAGAAATAACGTCTAAAGCTAAAGTTGATATAAAAAATATTGTAAAAGAAACTATAAAAAATATTGGATATGATAATCCAAGTTATGGCTTCGATTCTGAAAGTTGTTCCATTCTTATTGCACTGGATGAGCAATCTAGCGATATTTCAGCCGGGGTAACAGACTCACTAGAAACAAGAGAAACTGATAGCCAAGAAGTTGGCGCTGGAGACCAAGGGATGATGATAGGTTATGCAACTAATGAAACAAAGCCTTTGATGCCTTTACCTATTTTTCTAGCTCATGAATTAACAAAAGAGATGACTAATGCTATGAAAAATAAAACGATTAAGTACTTAAGACCCGATTCAAAAAGTCAAGTAACAGTTGAATATAATTCCGATCATGTACCTCAGAGAGTTGACACTATAGTAATTTCTACTCAACATGACCCTGATGTAAATAATGAAACCATACATCAAGATATAAAAAATAAGATTATAAAAAAAATAATTCCTGATAATCTGATTGATGACAACACCAAATATTTTATAAATCCCTCAGGAAGATTCGTGATTGGGGGGCCTGTTGGTGATGCAGGATTGACAGGTAGAAAAATTATTGTTGATACATATGGTGGTAGTGCAAGGCATGGAGGAGGTGCTTTTTCAGGAAAAGACCCAACTAAAGTTGATAGGTCTGCGGCGTATGCTGCTAGATGGGTTGCAAAAAACATTGTTGGATCTAAATTAGCCGATAAAGCAGAAGTTCAATTATCATATGCTATTGGTGTTTCTAGACCAATATCAATACAAATTGACACTAAGGGAACTTCAAAAATAAGTGAAGGAAAATTAGTTGATATTGTTAATGAGGTTTTTGACCTTAGGCCTCAATCAATTATAGATCATTTCAACCTTAGAAGGCCTATATACAAACAAACCGCTGCATATGGACATTTTGGAAGAGATGACCTAGAACTACCTTGGGAAAAATTAGATAAGGTTGAACCTCTATCAAAAGCTTTAGAATAAAAACTTAGTTTTATATGAATCCAAATACAAAAATTAAATTTGGAACTGATGGTTGGAGAGACACTTAT
>MDTE01006675.1_pt1 | contig 10880 bp, 10 predicted proteins | sample 811231 | NCBI WGS metagenome assembly MDTE01 (sample SAMN05326651, study PRJNA326480) | marine metagenome | isolation source: seawater | place: Indian Ocean: Red Sea | collected 2010 | reverse complement strand
ATAAAGATTCTACGATCTTCATGTGTGAAGATTTTGGCTTATGCACATATGAAAAACATCACAAATCTAAAATATCATTGTTTTTCCATGCAATGAGATCCTATAGAGACAAACTAGTTGATAGCGGTTATAAAGTACATTATCAAGACTTCAACAATAATTTTAAAGTTCCATATATCAAGAAACTCAAGGATTTTATTGACGAGAATAATATTACTGAGCTTATTTATTATGAAATACCTGATAAATCTTTTGAGATGCAGATCAATAAGTTAATTGATTTAAATAATTTAAAAACTATTCTTTGCAAATCCCCTATGTTCTTGGATTCTAGAGAATCTTTTCATAAATATGTAGATGGCAAGAAAATGATTCTTCATGCAAATTACTATAAGAAGCGTCGAAAAGAGTTAGATATTTTGTTAGATGCATCAAATCCAATTGGTGGAAAATGGAGCTTTGATGAGGAAAACAGAAAAAAACTACCAAATGGTTATGAAGTACCTAAACCACCTTCAATCCCTCAACGAAAAGATACAAAAGAAATAGTTGAGTTTATAAATAAAAATTTTCATGATCATCCTGGGGAAATAGCGTTATTATTCCCCTACACAAACGAACAATGTAAAGCATGGCTTGAAAATTTCTTTTCGTTTAGATTTCACGATTTTGGTCCTTATGAAGATGCAATTTCAACTGAAGAAAATTTGATGCTTCATAGTGGTTTGAGTTCTTCCATGAATATGGGTTTAATATTGCCAAAAGAAGTAATAGATAATTCTTTAGCCTATGCCCAACAAAACAATATCCCAATTAATAGTTTAGAGGGATTTATCAGACAAATTATTGGCTGGAGAGAGTTTATTTATGGAATCTATCAAAACTTTTCTGAATCTATGAGTACAAGAAATTATTGGGGTCATAAAAATAAAATGTGTGATGCTTGGTATGACGGAACAACCGGAATCCCTCCTCTTGATGATGCCATAAAATTATCAAGTGAAACAGGCTATACACACCACATAAATCGGTTGATGGTTCTATCAAATATTATGAATTTGTGCCGAATTGATCCAGATGATATCTATCATTGGTTTATGGAAATGTTTATAGATTCTTCAGAATGGGTAATGGTTCCAAATGTCTATGGCATGGGAACTTTTGCTGATGGAGGAGTATTTTCCACGAAACCTTATATATGTGGTTCCAGTTATATTTTAAGGATGTCTAATTACAAAAAGGATGATTGGTGTGACACTGTTGATGGACTATATTGGAAATTTATACATGATAATCAAAAGTTTTTTTCATCCAACCCAAGGTTGGGATTAATGTTAAATTCCTTGAATAAAATGAAACCAGAAAGAAAAGATTACCTATTCTCATTAGCAAATTCATTTATATCAAAAAATACAGTTTCATGATTGAGCAAAGAACAGAGGGCTTATTTTGTGAGCCAGGTAATTTTTACATTGACCCTGTCAGAACATGTAAAAATGCATTTATTACACATGCACATGCTGATCATGCTAGACCTGGTATGGATAACTATTTTTGTACACCTGAAACAGCAGAAATTATAAGGCATAGAATTGATAAAAATTTATCTATTAAAGAGATTAAATATCATCAACGGATAAAATTTAATCAAGTCTACGTTACTTTTTATCCCGCAGGTCATGTTTTAGGTTCTGCTCAAATATTAATAGAATATAAAGATAACAGAACAATAATCACAGGTGATTATAAAAGACAACCTGATTCTACTTGTAAAGCTTTTGAACCAGTACAATGTAATACTTTTATCAGCGAAGCTACTTTTGCAAATCCTAAATTTAAATGGGGATCATTTGACGAAGAAATCAAAAATATCCATAAATGGTTCTCTGAGAATAAAAAGAAAAGGATTAATTCAATATTGTTTGGGTACTCTCTTGGCAAGTCACAAAGATTAATTAATGCACTGAAGCAAAAATATAAAATTACTATTTTTGCTCATAATGCCATACGAAGTATAAATAAAATATATGCCAAATTTGGGATAACAAACCTTGAAACAAAGACTATTTCTACAAAAAGTGGTTTTAAGGATGGAATTATTGTGATGCCACCTGGCGCCCGAAAATCAAAAATATTAGCAAATATTTATCCTTACAAAACAGCATTTTGTAGTGGTTGGATATCAGGTAAGCATAGAGATTACGATCATGGCTTTAAGATTTCAGATCATGCCGATTGGAACGATCTTATTAAAACTATTGAAGAATCAGGGGCAAAAGAAGTAATTTTAATTCATGGTGCAGGGCCAATATTAAGAAAGTATCTCAATTCAAAAGGTATAATAGTTTCCAACTATACAAAAACAAACAAGGAAGATAAGTCAGTACAACTATCAATGTTTAATGAATAAAAAGGTCTCAGATAAGGCAATGCAACTAACTTATTCTCTCGGTATGATTATATTAATAATTCTTTCAATTATTGGTTTTCTTTATCTAGTTCAAACAACTTTTATACAGAATTAACATACCGTTCAAAATCCTTCTTATCTACATTTCCACCAGAGATAGTTACAAGTACGTTTTTATTTGATACATCAATCTTGTTTGACAAAACTGCAGCTAAACCTACACATCCACTTGGCTCACTAATAATATTAAACTCCTCATATAAATATTTCATAGCAGCACACACTTCCTTATCAGATACAGTCAATCCTTCTTCACAATTTAATAGATTGATTGGAAATGTAATTTGCCCTGGTATTTCAACCTCTAGGGCATCACAAATTGTAGATTGATGATTTTTTAGTTTTGTTCTTGTTTTATTCTGCAGAGAGATTTGTGTGTCATTACAAGTATCAGGTTCGACAGGATAAATTTTAGTTTCAGGAAAATAATGTTTTATAGCTATACTTGTTCCAGCAACAAGACCTCCACCTGATGTGCAAGATAAAACAATATCTGGTTTAATATCATTGGACAGAAAATAGTTTGATGCTTCAAGGCCAAATGTGCCCTGCCCTGCAATAATATTCTCATTATCAAAGGGTTTAACTAGTGGATATCCTCTTTCTTCTGAAATTTTCTCAGCGATTTTTTCTCTGCTTTCAATATGTCTTGTATAAAGAATTACTTCTGCACCATTGCTTTTGGTTTTTTTAATCTTGTTTGAAGGCGCATCTTTTGGCATAACGATAATAGATTTCATATCAAAGATTTGTGCAGCCTTAGAAACACCCTGAGCATGATTGCCAGAGGAGAATGCCACTACTCCTTCAACGCCCTCTTCTTTCAGGGCACTTAGTGCAGATAATGCTCCTCTAATTTTGAATGAACCTGTGAGTTGTTCGACTTCATTTTTAAGAAATATATTGGCTGCATAATTATTATTTAATTTTTCACTAGAATAGATTTTCGTTTCAACAATAAATGATTTGATTCTACTGTAGGCTGATTTGATTTCTTCGATAGTTATCATTGTTTTATTTTAAACTAATAGATCAAACTATATAATGATCAAATGAATTCAAGACAAGCACTACAAACTTTCGGTAGATCAGGAAATCCAATGTTTTCTGACAAAACATTTAATGAAACGATAATTGATATAAATGTTCCAAAAATGACACTCCAGGGAACAGTAAATAAAGTTGGGATCAGTTTAATTTTAGTATTAATTTCAGCAGCATATACATGGAATCAATATTTTACATATGGGCCATCTTCAATAGGTGGCATCACCATAGCTGGTTCATTAATTGGATTAGTATTTGCTCTTGTTACTATTTTCAAAAAGACATGGGCCCCAATAACAGCACCCCTCTATGCTCTGGCAAAAGGATTTGCCTTGGGAGGCATATCAGCGATGTATGAAGCTCAATTTGGTGGCATTACCATACAAGCCGTAACATTAACTTTTGCTACTATGTTCGGCCTCTTATTTGCCTATAAAACAGGAATTATAAAACCAGATAAAAATTTTATGTTGATGGTGTTTGCTGGAACCTTTGCAATCTTTGCATTGTATTTAGTGAATTTCATTATGATGTTTTTTGGTGCTTCAATAGGTTTCATTCACTCTAATGGATTATTTGGAATTGGTTTTTCTTTATTAGTGGTGTGCATTGCCGCATTGAACTTGGTTCTTGATTTTGATTATATTGAACAAGGGGCTGAAAATAATGCACCCAAATATCTTGAATGGTATGGAGCATTTTCATTAATGGTTACCCTTATATGGTTGTATCTAGAAATTCTACGGCTGCTATCAAAACTTCGAAGTAGATAAATGGAATACATACTAGGTTTAATCTTAATCTTATTGATTATTTCGACTTACTTTTTATTTAATCTCAAAGCTAGCAAGAGGCAATCTCAGAGGGACAATAGAATCAAATGGCGACATAAATAACAACTAGTTATTACGTGTTCTTATTTTTGCACACTTTACTGCGTCACATTTAGTTTTTTCCCATCTTTCAAATTGCACATATTCTGAGAAATCAATTTTTTTATAAAATGAATTTTTATCTCCCATAAAATTTGGCATATAAGTATAACTTTCACCTATAAGTGTTTCTGTACTGCTTGATTCAATTGTCTCAGTCACAATGCCATCCTTTAATTGATAGGAGCCTTTATTAAATTGCATTTGATTTTCAAGATAATAAATAACGATAAATTCACCATTCATATACATTTTTATTGGGGTGGGATTCGGCACATCTGAATATTGTTCATCGACTGCAAACTCAACAAGTCTCCAGGTTCCATTAAAGTCACCCTTAGATGCACCATGACAAAAAATAAAAGATGTAAACAATATTGATAGTAAAAAGAAATTTTTCATAACTAATCCTTCTTTATAATATACATAAAAACTTACTTTCTTTACAGGAGTTAAAAATGATGGAGCGAGTGACGGGGTTCGAACCCGTGACCTCAACCTTGGCAAGGTTGCGCACTACCAACTGTGCTACACTCGCATAATTGAGATAAAATGTTAACCTTCTTGTATCTCGCATTCAAGAAAAATTATTAATGAAAAAACTTTTATTATTTTTTTTAATACTTCTTTTCATAAAGGCTATTTATGGTGAAGGCTCATATAAGCTTGGGTTGGGATCTTGCCATAATCAAGATTATCCCACCACAGCATGGTCAGCACTTGAACAAGAAAACATAGATTCATTCTTTTTTTTAGGAGATAACGTTTATGGCGATGTACCAAGTGGGGAATTAGATAGATTAATTAACGCATATAAGAATTTCAGTAAGATTATCCCTAAATGGCTAAAAGAAACAGAAATTTTTGTTATTTGGGATGATCATGATTATGGACTTAATGATGGTGGCTCTGATTACAGATATAAAATACAATCACAAAAATTATTTAATGATTTTTGGGATATTAAACAAAATGATTTACGTCGACAAAGGGACGGCATCTATTTCAGCGAAACTAAAATAATTCAAAATCAAAAAATCTTATTTCTTGGTTTAGATACAAGGTTTTTTAGAAGCCAGCTAACTAAGTCAAATAATGCTTATGTAGTAAATAATGACCCTGAAGCTACAATCTTAGGTAACGAACAATGGATATGGTTAGAGAATGAGCTTGCTAAACCTCATGATATTTTAATTTTAGCCTCTTCAATTCAGGTTTTAGCCACAGAACATCGATTTGAAAAATGGAGTAATTTTCCCCATGAAAGAAAAAGACTATTATCCCTTCTTGGAGATCTTAGTTCTCATGTACTGCTTTTAAGTGGAGATAGACACAGAGGTGGAATTTATCAATATGGTGATATTGTAGAAATTACAGCATCCTCATTAAACAGAGGAATTTTTCCATCATACGAAACAGATAAATTGTTACTAGGAGAAACACATCCACAGAATAATTACGGATTGATTGAAATTGAAAAAGATAAATTATCAATTTTTCTTAAGGATGAACACATGCAACCCCTTGAATCTTTTATAATCCCCCTAAAATAATTAGTTAAAACACCCTTGTATAGTTATAATAAACACCGTTATGAGTAAACCTAGTAGAGAAGAAGCATTAAAAGCAGTAAAAACTTTAATTGAATGGGCTGGTGATGACCCAACAAGAGAAGGCTTGATTGAAACTCCAAAAAGAGTTGTGGCTGCATATGAAGAATTTTTTGAAGGATACAATCAAGATCCTGAGGAAATCCTAGAAAAAACCTTTGAAGAAGTTGAAGGTTATGATGAGATGGTAATTGTCAAAGATATTCGTTTAGAGTCACATTGCGAACATCATATTGTTCCAATCCTTGGTAAAGCTCATATAGGATATATCCCCAATAAGAGAGTTGTTGGAATAAGTAAATTAGCCAGGATTGTAGATGTTTTCGGAAAGAGGCTCCAAACCCAAGAAACTATGACTTCTCAAATAGCAAATACAATACAAAAAGTACTTGATCCAAAAGGTGTTGCTGTTGTGATAGATGCTGGACACCAATGCATGACTACTAGGGGTGTTCATAAAACAGAGTCTTCTACAGTAACGAGTTCTATGAAGGGTATATTTAAAGAAAACCCTGTTACAAGAAATGAATTTCTTTCCTTTATAAATTTACCTAAAAAATAATTGAATAAACTAAATCTAGTTCTGGCCTCATCGTCTGAAATTAGAAAAAATATTGTAAGTAAATATAATTTCAAGTGCATCTTTAAAGATCATAAATACGATGAAGAAAATGAAAAAAAATCACTCGATCTTAATCCAATAGACTTAAGTCTTCATCTGGCTAAAGAAAAGGCTCTAAGTCTATGTGATGAATTTAAAGATCACATCATATTAGGATGTGATCAAATATGCCTAATGGATAACAATATTTTTAGTAAACCAATTACTGAAGAACAAGCACAAAAAAATTTACGATTACTTTCTGGCAATACTCATAATTTAATAGGGTCTTATGTATTTGTTAAAAATAACACCGTGCTATATAAGGAGACAATTATATCTACATTAACAATGAGAAAATTAAGTGAAGCAGAAATTTCAGAATATGTACTATTAGATCGTCCGCTTCAATCCTGTGGCTCCTATATGTTTGAAAAGAATGGATACAAGCTATTTTCGAAAGTAAAAGGGAGCCTTGAAGAAATAAATGGTTTACCATTTAAACATTTAATAGATCAAGTAGAGACCTATGTATAAAGTAATCAAAACATATGGACACGATAGAGGATACTCCTGTGCCTTTAGACAGTGGTCAGCTAAATCTAACTGCAAATACCTGCATGGATATTCTCTTGGCTTCAAGATAACCCTTCAATCCCCTACCCTAGACGTAAATAATTGGGTCTATGATTTTGGAAATTTTTTGTTTCTTGAAGATTGGCTTATTCAAAATTTTGATCATACGCTTCTTGTGGCACAGAATGACCCCGAAAAGGAAATGTTAAAGTTATTAAATACTAAAGTTGCCAGAGTTATAGAATTGGAAAAAATTAGTTGTGAGTATTTTGCAGAAATGACATATAAATACATTGATGAACATTTATCAAATATTGATGTCGAAGTAATTTCTGTGGAAGTTTCAGAGCATGGCAGTAATGCTGCAATTTATACAAAATTAAATGCTTAAGATCTATAACAGCCTTACTAAGAAAAAAGAGGAATTCATCCCGATAGATAAAGATCATGTAAAGTTTTATTCATGTGGTCCAACTGTCTACAACCGAATACATATTGGTAATGCCAGAGCATTTATATGTTCAGACCTCTTATCTAGAGTTCTTAAAGGAATATATCCCAAAGTTACTTATGTATCTAATATTACAGATATCGATGACAAAATAATTGATGCAGCAAAACAAGAAAATAAATCGATTAAAGATATATCAAACAAATACTTCAATATTTATTTAGAAGATTTGGAATCATTAGGCATTAAAAAACCAGATCTACAACCATTCGCAACAGATTACATTAATGAAATGATTAAGTATATTGAAAAACTTATTGATTCTAATAATGCTTATATACATGAAGGAAATGTATTATTTGATACAACAAAGTTTAAAAATTATGGATGTCTTTCAGGTAGAAATCTTGATGAGCAGAAAGCTGGTGAAAGAGTAAACCTTGAAACATATAAAAAAAATGTAAATGATTTCACTCTTTGGAAACCATCAAATAATGGAGAACCGGGATGGGAATCACCTTGGGGGTTTGGTAGACCTGGATGGCATTTGGAATGTTCAGTAATGTCTGAATTAACGCTAAATATTCCCTTTGATATACATGGAGGTGGTAATGATCTTAAATTTCCACACCATGATAATGAAATAGCTCAAACTTGCGCATATCATGGAAGCAGCGAACCACAAGACTTTGCAAGATACTGGTTTCACAATGGATTTTTAAATTTAGATAATGAAAAAATGTCTAAATCACTTGGAAATGTCGTTTACCTAGAAGATCTATTAAATGTTTATGATGGAAACCAAATTAGACTCGCTCTATTATCAACTCACTACCGTCAACCAATACCTTGGAATAAAACTTTACTAGAACAAGCAAAAACTGTATCTAAAAAAATTAATAAGTTTACAAAAGACTTAAACTTAACTCCGAAATTCAATGTTGATACTTTGATTGCTCAAGATTTATTAGATGATCTCAATACACCTAAAGCCATTGCAACAATTCAAAAACTTATTCAATCACCATCGAATAATCTTGAAAGTGAATTAGAAACATTTCAATACATATTTGAAGGTTCAAAACATAAAGTTACGTTAGATGACAATAAAATTTCTGAAATTGAAAAATTAATTAAAGAACGAGATATTGCAAGAAAAAATGGTAATTATGATCAGGCTGACGAAATTAGAGATAAACTTACTAAAATGAACGTTATCATAGAAGACGTTAATGGTAAAACAGAATGGAAAATATAAAAATAAGCTTACCTGATGGATCACAAAAAGATCTGCCAGTGGGCAGTTCTGGTTTTGATCTAGCTAAATCAATTGGCCCTGGGTTGGCCAGGGATGCTGTTGCAATAACAATTAATGGAGAGCAGAAAGATTTAAAGGATGCCCTTCCGAACAATGCTTCAGTATCAATAATAACCATTAAGTCTGAAGAAGGTCTTGAGATTATGCGACATACCTTAACAGCACAAGTATTAGCACAAGCTATCAAGAATCTTTATCCTGACGCAAAATTAGCAATAGGACCCACCATTGATAACGGCTTTTACTATGACACTTTATTCTCAAAGCCAATTTCTTCAGATGATTTACCTAAAATTGAAAAAGAAATGCGAAAAATAATATCAACTAAAAGTGAGATTAATAAAACCCTGCATTCAAAGAAAGATGCAATCTCAAAATTTAAAGAGATGGATGAACACTTCAAAGCTGAAATAATTAATGAATCCGAACAAGTAAAAGACTTTCAAATCTATGAACAAACAAATTCAGGCTTTATAGATCTTTGCAGAGGCCCTCACCTTCCCTCTTTAGATCATATAGGCGAGTTTAAACTTACAAAAATATCAGGAGCTTATTGGAAAGGTGATGCTGACAACCAGATGCTAACACGCATTTATGGCACAGCATGGAGGACTCAAAAAGAATTAGATCAATATTTAACTCAACAAGAGGAAGCAGAAAAAAGAGATCATCGAAAAATAGGCAAAGAGATGAACCTATTTCACTTCCAAGATGATGCACCTGGAATGGTATTCTGGCATCCAGCTGGTTGGACTATATATACACAATTAAAAGCCTTCATGAGAAAAAAGCTCTCTATGGCAGGCTATAAAGAAGTAAGCACTCCTTTAGTAGTTGATAGAACTTTATGGGAAAAATCAGGGCATTGGGACAAGTACAGAGAAAATATGTTTATTACTGAAATTGATGAGGAACATGCAAATGAAAAAAGAGTAAATGCTCTTAAACCTATGAATTGTCCATGTCATGTTCAAATCTTCAATAAAAATATCAAATCCTATCGTGATTTACCCTATAGAATCTCTGAATTTGGCTCTTGCCATAGATATGAACCATCTGGCACTCTTCATGGGCTTATGAGAGTAAGGGGATTCGTTCAAGATGATGCACATATATTTTGTACAGAGGATCAGATTGAAAATGAAACAAAACTATTTATTGAATTACTCTCTGATGTATATAAAGATCTTGGCTTTGATAAATTTAAAATTAAGCTTTCAACTAGACCTGTTAAAAGAGTTGGGTCTGATGAAATTTGGGACCAATCAGAATCAGCATTGAAAAATGCTATAGACAAACTTGGTCTTGATTATGAAATTGATGAAGGAGATGGAGCATTTTATGGCCCTAAGCTGGATTTTGTACTCACAGATGCAATTGGAAGAAATTGGCAATGTGGTACCTTGCAAGCTGATTTTAATTTACCAGGACGTTTAGACTCTACATATGTTGGTGAAGATGGTAATAAATATAACCCAGTATTATTGCACAGAGCTGTTTTAGGCTCATTTGAACGATTTATTGGTATTTTGGTAGAAAGTTATGGTGGTAATCTGCCAATTTGGTTAGCACCGACTCAGGTCATTCTCGCTACAATTACAGATGATGCTAATGATTATGCTGATGAGATTCATGCACAATTAAGATCCCTAAATATAAGATCAGAAGTTGACAAACGTAATGAGCAAATAAGTTATAAAGTACGTGAACACAGCCAATCTAAATGTTCAATAATTCTTGCTCTTGGTAAAAAAGAGGTAAATGACAAAACTGTTTCTGTCCGTAGATTAGGGAGTGAAAAAACAGAAGTTAAAAATTTAGATACTTTTGTTAAATCTTTAGTAGAAGAAATTCAAATACCATAGTTGGAATGCT
>MDTE01174053.1_pt1 | contig 10882 bp, 11 predicted proteins | sample 811231 | NCBI WGS metagenome assembly MDTE01 (sample SAMN05326651, study PRJNA326480) | marine metagenome | isolation source: seawater | place: Indian Ocean: Red Sea | collected 2010 | reverse complement strand
TCAGAAAATAAAAGTGTTAGAGCAAGGATTTTTCAGAAAAATTATATTCCCTCCAGGGTATCAACGGAGTCTTATATATTTGGATCTCAACACGATATTGATGTGTTGTTTCTAACTCTTGATCCTGAAGATTTTTTTAATGAAGATTCAGGAATTTATGTTTTTGGTCCTGATGGTACTTATAATGATTGGGAGCCATATTTTGGAGCCAATTTTTGGGAGGATTGGGAACGTCCAATTCACTTCTCATATTATGATAATGAGTTAGGGGAGTCATTTAATTTTGGGGCTGGAGTAAAAATTTTTGGTGGTTGGAGTAGAGGACAAAATGGGCAAAGATCTCTTTCGTTATTTGCTAGAGGTAAATATGGTAGTTCTGTGTTTGATCATAGCTTATTTGATGAACTCCCCTACGATGAATTTCAATCAATTGTTTTAAGAAGTTCTGGTCAAGATTGGATGAGGTCAAATATTAAAGATATTATGTTAACAAGCTTAATGCGTGGATCTGAAATAGACTTTCAAGAACATAATCCTGTAGCAACATACATCAATGGAGAATATTGGGGGATGTACAATATGCGCGAAAAAATTAATGAGCATATGCTAGCTTCTAAGCATAATATTGATTCAGATAAAATTACTTTATTGTCAAACAATGCTGAAGAAATTAAGGGGAGTAATTCTGAATATGTCCAACTAATTGAATACGTAGAAAACACAGATTTATCAGTTGACAAAAATTTTGAGTTTGTTCAGGAGCAAATTGATATAAAACAATATATAATTTACAAGCTTTCAAATATTTACTTTAATAATACTGATTGGCCAGGAAATAATATCAAGTTTTGGAAACATCCAGATACAAAATGGAGATGGATAATGTTTGATACAGATTTTGGTTTTGGCCCTTTTTGGAATGTTGATAATTATTGGGAAAACACTCTTTATTTTGCTCTTAACGGAAATGGAGATGGATGGCCTAACCCTGAATGGTCGACTTTATTATTTGAAAGATTAATAACCAACATTAATTTTAGAAATGATTTTATAAATCGTTATGCAGATGAATTAAATACTAGATTTCTTCCAAAAAATGTTGTTCAGCATATTGATAATATTTATTTAAAAGTTCAACCCGAAATTAACCGTCATTTTGATAGATGGAAAAATGACCCCTCGGTATGGTTCGAGATTAATAATGTAAATACACATATAAACTACTATATCAACAACATGAAAATCTTTGCAAGGAATAGGCATTCTTTTGCAAAAAATCATATTAAAGAAGTTTTCAATTTACCAAACGTTCATACTATTACTATAACAAATCCGGCTTTATTAAAGGGAACTGTTCAAATAAATAACAATTTAAATATTGATACAGAATCTTGGACTGGTGATTACTTTGAAACAGTTCCAGTTAAGTTAACTGCAGTCCCAAACTTAGGCTTTGAATTTTCACATTGGAGCGGGGATATAACATCAACCGATCAAACACTAGAGTTCAATCCAAATGAGCCAATTGAACTAACAGCAAACTTTTCATACAATGGTTCAGTGATTGTTTATCCAAATCCAGTAAGTAAAACAATAACTATTGCTCCAACTATTGAAAAATTTGATGTGAAATTATATTCTAGTTTAGGAAAGCTAATAAATATTTATAAACAAACGAATCAAATTGATCTTAGTTCATACAAAAGAGGAGTTTACTTCTTAGAAATAAATACAATAAATACTTCAGTAGTTAAAAAAATTATTAAAAATTAAATAACAGTGGTTTTAAAAAATAATTTCAAATAAATTCGGGTACCCCCCTTTAATAATTGAGAAATTATTTTTTAAAACTCATAATAAAACCAAATAATGAAAGTAAAAAACAAACAGCAGAAATAATATATATGCCAGCAGCTATATAATTTTCTGTTCGTGTTTCTGATGGATAAAACTGTCCCAATACCATTAAAATAATTCCTATTCCAAAAAAGTGATTACTGTATTTTATTAGTTTTTTTTTCATTTGCTTTTTATTGGAATTAAGGAATCGAGGGACCACTAAAAAAAATGACTGCAATAATCAAAACGCCATATACACCTCCCTCTAAGGCTCGTAGTGCAGATTTTTGTTTAGCACCCCGCTTATATCCTTTTAAATAATCAGGATCATCAATGATTAATTTATTCTCTTGATTAATTCCCAATTTATATGGTTTTTGGTTTGAGGTTGCATATATAAATAATAATGGGGTGCCTGCAAGAAGTATTGAAGGCATACCTAAGAGTAAATTCCCCATCTGGTTTATTGCGAACCTTTTGCCATCAAAAAACCCAAGTCTATATTTTTCTTTTGGCGTAAGTTCTTGGTCAAAAGTAACGCCTAAAATATCTTTACTTTTTATGGATTTAATATAAGTATCTACATTAATTTTGATGTGATTTTTTCCAATATTTATAACTTGTCCTTGAACATATTTTCCATTTTGAAGAATAACGTAGTCATAAGTCGGCTTATTTGCAAAGCTCAAACTGCTCCAAAATATTACTAAGCATGATAATATTATCTTCATAGTATTGTTTTAGTATTTAATTTTTAAAGATAAGTTCTAATTTTATGTCCGCCCGTTGATAGTTAGACTTTTTTTCTAACTCAACTTCAGTAAAGCCAAATAATTTATAAAGGTATATCGCATTTTCAAGCTTTCTGTTTGAGTAAATAATTATTTTTTTTAATTTATTGATTTTTCCTTGCTCAATACACCTTTGTAATAGGAGTTTACCAACTCCTTGGTTTCGAAAAGCTTTTTTTACTCCCATTTTGGTTAACTCGTAGACATGAAGTTCATCAGTGGGCATTAACGCAACAACCCCTATTATTTCTTTACTTTTTTTTGCAAAAAAAATATTACCTCCTTTATTTATGATAAATTTTTTTGGGTTTGATAAAATTTTTTTGTCATAATCTTCCACCAAAAAAAACTCGTTTAGCCATTCTATGTTTAAATCATAAAAAAGTTTGCTGTATTCGCTTTTGAAATTTATAATCTCATATTCAATCATGGATTTCTTAAGTTTTGTAAGATTGACAAATTAATCAATTAGACTATAGTTACATACTTTATTTTTTGTTACGTTGAATTTTAAATTTAACATAAATATTAAAAACCGATCAACATAAGCTTTTCATAATATTATAATTAAATCCTTATATTTAATTTAAACAATTAATATGGAAGATATACTTGTTGTTGCAAAGTTAATTGAAGGTAAGTTTGAGAAGTTTATTGGTTTTATGCAGTCTGAAGAGGGGATTAATGAAAGAAAGAAGATTGCAGATTTAACTAAGACTATAGGCACAGTATCTATTGATAAAAGTGTAGTAATGTTTAAAATATCAGTACACGATAAAGATGCATTGAATTCATTTTTGGATGGCTCAAACCCTGTATCAAAACCAATTTTTGATGAGGTTATGTTAAGCTATGAGATTTTTGAGTTAAATAAGCTTTAATCATAACTTTAATTTATTTCTATTATTCTAAAATTGGCATTTTACTCCTATTTGATTAGCAACTTTTAATTCGCCTTGCATTAGTTTATGATAAGTCAATTTTTCAATAATTTGATTATGAATGATTCTAGGATTTCAAAAAGTCTCTTTTTGAAGCATAGTTCAGATGATGTATGGGAAGTTGTTTCTTCAAAAGAAGCTTTGGAACTTTTCCATCCTTATTGTTTAAAAAATAAAGTGATTTCTTGGGGGGATGTTAAGGTAGATGAATTGGTTTATTTGAATGGTTTAGTTTTCATTAGAGAATTTGTTTCATGGAATTCAAATAAAAGTTTTGAATTAAATATAGGAAAGAAGAGAGGAAAAAAATCAAGAGTTAGATGGGAAATAATAAGGGCAAATTCAGGGTGCATAATTTCAATTTCAGTTTGGCCATATAAGTCAAGTAAGATCCCTAAGTTATTATATCCATTTGTTCATGCTTTTATAGTAAGACCAAAGTTGAAAAAGTATTTAGGCGCTGTATTAAAAGGGTTAAATTTTTACCTTACCAATAAGAGGGTTGTTAAAAAAAATCAATTTGGACCACATTCTTGGTTTTCGTAATTAAGATAAATTTCTAATTTTTTTTGACAATTATATTGTCATATTGAAATTAGATATTTTTAAGAAATGTATAAATACCACGCTTTGGTATTGGGCGCTACTGGCGCAACAGGTCGTGAGCTTGTAACCCAATTGCTTGCCTACCCTGGATGTGCTTCCGTTTCTATTTTTGTTAGGAAAAAACCAGATTTCGAGCATCACAAACTTAATGTTCATGAGATTGATTTTTTAAAAATTCACCACTACAAGAGCCTAATTGTTGGACATGTTCTTTTTTCCGTTTTAGGAACCACTCGGAAAGATGCTGGAGGAAAAGCCAAACAATATACAGTAGATTATACCTATCAATATGAGTTTGCGAAAATTGCTTCTGAAAATGGTGTAAGTCATTATTCTTTGGTGTCTTCATACGGAGCAAACAAAAAATCATGGTTTTTTTATCTCAAAATGAAAGGGGTTTTGGAAGAAGAAATTAAACAGCTTCAATTCAAAACCATCAAAATCTATCAACCGCCAACTTTAATTCGTCAAGATGATTTACTTAGGCCAACTGAGAGAACGGGAATTCGGATTTTGAATACATTAAATCAATTTGGGATTTTATTATCTCAAAAGCCCTTAAATGTCCACTTACTTGCTAAAAAAATGATTAATGAAGTTAAAAAAAATACAGGAGGGATATTCGTTTATAAACCTAGAGATATTAATTTGTAGATTCTATTTTTATGTACGAGTTTCAAAAAAAATGATAAAGCAAGATCAAAATGATTGTGTAGATGATTTTTTAAATGCTTTATTAAAATATCGCTTTATTGATTCAACACGAGTGAGCTCTCGGACCTGTATACTTTGTGTATGATTATCAAAATAAGCGGTTTTTTTATTTTTCATTTTTGTTTAAAGATGTTTAAGTAAACTTAAACAAAAATTAATTATAATCAAAATAGTTTATTTATATTTATTAAAATGCAAAGAGTTCGTGTAAAAATATGCTGCATTACTAGCATAGAGGAAGCCAAAATCGCAACTGCTTATGGGGCTTCAGCTTTGGGTTTAGTCGGGCATATGCCTAGTGGTCCTGGAATTATTTCTGACAATAAAATATTACAAATCACAAAAACAGTACCACCAATGGTCTCAACTTTTTTATTGACTAGCGAGACAAAAGTAACAGCGATTATTGATCACTACAAAAAAGTTAACACTGCGGTGATTCAAATTGTCGATGAGTTGGAAAAAAAGGATTACCAACAGATAAAAAACGAACTTCCCCATGTTAAAATTGTGCAAGTTGTTCACGTACAAGACGAAAATACTGTGTCTGAAGCAATTGATTTATCTTCATCTGTAGATGCAATTCTATTGGATAGTGGTAATCCAAATTTATCAATCAAAGAACTTGGTGGAACAGGACGTACACACAATTGGGATTTGAGTCGAAAAATTAGAGATCAAGTTGATATTCCTGTTTTTTTGGCGGGTGGAATCAATAGCAAAAATGTCAAACAAGCAGTTGCACATGTAAAACCTTTTGGTGTGGATTTGTGTAGTGGTGTTCGCTCCAATGGAAAGTTAGATGAAAACAAACTGAGTTTGTTCTTTCAGGCCATAAAATCGATTAATAATAATCAATCATCAATATGAAAAATGTATTTTTATTCTTTGCCATCGCAGGGATTGTAGCCCCATATTATTTTATTTTTAAGTTCATTGAAGCAAACAATTGGGAGTGGTCCACATCTCTTTTTTTTCAGCAAATCAATGCCACCCCCGGAATGAAAATTTTAAATGCAGATCTCACAGTTGCTGCGACAACGTTTCTAGTTTTTATCATTTACAAACGCAGTATCAATGCCTTGTCCACTAAACAATTCCTTACCTACTTTGCTTCAATGTTTTTAGTAGGGTTTTCATTGGCTTTTCCAATGTACCTATATCATAACTATAATAAGTGATTAAATCTGTTTTTGCTTTAGGTATGCTTCAGCACAGAGAGTTTTACTATAGGTGTAAAACAAAACATCTCGGCTAAATATCAACTCTACAAATACTTTTTTAAAGCTTTATTGACATGGGATTTTAAAATTTCATAGCCAATTGTATTGAGATGAAGCCCATCTTGCAATAATACATCTCCACGTATTTTTTTGTTATCATCAATTAAAGTTTCGTGTAATTTTATTTGATGGAGATAGTCTAAATTTGAGGATAAATCAAGTATACCCTGGTTAATATCTTTAATGACTTCCAGCTGTTTTTCTCTCTCATATGATGGCTTTATTGATATATTTAAAATTCTGGTTTTCGGAAATTTTTTGTGAATACTCAAAATAAAATCTTTAATCTGGTCAATTATTTGCTTTGCTGATAGACCAAGAGAAAGATCATTCCCCCCTAAATACAACACAATGGCTTTTGGATCTAAGCCTTGAAATAAATTGTCAAAATTTGTAGAAAGTGAATGAATAAATGCTCCACCAAAACCAAGGTTTAAGGTGTTATGAGCGGGGAAGTCTTTTTGTAGTCCATTCCATAAACGAATTGTTGAGCTCCCATAAAAAACAACCAAATTTTGTTGTTGTCTTTTTTTTGCTGATTTGCGCTGTAGGACAGCGATTTCTTGTTCAAAATTTTCATCTGTAAAACAAAGCTTTTTTATCCACTTTTGGTACTTCCGGTTGATTGCTTCAACAACCTCACCAAATGAAGGGTCTTTTGGGTCAAAAATCCCATAATCTGACATTCGAAAGGGTTGCATAATTTTACATTTGTATTCTGCATCTTTAGGAAGCCGATCAAAATTTGCCAAAACAATAGGTACAATTTTTGGCTGCGGTTTCATGCTACTTGCGAGAGCGAAAATCCCTTTTTTAAATGGCCCAGGAGAGTTTGGTGTACACTGAGAAAATCCCTCTGGACTACACACCAAGCTATTGCCATTTTGAAGTTCCCTAATGGCGGTTTTATAGAACTGTTTGTTTTCTTTTTTTATTCTTTTTTTCTCAATTTCTTTGGCAATAAAGGGTTCAGCAAATACACGAATGTAGCCTAGTCGATTATAGTAAATACGGTGACTTTTTTCATTAGGTAGAGAATGTCGTGTCACACGCATGCCGGGGTTACCATAATAAGTGTGTATAATACTGCTAATAAAATGGCTATCTAAAGTAATTTGAAATTTTTCTCCAACTATCAAGTCAGGGTGGTTGTTCAAATGGTTATAAATAAAAATACTCTCTCTTTCGTAGGGTAAATTTTCGGTGCCTTTGACTTGCACGCCAATTTCTTTGAAAAGCTCTCTAACTTTAATGGCATTTTTGATTCGAATCTCTTCAGCTGAGGCACTCTGAGGTGAGCCAATCACGTTTTGAAAGATGTCTTTAAGTTTTGTGAGAAAGGCAGCAGTTCTCATTCTTTAGGGGGGGGTGATTAATGAACTAAGAAGTTCTTTGACCCTTGAAACTCCTTCAATAGAATAGGAAGCAATCGTTGGCTTTTTCCCTACTCTAACGGTAAATGCATTTTCAGGTAATGCACCAAACATATTCTCGTCAGTTACATCATCCCCAATACACAAAATAAAATCATATTGATTCTGACCAATAATTTTAGCTACAGCTGTGCCCTTGTCAACTTGACGATCAACTACTTCAAGTGCTTTATCCATATCCATTACGATGAGTTGATCAGAAATCAGACTTGATAAAACAGTTTTGAGTTCAACCACTCGTCCAGCCGCTAGTTCAGGGTCTGTTTTACGATAATGCCATACAAGGCTATTTTGTTTTTGTTCAATAAAAGTTCCAGGTGTTCGATCCATAAAGGACTCAAAAATGGGTATAATATCACCCATCCATTGTTTGTCTCCACGAGTTGAACACTTCCATTTTTGTCCCTCATTTTTGACATAGTGACCATGTTCAGCGACTAAAGTGAGCGGAAGATCTCCCAGCCAATGACTCATAAATAATTTGTCTCGACCACTGATAATTGCAAGGTCAGTATTAGGTTGTTTGCATATTGAATGAAGCAATTCTATTAGTTTTTTGTCAGGTATAGCTGCTTCTGGTTTTTCATGAAAGGCGACTAAGGTACCGTCATAATCTAGTAAAATTGCTTTTCTTTCTGCGTTTTTAAAGGAATTAATAATATGATTTTGGTTATTAGCATCAATTTTTGGGGTATTTAAATTCGCTTTAGTTTCACTGTGTAGTTGTAAGGCCTGCATAAATTCCTTCGCCCAATATTCGACTGAATAGCGACGAAGGCGTTTTTGCATTTCTGTATTTCGTCGTTTTTGTTCTTCCAAAGGCATTGTAATGGCATGTTTAAGCGCATCAGCCATTGCATTTTTGTCAAAGGGATTGACAAGCACAGCTTCAAAGAGTTCTTTGGATGCACCAGCCATTTCACTCAAAATTAGCACCCCATCTCCGGAAATACGAGTAGAGACAAACTCTTTTGCGACAAGATTCATGCCATCACGTACAGGAGTAACCATGGCAATATCAGTTGTCATATAGAGGTCAATTAGATCCTCAAAGCTCATGGCTCTATAATAATACCATATTGGTGTCCAATTAACAGTTGCATATTTCCCATTGATACGTCCTACTAACTCATCTGTCTCTTTTTTTAATCGCATATATTCAGGGACATCCGATCGTGAGGGGACTGTTAGCATCACTAACCGAACTTTTTCTTGATATTCGGGATATTTTTTGAGAAACAAATCAAAGGCTTTAATTCGGTTTACCACTCCTTTTGTGTAGTCAAGCCGATCGATTGACAAAATCAACTTTCCAGATTCAGCACCTTTTTTATGAAGCTCAAGTTGTTTTTTAAGTTCAGATTTCTCGATATTTTTTTGTTTTAGGTGCGTTCTAGCAGCGTTGTGGAATTTCTTAAAGTCGATGCCCATCGGAAATGTATTAACTACTACTTCGCGAAGACCATTTGCAACACGATTAAAGTGTACATCCAAACGTAGGATTCGCTTGACCGAGCTCAGAAAGTGTCTTTCATAATCAAAAGTATGAAAGCCGACAAGGTCAGCACCAAGGATGCCTTTCAATAGTTCTTCGCGCCAAGGAAAAATTCGAAAAATTTCAAAGGATGGAAAAGGGATGTGTAGAAAAAACCCAATGTTTACATCTGGGCGAATATCTCGGATCATTTGAGGACAAAGAAGTAATTGATAGTCATGTATCCAAACAGTATCACCTTTTGAGATGTTTTCTAAGACACGATTGGCAAATTTTTGATTAACATCCACATAGGACTGCCAATGAGACTTGTTGAAAATCGAAAATTCAATAAAATAATGAAAGAGTGGCCAAAGGCATTTGTTGGCAAGACCATAGTAAAAATTATCGACTTCTTGTTTGTTTAATGATACAGGTGCATAGTTGTTTTTGACCAAGCTTTTTTCAAGTGGAGCCCAAGCATCATTATCGATTTCATCAATGCCAATTCCGGGCCACCCAACCCACAGAGAATTCTCGTGTTCATGGATAGATTTCATTCCTGTAGCTAATCCTCCTGAAGTAGCGATAAATTTATAGGAATTTTCTACCTTAGATATTTGGATCGGTAACCGATTTGAAACAATAATGTTCTTGGTCATGACATAGAAAATAGAATCACAATGTATTGTAAAAAAAATAAATTTGAAGAAGAAAGACAGTCTTAATTTAGGTATAATAGGAAATTGTAAATCTGCGGCACTGATTAATGAAGATTCCTCAATAGATTGGTGCTGTTTACCACAATTTGATTCCCCCTCAATTTTTGGTAAAATTTTAGATGAAAAGATTGGGGGTAATTTTAAAGTTGAATGCGACGCTAGCTATAGAATATCACAATCATACATTGAAGACACTTGCATACTTTGTACGCGCTTTTCAAACGGTAAAGATGCATTTGAGCTCCTCGACTTTATGCCCCGATTTAAAAAAGAAGACGGAATTTATTTTGCCCCACCTGAAATCGTTAGACTTTTTAAGCACATAAGTGGCACGCCATTAATGCGTTTGGTATATGACCCGCGATTGGAGTATTCTATTGGAGAAACCAAAAATTATATTAAAGACAATTTTATTGTTAGCATTGTTGACGACAAGCACTATGACACATTATTTTTATACACAGACTTTAATAAAGAGAACATTCTTACTAGCTCTGAAATTCAATTGACTAAAGATCATTTTGTGACGGTATCATACAATGAAAAAATAAAGCCCCCGAATCTTCAGCAAACAAAATTTGAATTTGAAAGAACAAAAGTGTACTGGTTAAATTGGTGTCATAAAACCCCCACATTTTCAAATTACAATCAAGAAATTTTAAGAAGCGCAATGACCTTGAAATTGATGACCTTTGAAAAAACAGGGGCAGTCCTAGCAGCAGCAACCACTTCATTGCCCGAAACCATTGGAGAGGTTCGTAACTGGGATTATCGTTTTTGTTGGATTCGTGATGCGTCTATGGTAATCAAGGTAATTGCAAAATTAGGGCATAATCAGATTGTCAAAAACTTTATTCGCTATATTATTGATTTGATTCCTGATAAAAATGAAAAGCTACAAATCATGTATGGCATCAATGGCGAGAAGATACTAACAGAAGAAATTTTATATCACCTTGAAGGATACAAAGGATCAAAACCTGTTCGAATTGGAAATGCAGCCTTTACCCAAAAGCAAAATGACATTTATGGAATCCTGATGGATGTGATCCATTACCAGATTGAATCGTATCCTGAAG
>MDTE01186848.1_pt1 | contig 10883 bp, 12 predicted proteins | sample 811231 | NCBI WGS metagenome assembly MDTE01 (sample SAMN05326651, study PRJNA326480) | marine metagenome | isolation source: seawater | place: Indian Ocean: Red Sea | collected 2010 | reverse complement strand
TAGTCTTTTTGAAATCCTTAAAATTGGAGGTTTTAAAAATATTTAGTTTATCATCCAATGCATTATTCCACAAAATGTTAAAGAAGTTTTCTGATGAACCAAAATTTTTCGTAGATTTATGCCAAGTTAAATCTGATTTTATAAAAAACTCGATTTCTTGATCATTCATATTTTCAAAATAATTCCAATTTTTATTAAATATTTTAATATGTTTTAAACACAAAAGTCTAAATTTTTTACTATTGTCTTTTTCAAGTGGGGCTCTATAAGATCCAATCTCTTTACAATTATCCCAGTCACAAATTATTTTCATTAGTCACTTCTATATAGTAAAATAATTTCAATGAAAGACTATTTTGATACAATTAAAGATAAAATAAAAAAAAATGTTAAATTAGAAAGTATAGAAATTGTTGATAATTCCCACAAACATAAAAATCACAAATTTTTTTCACCTGATCGATATCATTTGCACATTAAGATAAAATCTCTCTATCTAAATTCTATATCTAGAGTCAACGCACAAAAAATGATTATGAAAATTTTAGCTGATGACTTAAAAACAAAAATTCATGCTTTACAAATTAGTATTGATTAAACAATTTTAAAAATTTTTTGAGTTGAATAATTGAAATTTTTTGAGAATTTGGTTTTGTAGTCGTACCAATTTTTTTTAGAAGCATAAAATTTATTTTTTTATCATTATTTTTTTTATCATTTTTAACAAATGGAATTAAACTAATTAATGTTTTAAATTTAGAAAATTTTTTGTAAGTAAAATCCAAATTATTCTTTCTATAAATCTCTTGAATCTGTTTGAGTGTGCCTGACTCACAAACTTTTTTGATAATTGAAAGTTTTGTCTCTAAAATCATCCCAGCTAAAACAGCCTCACCATGAGTAATTTTATTTGAATAATTATTTTTAATTTCAATCGCATGAGCAAAAGTATGGCCAAAATTAAGAGTCATTCTTAAATTTTTTTCGTGTACATCTTTATTGACATAGTGCATTTTAATCTGACAACTTTTCTTTATTGCATAAATTAATATTTTTGGATTTTTAGAAAAAATATTTTTAGAATTTTTTCTTAACCACCTAAAAAAATTAGGATCTTTAATAATAGAGTGCTTTAAAATTTCAGCGTATCCACATATCATCTCTCTCTTAGATAAAGAGTTAAGAAAATCTGTGTCAATCATAACTAATTTAGGTTGGTAGAAAGAACCGATTAAGTTTTTTCCGTGAACAGTGTTTACCCCAGTTTTGCCACCCACTGCAGAGTCCACTTGCGCGAGTAGAGTTGTTGGTACGTTAATAAAATTTATACCTCGTTTATATATACTAGCAATAAATCCAACTAAATCTCCTGTAATCCCACCACCAACGCTAATAATTAAATCAGATCGAGTAAAATTTTTTGATAAAAGTTTTTTTAAAAAAAAATTTACTGTTTGAATTGATTTACTTTTCTCATTTGGCAAAAAATAAAATAGAGATAGTTCATAATTTTTAAGTTTTTTTTTTTAAAATCTTGGTAAATTTATTTGGTATATTTTTATCTATTATTAATGATATTTTTTTAGTTTTTGGACATACTTTTTTAATTCTTTTTGGTAGATTAACAATTATGTTGTTCCCAATTACAATTGAGTAAGAGTTAATTCTATCATTAAATTTAATTTCTTGATTTATCATAGAGATCAATAATCTGGTTTACGATGATTTCAGGTTTCAAATAATTACATTTAATCCTAAAATCTGCTTCATTATAAGTTTTCTTTCTTTCTAAGTAAATTTTATTGAGAGTTTCTCTTAAATTTTTATTATGCAAAAGAGGCCTTTTTTTCGCATTAACTAACCTCTTAATTAATTCATTAACTTCAACATCTAACCAAAAACTAATTGACGAATTTTTTACTTTGTTTCTAATAGCTTTGTTCAAAAAAGCTCCACCGCCTAGAGATATAACAGAGTTATTAGTTTTTAAAATCTCGAGGCTGATCTCGCTCTCAACTTTTCTAAAATAATTCTCATTTTTAGTTTTAAAAATTTGATTTATCGTACAACCTTCCCTAGTTTCAATTAATTTATCAACATCAACAAAATTGTAAGAAAGCTTATATGCTAAATTTTTTCCAATTGTTGATTTACCAACACCCATCATGCCTGTTAAAACAAGGTTTTTACTCAATTTAATTCCTGATTTTGAAATTGATTTTTCATAAATATGTCTTATTTATTGAGTTTAAATTAATTCTTAAACTATGCAACTTAAATACAACAGACAGTCAAGTTTAGGCAGTTCAATCATTAAATTATTAATTAAATTATTTTTGGTAGTTATTTTTTTTATTATCACAATTTTCTTGATTGAAAAAATCAATTTTCCAAGCCCTGAAAAAAAATATGATATTGATATAACAAATGATATTAAAAAACTTTAAAATTTTATTTTGTTTATTAATCTTACTTTTGTTTTCAACGATAACTTTTAGCGAAGAAAAAATTGATATATGGAAAAATAAACAAATTACCAACAATGAGAAAGATAAAAAAAATTCATCAGTATCTGATAACCCTAAAAAAATAAATTTAAGCTCTAGCGATAAAATAGAAAAGACTCAATCAATTAAAATTGAAGATGGTCTTACCAAGTCAACAAAAGAAACAAAAGTATTTGGAATATATGACCCTTCGGAATTTAATTTTAATTTAAACATGTGGTCTGCAACAAAAGCTGAGGATGTTAGAGCTAGTATTAAAAGAATAAATAAAATTAATCTGTCTAAAACTTCAAGTGAAATTTATGAAAATATAATGTTATCATTTTCTTATCCTCCAGTTGGAATGAACGATAAGGAGTTTGTCGAATTAAAAATTAATTGGATGATAGAAAATAAAAGGACAGATTTGATAGAAAGTTTTCTAAAACAAAATCAAGAGTTTGACGGCAAAAGTAAAGCAGTTCAGTTTCTTGTAGACCAAAATATTGCTCGAGCTGATATAAAAGAGGGATGTGAAAAAATTGAATTTATAGATAGTACAATTAAAGATGCCTATTTAGAAAAATTTAAAATTTATTGTTTAGTATTTAATAAAAAAAAACCTCAAGCACAATTATTGTTAGATTTATTGAGAGAACAAAAACAATCAGATAAATTTTTTGATGATAAAATTAACTTTTTACTTGGAATATCCGACAAAACAAATGATAAAATAAATGAAAAAAATTTGCTTAATTTTTATTTGTCTAGCGTAACTATTAAAGATTTTAAATTCATTCCTTCTAAAACGACCAAAAAAGAAATATGGAATTATTTAAATGCTGCAAATTTAATTCAAATCGAAGATGTTAACGACAAATCAAGAATAAAAGAATTAGAAATAGCAGCAAATCAAGATCAGATCGATGAAACAATCATTTTTGATATTTATAAACAAATTCCATTTAATCTAAATACATTAGTAAATGCAAAAAATTTGTATCAAACCCTTGACTCTACCGATGGCAGATCTTTAATTTTTCAAAAATACTTACTCGCGGAAAATAATGAGTCAAAAGTAGAATATCTATTTTTACTCGAGGATTTATTTAAAAAAGATAACTTGCAAAATGTATTTTCGAACTATTTGAGTGATAATCTTAAAACAATAGGATCTGAAAATATACCGAAAAAATATCAAGAACTTGCAGAAAGAAAAATTTTATCTAATAATGATAATAAACTTGGTAAAATCAAATACAATGATAAAGTTTTACATCAATCGAAAATAATAAAATATTTTATTGAAAACGAGGAACAAAAAAAAGTTCAGAAGGATATTGATAAAATATTTAAAAAAATTAGCAAAAATAGAAAATACTTTTACTCAGCTAAAGATGTTGCACTTGTTGACTCATTAAAAAAAGATGGTTTTAAGATACCAGATAATTTCAAACAAAAAGAACTTTCAGCTAAATACGAGGTGCCAAAAAATTTGTTACAACTAATTCAAGGAAAACAAAATGCATTTTTGGCTTTAAAAATTGTTGAGATAATTGGTGAGGACGAGCCGTATCAATTAGATCCAGAAACTATCTATTTTATTACAAATCTTCTTAATCAAATTGACCTAATTAAAATAAGAAATAAAGTCTTAGTTTCCGCTCTACCACAAAGAGCTTAATTTGAACATGATAGCAATATGCCTATTAAAAAGATTATAATTGAACCTGATCCAATTTTAAGAAAAAAAAGCGAGTCTTTAGAGACGGTAAACAATCAATTAAGAAAATTAATGGATGATATGTTACAGACAATGTATAAAGCTCCAGGAATAGGTTTGGCAGCAGTTCAAATTGGAGTTTTGAAACGAGTAATTGTTATTGATATAGCTAAAGAGGATCAAAAAAAAAATCCTTTATTCCTAGTCAATCCCAGCTTAACATATAAATCAAAAGATACTTCAATTTATGAAGAAGGATGTTTATCTCTTCCTGGACATTTCGCAGAAATAGAGAGACCAGCAGAATGTCATTTAGATTATTTAGATTATAATGGGAAAAAAAAGAGCCTGAAAGCAACAGGTTTGTTAGCAACTTGTATACAGCATGAAATTGATCATCTAAATGGAATTTTATTCATAGATTATTTATCAAAGCTTAAAAAAGATATGATAATAAAAAAATTAATTAAAAAAAAAAGAGAATTAGATAAAATAGTTTTATAGATTAATGGCTTTAAAAATAATCTTTATGGGGACACCTGATTTTGCAGTCCCAATACTTAAAAAAATTAATGACTCTGAGCACAAAATATTAGAAGTTTATACTCAGCCACCAAAAAAAAAAAATCGTGGGCAAAAAATTAATACTACACCAGTCCATGATTTTTCAGTGAAAAATGGTTTAAAAGTAAGAAGCCCAACTAATCTTAACACTTCAAAAGAGTTTAACGAATTAAAAAAATCTAATCCCGATGTAGTTTTGGTTGTAGCTTATGGCAAAATAATACCTTCTAATTTTCTAGAAATTAAAAAAATTAATTTTATAAATATACATGCATCATTATTACCTAAATGGAGAGGGGCTGCTCCAATACAAAGAGCTATAATGAATCTAGATAGCGAGACTGGTATTTCAATAATGAAAATCATGCCAAAAATTGACTCAGGTCCAATTATGTTAAAAGCAAAAGTTGCGTTAAAAAAAAATACAAATTACGAAGATTTAAGTAGAATATTATCTGAATTAGGAGCTGAAAAAATTGTTCAAGCTCTTGATTTAATAGAGAAAAAAAAAGCAATTTTTTTAGAACAAGATGAAAAAGAGGCAACTTATGCAAAAAAAATTGATAAATATGAGTCAAAAATTGTTTGGACTAATAATGCAAAAAATATAATCGCAAAAATAAATGCTTTTAATCCCTCTCCTGGTTTATGGTTCAATTATAAAGGTAGTAGAATTAAGATATTGAAAGCTAAAGAGGTTGATGCAAAAGGAGAACCTGGAGAAATAATTGATAATAATTTAACAATTGCGTGCCTTGATAAGGCAATACAGATATTAGAACTTCAGAAGGAGGGCAAAAAAAAAATGCTCATTTCTGATTATTTAATGGGTAGTGACTTCGAAATAGGAGCTTATGCAAAATAAAGTGTCAAATTATTTACTAAAAATAGAGTATGACGGTACAGAATTTGTTGGTTGGCAGTATCAGAAAAATGGCAGATCTGTTCAAGATAGGATTGAAAAAGTACTTTTTAAAATTCTTAAATCTAAAACAAGAATTGTTGGAGCAGGTAGGACTGATAAAGGTGTTCATGCCATAAATCAATATGCTAACTTTAAAACAAAGAAAAAAATAGTAGATAAAAAAAAATTTATTAAGTCTCTAAATTTTTTTTTAAAAGATGATAAAATTTCAATATTGAAAATATATGAAAAAAATTTAAACTTTAGCGCAAGATTTAATGCCAAAAAAAGAGTTTATATTTACATCATTATTAATCGAGAAAGTCCTCTATCCCTCGATAAAAATCGTGCATGGCATATTCAAAGAAAATTAAATATAAATCTTTTAAAAAGAGGAGCTAAAATTTTAAAAGGAAAACATGATTTTTCAACTTTCAGAGCCTCCTCTTGCACCTCAAAGTCACCGATAAAAAATATGCAATCTGTAATGATTAAAAAAATTGGAGATAAAATATGTATTTCATTTAAATCTCAATCTTTTTTACAGAATCAAGTTAGGTCGATGGTTGGATGCCTTAAAAATTTGTCTACTCACCAGTGGAGTATCAAAAAATTCAAAAAAGTACTCAAATCTAAGAATAGACAGTCATGTGCTGTTCCTGCTCCAGCATGTGGTTTATATTTAGCTAAGGTTATTTACTAGCAAATAAAATATTATTATTATAATAATTTTACCTTAAATTATGAAAAAAGCATTAATTACTGGTATATCTGGTCAGGACGGATCCTATTTAGCTGAACTGCTCCTAGAAAAAAATTATAATGTTCATGGAGTTATAAGAAGAGTTGCTTTAGAAGATGAAACTCATCGTTTGTGGAGGTTGAGAAATATTAAAGATAAAATATCTCTTCATAGTGGTTCACTAGAAAGTTTCCCAAGCTTAGCAAAGATAATCAATAAAGTTCAGCCTGATGAAGTTTATCATCTCGCTGCGCAAAGCTATGTGGCGAACTCATTTGAGGATGAATTTTCAACACTAAATACAAATATAAATGGGACCCATTATGTTTTGGCTTCTTTAAAAGAGTTTTCACCTAAGTCTAAATTTTATTTTGCCGGTTCTTCCGAAATGTTTGGCAAAACAGTAGAAACACCTCAAAACGAAAATACTAAATTTTATCCAAGATCAGCATACGGAATTTCAAAAGTAACAGGATTTGATCTCACAAGAAATTATAGAGAAGCTTATGGACTATTTGGTTGTACTGGAATTCTGTTTAACCATGAGTCTCCAAGAAGAGGGTTTGAATTTGTAACAAGAAAAATTTCATTAGCTGTTGCAAAGATCAAAAATAATTTACAAAAAGAAATTAGACTAGGAAATATAGATGCTAAAAGAGACTGGGGTCACGCGCAAGATTATGTTGAAGCAATGTGGTTAATGATGCAGCAAGAAAATCCAGGAGATTATGTAATTGGTACCGGAAAACAGCATTCAGTAAAAGATTTCTTGATAGAAGCTTTTGGACATGTAGGTTTGAATTATGAGGATTTTCTCAAAATCGATAAAAAATTCTATCGGCCTGCTGAAGTTGAAACACTACTTGCAGACCCTAAACTTTCACATAAGAAATTAAATTGGAAGCCAAAAAAATCATTTAAGGACCTAGTAATTGAAATGGTAGAGTCAGATTTGAAAAATATTAAAGATAAAGTACTTTTTTAAATTAATTTATCAAAGATTTTTAATACATTTTTCCAAAGAAAGTATCTAATATTTTTGAGACTTTTTTTTGATAAATTTTTACTAAAGTCCTTTTCCTCTTTGAGTTTTATAATTAATTCAATTAATTCTTGGTCGTTTTTATAATGGCAAATACTTCCATTTTTAATTTTATCAAAATTTTTGAAAACTTTTTCACTTGCGATACATGGAATCCCATAAGACATGTAGGTCAAAATTTTTGTTTGTACCCCAGTTGATATGTTTAGGTTAGCTATACCGCAAATAACTTTTCTTAAATGAGGCTGAAGATTCTCAACCTTTCCTAAAATCTTGACCCCATTTTTTTTTTTCAAAAAATATCTGTCAATTTCATTCACTTCACCAATTATATGAAATTCAATCTCTGGGTATATCAGTTTGATTTTAGGTAATATCTTTTCTATAAAATCAAAGCATGCTTTTTTATTGGGTGTATAATTTATATTACCAATAAATAAAATTTTGAAATTTTTCTTTTCGTATTTAAAAAAGTTTTTAAATTTTTCAACTCCAAAATCAATTTGTACCAATTTTTTCTTTTCTTTATTCTTTAATAAATTGATTTCTGATTTTGAAAATAGAAGAATTTTATTTGCTTTTTCAAAACAATATTTTTCATATTTTTCTACAATTTTACTTTCTATAAAATAAATAATTTTTAATGGATTGATATAACTTAAATTTTCATAAGTTTGATGATAGTTTTTTGAATATAAATCACCCATATCAAGAATTATTTTTTTTTTAATAGTTTTAGGAATATATTGAAATGCTCTTATCGAATGACAAAAAATAACGTCGTAATTATTTATCTGTTTTTTAACAAATTTATTTATTTTAGATGAATAAAAAAGATTAAAGTGGATAGGTTTTAATTTTATTATTGAAAGAAAAAAGTTTAAAAAAATTTGAAAAAAATTTGATCTTAAAAAGGTTCTAACCCTCAAATTCTTTTTTCTGAATTCATTATTGTCTTTGCCTAGACTTATTACATCAACGTAATTTTTTTTTGACAAATACGATATAAATTTTTCTGCTCTAATTACGTCACCTGAGTATCTTCCCGAAAAAGGATCTCTGACTGAAATAAATAAAATTTTTTTCATTTGATAAAATTTTTATTTTTTTTTTTTACTCTCCACCTTGAACCTTCTCTTATGATATATCCAACACAGTTTTTTGCTCTACATTTACATGGAAATTGTTTATAGTCTTCATCATAACTAAATCCGTAATCGTAAGATAATTCATCTCCTTTTTTAATATTTTTGATAGCATAAACCCAAATTTTTAACCCCCGGCCAAAAACTTCGCAATTTGGTTCACATGAGTGGTTAATTAATCTAGCTGTGTTAAATTTAAAATCTCCATCAAGATCATATTTTTTATTTAAGTTAAAAAGATAAATTGCTTTTCCATTATCAAATTTAGGGTCTGTTTCACTTTTTTTAGTTGTGATTATTTTACCTTTATATTCAATTATTCTGGTACCTTTTCTTATGTCGCAATTAGCATAAAGGCCATTCTTATCTATTTTTGATTTTTTAACTTTATAAATTTTCACTTAAAATATTCTACTAAAAACTCATGAAATATTTTCGTAAGTGTTTTTAAGTCTGTTAAAGAAACACATTCATCTACTCGATGCATAGTTTTGTTTACTAAACCAAATTCAAGGCAAGGAGAAATTTTTCGTATAAATCTTGCATCCGAAGTACCCCCAGTTGTAGAAAATACTGGATTAATTTTTGTTATTTTCTTAATTATTTTTTTTGCCATAAAGATAGTTTTTCCTGGTTTTGTTAAAAAAGCCTCCCCATTTGCAATATAATCAATTTTATATTTACATTTATTTTTTCTGCTAATATTTTTAACAATTAAATTTATTTTTTTCTTTAAAGACGAGGAAGTTTGTAAATTATTATATCTTATATTAAACTGAGCTCTTGCTCTTGCGGGTATTACATTATGTGCTTTATTGTCTACATTTACTGATGTAAATTCTAAATTGGAAGGTTGAAAATTTTTATTACCTTTATCAAATTTTTTCTCTTTAAGTTTTTTACATATATATACAAGTGTATTTATTGGATTATTTGAAAGGTGAGGGTATGCAATATGCCCCTGAGTACCAGAAATCTGAATTCTGCCTGACAAACTTCCTCTCCTTCCAATTTTGATCATCTCTCCAAGTCTATTAGGATTAGTTGGCTCTCCCACAATACAAAAATCAATTTTCTCTCTCTTTTTTTTAAGGTAATCTACGACTTTCTTTGTACCATTGATTGCATGTCCCTCTTCATCACCCGTAATTAAAAAACTAATTGATCCATTAAACTTTTTATTTTTTTGTAAAAATTTACTCACTGCTGCAGTAAAACAAGCGATGGAGCTTTTCATATCGTTAGCCCCTCTTCCAATTAAATAATTTTTTTTTACGGTTGGTTTAAAAGGATTAATTGTCCAATCTTTAAAATTTCCAGGAGGAACCACGTCTGTATGACCAGCATAACAAAGGTTTGGTCCTTTTTTACCAATTCTTGCGTAAAGATTTTTTATCGGCTTACTCCCTTTGCCTTTGAATTCTAAGATTTTACAATTAAAACCTAATTTTTTTAATTTTCTACTTAAAAATTTTATTGCTCCAGCATCTTTAGGAGTAACACTTGGAAATCTTATTAATTCTTTAGATAATTTTAATTCGTTAATAGTATTCATCAGTCTCTAAGTAAATCGTTTATAGGGGTTTTGCTTCTAGTCTTCTCATCTACTTTTTTAACTATAACTGCGCAGTATAATGAAGGCCCACTCGGGTTAGATTTATTTTGTAAACTTCCTGGAACAACAACTGAATAAGCAGGAACTTTACCATAATGTATTTCTCCGGAGTTTCTATCTACTATTTTTGTAGATGCACCAATATAAACTCCCATTGATAATACTGCACCTTCTTCCACTAATACACCCTCAGCAATTTCAGATCGAGCCCCGATAAAACAATTATCTTCAATTATTACTGGACCTGCCTGAAGAGGTTCCAGTACACCTCCAATACCTGCACCTCCAGAAATATGACAATTTTTTCCAACCTGAGCACATGAACCAACAGATGCCCACGTATCAATCATTGTACCTTCATCAACATACGCTCCTAGATTTACAAAGCTGGGCATTAAAACTACATTCTTGCCAATGAATGCTCCTTTTCTGACAACTCCATTGGGAACATGACGATATCCAGCCTTTATCCAGTCTCTCTCTTTCCAATTAACTGTTTTTCCAGCAACTTTGTCATACCAAGTAGTATACGGACCTTTCATCATCTTCATTTTATTTATTCTAAAGCTCAACAAAATGGCTTTTTTAATCCATTGATTCACAACCCAATTTCCATTTATTTTATTTGCTACTCTAATTTTTCCACTATCAACTAAATTAAT
>MDTE01118645.1_pt1 | contig 10884 bp, 17 predicted proteins | sample 811231 | NCBI WGS metagenome assembly MDTE01 (sample SAMN05326651, study PRJNA326480) | marine metagenome | isolation source: seawater | place: Indian Ocean: Red Sea | collected 2010 | reverse complement strand
GATTTGGTCGATGGTCATGACATGGCCCCTTGCAGAAGAAGAACGCTGAACAAGGGATTAGATTAGGTGGGATGTGGTCCCCTTTGAACCACCCACGTGTACCGCTACCAGGTGAGTTGTTGCGCCGCCGCCACCACCATCGCGTACCGACCCGCCTTGCCCGCGGTGACGAAGACGATGAAAACCCACAATCGCACCCTCAGGACGCCTGCGGCGAATGTCAGTGGATCGCCAATTATGGGGACCCAGGCCAACATCAGTGACCACGTTCCGTAACGCTGGAACCAGCGTTCGGCCTTGTCGAGCTGTTCACTGCTGAAGGGAAACCATCGTTCGTTCTCCCACCTCAGGCAATACATTCCCAGTGCCCAATTCACGACTCCTCCCAAGGTGTTGCCGACGGTGGCAAGGAGCCACAGAAGGAAGACATCGGAGCCGGTCGCAGCGGTGAGGCTTGCCAGGACCAATTCGGATGACATCGGAATAAGAGTCGCAGCGAGGAACGCAACACCGAATACAGTCGAGTATGGATCGATTAACAGGACAGAGCCTCTGCGTTAGGAGAGTGGGGCGCAATGCTCCCGCCTCGTAGGCTCGCACGCAATAGATTTCAGACATTCAAGCGTTTCGCCGGATACACTGCGTCAATGCGGGCAGATATCTGTCTGGCGAATACTGGAGTCAGGCCATTACCCGAGTGCTACTGACCGGAGCAGGCAAGATTGGCGGCACGATCGCTGCAATGCTGCACGAGAGTGGCGGTTGGGACCTCAAAGTTGTCGACACTCATGACGATGCGTTGAATGACATTGCAGCGCTGGGCATACCCTGTGAAGCCGTCGATATCACGAAATTGGAGGAGCGCAGCCGGGTCATCGACGGTGTGACCGCCGTGATCAGCACTCTGCCATACGATTTGAATGGACCACTGGCAGAATCATCCAAAGCGTCCGGTGCTCACTATTTCGACCTTACTGAGGATGTGGACAGTATGCGTCACGTCAAATCCCTGGCGCCCGATGCCCGTTCGGCCATCATGCCTCAGTGTGGTCTCGCACCCGGATTCATCTCCATCGTCGCCCATGATCTCGCGCGGCAGTTTGATGCAGTGCATTCGATTCAAATGCGCGTCGGCGCTCTGCCGGAATTCCCTGCGAATGCGCTGATGTACAACCTGACCTGGAGTACGGTCGGACTCATCAACGAGTACTGCAATCCGTGCGAAGTGATCGCCGATGGCCGGCGCATGGAAGTGCGTGCGCTGGACGGGTACGAGACCTTCTCGCTCGATGGAATCACATACGAAGCGTTCAACACCTCAGGTGGCCTTGGCACGTTGTGCGAGACCTTCGATGGCAAGATCACCCATCTTGAATACAAGACGGTGTGCTACCCCGGACATCGTGATCTCGTGCGACTGCTGGCTCGGGAGTCACGCTTGTGCGAACGGCGCGATGTCTTCAAGGATGTGCTCGAACATGCAGTGCTGATGACCACGCAGGATGTCGTTCTGATCTTCGTCTCGGTCAGTGGCGAGCAAGGGGGTCGCCTGATGCAGGAGTCCTTTGCCCGCAAGATCTATCCGGCGGATATCGGGGGCATTCGACGCAGCGCAATTCAGGTTACAACGGCAGCAGGGATGTGCGCCGTTGTGGATCTTGTGTGTTCCAGAAATCTGCCGCAGCAGGGATTTGTCCGCCAGGAAGACGTCGATTTGAACGAATTTCTCTCCAACCGGTACGGCCGCTGGTACGAATCCGAAGTGCTCACCGTCGGCGAATTCTCGACACCCGTGACCTAGGGTTGCCCCGGGCGGGCAACACACATTTTCCGGCCTACAGATGCACGACGTCGAGTGACGTGCCCCATTTGTACTGAAGGTATTCCAGAACGAGGCGGCGGTGGCATTCGTGCGGTGTCTTCTCGGCGCACAGCAGGCAGGTGTTCTCCAACAGCGCCGGATCGATCTTCTTCTCGATTTCGCGGGATGCCATCAAGGAGAGAAACCGCGGTTCGTAATCGTCCCAGGGCAGACCGTTCTTCTTATAGTCGGTGAACAGTTCCTCGTCCGGCGACAACTCGGGCGCGTGCACGTAATGGATTCCCGCAAATGCCTCCAGGAAGTAAGCGAGGTCATCCTTGCGGGCATAGCCGGCCAGGGCTGACGTGTTCTTCAGGCGCACATCGATGACGCGCCGCACACCCGCGTTGGAAAGCTTTCCAAAGAATTCCCGCGCCGGGGTCTTGGTGTGACCGATCGTGTATGTGGTCATGACATCACACGACCGGTTCTTTCTAAATATCCTTTATGGCGGGGGCGAGTTTCTGGATGGCCGCCTGGATCGCTGGAAGCTGACCACGAGGCCGGAACAGGAGCTGGGTTACACCCAGATCCTTCCAGGCCTGTGCCGTGTTCATCCAATCGTCCACATCCTCGTCCTCACCTGCCCAGACCGTTGCCTCGATACCGAGTGATTTGGGATCGCGTCCGGCGCCTTCCGCCGCCGCATAAAAACTGTCGAACTTGGCTTTTGTATCGTCGCCCGGCTGGTCCATAGCAATCACAAGCCAGCCATCGGCGAGGCGTCCCGCACGCTTGACGGCAGGATTGGCGATCGCCCCGATCCAGATCGGGATGGGTCTCTGGATGGGCATCGGCGCGAAGCCCGCGTCGTTGATCGTGTGATACTTGCCTTCGTAGGTGACGTGTTCTTCCGTCCACAGCTTCCGGCATACCTCGATCTGCTCTTCAATGCGTGTAGCGCGATTGCGGAAGTTCATGTCGAGGGCTTCGTACTCGGGTTCGTTCCATCCGATTCCGATGGCGAGCCGCATGCGACCACCGCTCAGCACATCGATCTGGGCTGCTTGTTTGGCGGTCAGTACCGCCGGACGCTGAGGCATGATGATGACTGCCGAGCTGACACCGATGGTCGTGGTAACACCGGCGATGAAAGCAAGTGTTGTCATCGTTTCATGATGGGGAAACGCTGTCGTGTAGTTGTCGGCGAGCGGTCGCGGTCCGCGCGGTGTCTGTGTCTGGATGACGTGATCGGGAACGTTGATGTGGCTGAAGCCGAGTTCCTCAGCCGTCTGCACGAAATCGCGAATAACCTTGAAATCCGCGCCGATCTCGGCTTGCGGGAAGTGAAGTCCAATTTTCATCTTGTCCCTTCCTGTGGCGGGGTTTCGATTTGACGGCCATTGAAGCGGGTAGGGCACGAAAAGTCGAATCCACGCTGAAACTCCACCGAACCTAGGTAATGGGTCGGGCAATCACGCGAGCAGGAGCGCCATCTGCACCGGCGAGATTGAGTGCGAGAAACATGACCTCTACCCGCTGACCCGCCAGCGCCTTCATGTTGCGAACGAATTCGCCTACAAGCACACCCCGTGAAAACAATGTGTGGTGTACCGGCCACTTCCAGCCCTTGGGCCACATGTCCTTGGCCATCTCTGGCGTGCCATTGTCGATGCCTACCAACTTGCAACGCATTTCCACGAGCCATTCGGCGGCCGCCTGACTGAGGCATGGGAACTTCTCATATTCCGGCGTGCCGCCGCACTTGTCCCACCACCCGGTGTCGAGGAGCAAGATATCGCCGGGTTGTAGTTCCGGCGTACAGGCCATGAGGTCTTCTGGCTCGGGTATATCGATCCAGCCCTGCCTGGTGCCGACCGGTTCGTGAGTGGGATCGCACATTTTTGTTGTCCTGCCTTGGTGTGAGATCTAATCGGGCAGCGTGATGCTTCCGTTCTCAGAAATGGGAAAATGCGGGTTCCAGGCAACCTCCCAGAGATGTCCATCCGGGTCCGCGAAGCATCCAGCATATCCGCCCCAGAATTGATCCACGGCCTCTCTGACGATCTGTCCGCCTGCCTGTTGGGTTTCTCGCAATACAGCGTCTACGCTGTCCTTCTCGCGAGTATTGTGGGCAAGAGCGAAACCGGCAAATCCGGATCCGTCGGCGGGAACTCCGATGTCCCTTGCCATGCTGTCACGGGGATAAAGAGAGAAAGCGAGGCCGCCGATCTGGAAGAACGCGATGCCCTCTGCGGCGGCGAAGGACCGATGCCATCCCAGGCCCTCGTAAAAGGTGGTGCTTCTTTCGAGATCTCCGGCGGCAAGCGAGATGATGCTGACTCTTTGCTCGATGACGGTACCTCCGACTCTCTACCAGCCGTACTCAGACAATAAGCGGTGGACGACGAATGACTCGCACAGGGAATTGCTGATTTCATCGCGCGAGAGACCGTCCCAATCACCAAGTTGCACCACAACGGTATCCATCTCCGGGAAGATGTGAATGAATTGTCCACCTTTGCCGAGCGCGGTGAAGCCGTTTTTGTCGCCAGACAGAACCCGCCACTGATACCCGTAGCTCAACTCCTGTTCAAAACCCGTGTGTTCGAATTCGCACGACCGAGGCGAGGCCACCGTGTCTGAGACAGAGGCTTTGATCCAACTGGCCGTCAGATCAGTGCCTCCCTGCTGGTCATGGATTTGCGGTAGAAACCGATTTTGACCCCAATTTCCTGATCTTTCATCATCCCTTATGATGTGGGGTTCGTGTATCCGACATGGAAGGCCCTGTTGGGCGCGCGTCCATAATGTGAAGTGGCGACATATGGCACACGGATCGGCAAGCGAAACTCATCGCGTACCTGCGCCTCCTGGTCTGCATGGGACTCGCGGCCATGCTGTACCAAATGGCTGGGTGGCTTGGTGTCACCATTGCTGGTTGCCTCGCCCTGTGGTCGCCCGATTGGCGTACAAGACTGCGGTCGGATGTGCCGGAAAAGACCCTGAATCCAGGTATATACCATCCGGGACCCCACGCTCGAGAAATGCAGGAGATTGCCTTCCGTGTCGAAGAGGAACGCTTGGCCTCAGTAGGAAAGACGTTTGACGATGTAGCCCAGGAGCGTCTTCAGATCAAACGGTTCACCAGCACCATTGCCATTGCAATGATTATGCTTTCCGTCGGCATGATGATCCTCCACTGATGGCACGTGTCCCCATCTGCGCGATTTGCGGAAGACGTTGGTTTCGGTAGACTGCGCCGCTGAAACTTCGAGAGTGCTGGGTTTCCATTTCAACCTTGAGTTGGTCGCGGGGGGCGAGCGATGGGGGCAACACTGGACGCCAAGGGACTGAATTGTCCCATGCCGTTGATCCGGACCCGCCTGGCGCTGAAAGACGTGGCCATCGGTGAGACCCTGAAGGTTATGGCTACCGACCCCACCTCCTATATCGATATCCGCCACTTCTGCGAGACAACCGGTCAGGAGCTTGTGTCAGCGGAGGAAGAAGATGGTGTGTACACCTATGTCATCTGCAAAGCGGCGGAGTTTTAGCGCTCCCGTCACCGAGGTTGCCGAAGGATGAGCAATGCGACGCCGAAGGATGTCTTGGCATTCTGGATCGATGAATCCACACCGGAGGACTGGTTCACCAAGAACGCAGAATTTGATGGGCGCATAAGGGAGCGATTTGGCGATACCTACGGTGCCGCGAACGAGGGGTTGTTGGACGACTGGCAAACCACGCCGCTCGGTGCCCTGGCATTGGTAATCGTGCTCGATCAGTTTCCCCGCAATTTGTTTCGTGACAGTGACTGGTCTTTTGCCAGTGACGCCAGCGCTTGCAATCACAAAGTCTGCGCTCGCCCGCGGCGACGACCGTGATCCATCGTTCAAGGACCATCACAGGCAGTTTCTATATATGCCGTTGGTGCACAGTGAGGATCTCGAAGATCAAGTGGAATGCGTGCGGCTCGCCGATCAGCGAACAGAGAATGAACTGCTGCAGGATTATGCCCGTCAGCATCTTCGAATTGTCGAACGCTTCGGTCGGTTTCCACATCGCAACGCGGTTCTGGGGCGTGAAAGCACTGCAGATGAGGTCGAATTCCTCAAGGAGGAGGGGTCGTCCTTTTGACGTCTGTCCGCCGCTTTCTGCTTCGAAGGAGCTGGTTTCAGCTCGTGGCTATACGCCGATGAGGCCGATCACCAATCCCATGATGAGCAGTACGCCGAGCCAGTGGCCACCATCGATGACGGAGAGTGATCAGGTGGCACCCTGAAAGCGGTGATTGATGAGCATGGTGGTGAGCACAAAACCGCCCCAGACGAATGCTGCCGTGATCAAGGAATTCGTGAGTGTCACGTCTCCCATATGACCGATCACGCCGGCCAGGACCCAGGCCATCACGGCCTGGTATGCGAAGGCAATAATGAATGGCGCTGGTGTCTGCTTCGGCTGTTCGGTCATGCGGACAGCTGCCATCCATCTCTTGCCCAGAATTCCATGCCATGCTGCGCCGAAAGCAAAGGCTACGACGGCAGCAGCAAGGACCGCAACATAACTAATTCCAGCGAAACTCATCTTGGAACTCCTTGAGGCGCATTGGTCGAATGGGCGACGTCTGCCTTTATGCTGCTGAGAGAGCCTGATCGAGGTCGCGGATGATATCGGAGGCGGTCTCGAGGCCGATGGAGAGACGAATGACTTCCGGGCCCGATCCTGAAGCGCGCTGCTGCTCTTCGGTCAACTGGCGGTGTGTGGTCGAAGCCGGATGCAGGATCAGCGTGCGCGTATCGCCGACATTGGCAAGGTGCGAGCAGAGTTCGCAGGCCTCTACCATCCTCACTCCCGCGTCGTATCCACCCTTGAGTCCGATCGTGAACAAGCCGCCTGGGCCCTTGGGCATGTATTTCTGCGCGAGGTCATAGAACTCACTCGACTTGAGTCCGGCGTAGGACACCCAGTCGACCTTGGGGTGCTTTTCCAGGAATTCAGCCACGGCCTGGGCGTTCTGGACATGACGCTCCATTCGCAGTCCCAGCGTTTCAATGCCGGTGATGATGAGAAATGCGTTGAACGGAGACAGCGTCGGACCAAGATCCCGCAAACCTACCGCCCGAGCATGCATGGTGAACCCGAAGTCGCCAAACGTCTCGTAAAACGTCATGCCATGATAGGACTCAGTCGGCTGGCTCAGCGCAGGGAACTTGTCGTTCTGCGCCCAATCGAACTTGCCCGACTCGATCACGGCTCCACCCAACGAATTACCATGGCCGCATAGATACTTCGTTAGTGAATGCGTTATCAGATCGGCGCCCCAATCGAAGGGGTTGCAGAGGTATGGCGTTGCGATGGTGTTGTCGACGATCAGCGGAATACCAGCCTCATGGGCAATTTCCGCAACCTTTTCTATGTCGACAATGATGCCGCCAGGATTAGCCAGATTCTCGCAGAAGATGGCCTTGCATTTGGGGGTCAGGGCCTTCCGGAAATTCTCGGGATCGGTGGGATCGACGAAATGGCAGTTCCAGCCAAAGTTTTTGAATACGTAACTGAACTGGTTGATGGAACCACCATAGAGATTGCGTGCAGCAACGAATTCGTCTCCGGCTTGCAGCAGGGTTGAGAAGGCCAGCAATTGCGCAGCGTGACCCGAGCCGCACGCCACTGCCCCGCGTCCGTTCTCGAGAGCTGCCAGCCTTTCTTCCAATACGGATACCGTCGGATTCGTCAGGCGTGAATAAATGAACCCGAAGGTTTGGAGGTTGTAGAGAGATGCCGCGTGATCGACATCGTCGAAGACGTAGGAAGCGGTGGCGTAAATTGGCGTTGTTCGCGCGCCCGTCGTGGGGTCGGGGGCCGCGCCGGCGTGAATCGCCAGGGTCTCGAACCCATAGACTTCAAAGTCATCGTCATCGCCCGGCGGTTGCTCGTCAGGTTGTTCGGGTGTCGAACTCATGGTGATGTGACCTCGTTTGGAAAAGCGATGGGGTGGATCCGCGGTGGAGGTTAGTGCCGTCTGCTGGAGAAGCCACCGCGCCGCATTGGGCCGCTGGCCTTCCGGGTGCGTTTTGAGGAGATGACCCCCGAATTGATGCCGCTCCAGCTGAGTTCGGCGTTAAGACGACCGTATTCGATCTTGGGGCAGCGATTCATGATGACCGTGGCACCGGCTTCCTCAGCGCGCTTGGCGGCATCTTCATTGCGAACACCGAGTTGCATCCAGATTACGGGTGCACCAATCTCGATGGCCTCGTCGGTGATTGGTCCCGCGGCTTTCGAGTTGCGGAAAATATCGACCATATCAACCTTGTCAGGGATGTCCTTCAGATTTGCGTAGGCTGTTTCACCGAGAATCTTTGTACCGGCCTCTCTCGGGTTCACGGGAATGACCCGATATCCCTTTGACTGCAGATACTTCATGGCGAAGAAACTGGGCCGGTTCCAGTTCGCGCTGGCCCCGACCATGGCGATGGTCTTCGTATCGTTCAGGATCTTGCGAAGCAGGGCGTCTGAGTAGTGGTCGTGATCCATAAAGTACGTTTCTGGTTTTCTCTACAGTCCAATTTGCGCGCGATCATAGCTTGGCCGTTGTCGCACAGCCAATCTCGGGTTCATTGGATTGAGAATTACTTGATTGCCTGGTGCTAGGATTATATTTGGGACAGGTGCAAGACATCCGCAAATCGGATTGCCGGAATTCCAATGGTGAGTTCACGTGTCTGACCCCAAAATCACACCCGAGCAATTCAATGCGCTGGCGGCGGACAAGCTTCCGTTTGCCGGACTCATGGGATACCAGGTCGAAGAAATCGGCTATGGCACCGCGCGCATGCGGCTGCCGGTCGATGAACAGCATTTGCGTCCGGGCGGCACGGTAGCCGGGCCCGCACTGATGGGGCTCGCCGACGCGACAATGTATGCGGTGGTGCTCGGCATGGTGGGGCCGGTGGAGCTCGCCGTAACCACGAACCTGACATGTAATTTTCTTAGACGACCGTCGATGGTCGATATAGTGGCGGAAGGGCGCATCCTGAAACTTGGCAAACGATTGGCAGTGGGCGAGGTGTCCCTTTACAGCGAGGGCGACCCTGAGCCGGTGGCGCACGTCATGGCGACCTATTCGATTCCGCCAGAGTCGACAGAGTAAGCCCGAATATTTATGTGGGGTATCCACATACCTCCAATTAACATATTGAAATTCTGAAAGAAAATCCCCAGGTATTGTAATTTTCTGCGTTGACTTGACGCGCGGGTGTGGCATACTCCGCCGCCGTCGAACAGACGCGTGAATTTGTTCGAGTATTCCGTTCAGCTCAAACGCGGGCGTAGCCGAATAACCGGCGCGACAAGGATATGAAGACCTATTCTGCCAAGCCATCCGACGTGGACAAGAAATGGATCGTGGTAGATGCCGAAGGCGTCATACTGGGCCGTCTGGCGACGATCATTGCTACCCGTCTCCGCGGAAAGCACAAGCCGACTTATACCCCACATATTGATTGCGGTGATAACGTCATTGTCGTCAACGCAGACAAGGTCCGGCTGACGGGGCGCAAGCGTTCCGACAAGACCTATTACTGGCACACGGGCTATCCCGGCGGCATCAAGAGCCGCCAGGCCGCTGACTGGCTGGACGGGAAACACCCCGAGCGGGTGATCGTCAAGGCGGTTCAGCGAATGGTGCCCCGCAACAAGTTGGGGCGCGTGCAGATGACCAACCTCAAGGTGTACGCGGGTGCGGACCACCCCCATGAAGCACAACAACCCGAAGTCCTGGACGTCGGGGCCCTCAATCCCAAGAACAAGAGGACGGTCTGAAGATGTCGGACGAACAGCAGACGATCACAGACCTTAAGGAACTCGGAAACGCCGTTGCAGGCGCCGCAGGTGAGGAGAGTCCTGAAGAAACTCCGGCCGATGGAGTCCCTGAAGATGCGCCGCTCCCGGAGCCGAAGATTGACGCACAGGGGCGCGCCTACGCGACAGGTAAGCGCAAGGATGCCGTCGCACGCGTCTGGATCAAGCCCGGCAAGGGAACCCTGACGGTAAATGGACGAGAAGGAGAGCGCTATTTTGCCAGGCCGGTCTTGCGGATGATCATTAACCAGCCGCTCGTCGCCGCAGCGCGTCTGGATCAGTACGATGTATGGTGCACCGTCAAAGGCGGTGGTTTGTCTGGGCAGGCAGGAGCCGTGCGACATGGCCTCAGTCGCGCCTTGATCAATTTCGAACCGGCCCTCCGTTCGGTCCTTAAGCCGGGAGGCTTCCTGACACGAGATTCCCGTGTTGTGGAGCGCAAGAAATACGGCAAGCGGAAGGCCCGACGTAGCTTCCAGTTCTCGAAGCGTTAGGCGACCCAAACTTCACGCAGCTTGGAGCATGCGAGTTAAAGGGCGCCTTGACGGGCGCCCTTTTTTGATCGGCAATGGTCATGGCTGTCGATAAGAACCTTGAGGAGATAGGACAGTGACGAGCGGGACCAACAAGTTACGGGTCGCTATCCTCGGTGCGAGCGGTTACACCGGTGCCGAGCTCGTTCGCTTGCTCGCCCATCACGAGCACGTCGAACTCACCCTGCTGACTGCCGACCGTCATGCGGGGAAGCAGTTAGGCGACGTATTTCCACATCTCGGCGGGCTGGGCCTTCCTGACTTCCTGCATATCGACGAAGTGGAATGGGCGGGGATCGATATCGACCTCGTGTTCTGCGCGCTGCCACATGGAACGACCCAGGAGGTAATTGCCGGTCTGCTACATGCCACGGGGCACGACATCGTCGATGAACTTGTGGCAGAGCGGCGAGAAGACGTTATCGCCGGTCTCTCCAAAGACGTGAAGGTGATCGATCTTTCGGCCGATTTCCGGCTCTCGGATTTCGAAACATATGCTGAATGGTACGGCCATGAGCATCTGGCGCCCGTACTCCAGCCGGAAGCCGTATATGGTCTCACCGAATTTGCGCGGCCGGCGCTCGGTGAGACCCGGCTCATAGCCTGCCCGGGCTGTTATCCCACCTCCAGCCTCTTGCCTTTGCTGCCCCTGATCGATGCCAAAGCCATCGAATCGGATGGCAT
>MDTE01095790.1_pt1 | contig 10884 bp, 9 predicted proteins | sample 811231 | NCBI WGS metagenome assembly MDTE01 (sample SAMN05326651, study PRJNA326480) | marine metagenome | isolation source: seawater | place: Indian Ocean: Red Sea | collected 2010 | reverse complement strand
TCAGAATGTCTATGCCAAGATATAGAACCCTTACTGTCTCTAGGTTTAAAATCTTTTTGCCTACGACCTACCACTGTACCAATTACTCGTTGGCTTACTTCATGGTGAGAAAAAGGTATCCTATAACTTTGATTGAGTATAGTTACCTTACCCTCTAAATTTATAAAGTAGTCTACATCAGCTCCTGCATACCTAAATATAGCTTGGTCATCATCTCCTGCTACATATATTGTAGAACAGTTTTGTTCTAACAACCGTACCATCTGCCATTGCAAAGGTGAAAGGTCTTGTGCTTCATCAATAAACACTACTTCTAATTTAGGGGCTAACTTTCTTTCACAAAAAACCTCAAGCATGTCTGTATAATCATACAAGTGAAAAGCATCTTTCCACTTACGCAATCCTCTATCAACATAGTCTACTTTTGACCAATCTGTTTTTAGTGGAACAGTAGACATATTGTATATACTTCGTAAGGGTTGTTGCATAATCCTAGCTATGTTTATCAACTCTAGATGTTTATCACCATAACCAAAATCTTTAAATGGTCCTTGTTCTGCTTGTTCAAAAGAAGTAAAAAACTTTACCTTTAACCAATCAGAAACTTCTGTAAATTTATCTGCTGTAAGTATTTGGCTACGATTTATACCTATCTGCATAAAAGCCAAGCTATGTAGAGTACGAAAAAAAGGTAGTTCCTTTTTGTTAATCTTAAATTTTATACACGCTCTATCAATCGCTTCGTTCGCGGCTCTGCGTGTAAAGGCAAAGTAACCTATTTTATCTGGTGCAACTCCTGCTTGTAAATAAGACTCAACCAGTTCCAATAAGCGAGTGGTCTTCCCAGTCCCAGGAGGTCCGACCACTATATTCATAGCACATTATCTTGTGCAGGAAGGTCAGGTAGCGAAAGTTCTTCTTCCTCAGACTTAAAGTAATCTTGTGGTAAAGACCAAACATGTATCCCTTTTCCCTTTACTCGCCAAAACATTTTTTCTGCTTCCAACCCTTGCAATCTTAAAGTTATTTTATTTGAAGAATAATGGTTAAAGTCATTTACTGACAAGTGCTTTTTTATATCCTTAACTTGAAAGTAAACTCTGTTTTCAATCCAAACAGCCACTCCTTGTAATATCTCCTCCCTTTCAGAACCTTTGGCTCTTTCACTACAAAAACTGTGTAGCAAATCTTCAAACTCACCTTTTATTGTAGCATCAGGTGGCACTTCTACAATAGTTAAATTATCCAATAATAATTGTATTCGTGTTTGCCATGCTCTTTGGTTTACAGTCGCAGGAAGTTTATTAATCTGTGCCACACAATCTTTTTGAAAGCGTGTTTGGCTAACTAATCCATCTGTGCTTAACTCAAGCCTTTGATCATCTACGTTTAATATCCATATAGGTGGGTCACCATTTATTTTTGTTAAACTAGACATATTGTTTTGAGCTCCAGTTGGTCCGACTCCGTGCTTACGAAGTATACACACACTCTTATTACAATAAGGTTTTATAGGTTGGTCATCACATTTATAAATGTAATCTTTTTTCTGTAGTTGTTTTATTACAGCACCTACCTCGTTATGTGAAAGTGGAGGCTTTAGTTGCTCTACGTTATACTTCTGTACTAGGCTTTCCCAATTATCAGAGTCAAACTTTCTAGCGTATACTCCCAAGTTAAACAGAGCATTGTTTCGTGAGCCTTCACCAAACCCCTGACTGCATAATGTCTGTAGGCAAGGAGGTCCATCCTTTAGTTGATCACTATCCACCTTACCTATTTTGTAATTAGAAAAACTAGCTTTTGTAATCAAGTTTTCTTTTACTAGCTTAATAAACTCCTCTGGTGATAAAGCATTGGACTCTGAGTCATATACCATGCGAGTAGTTCTAACTCCCTTAAAGTAAGGCATATTTAAAGCGTTTCCAGTATCACCTCTATCTACTAATATTTTAGTTTGCTTGGGAAATATTTCACCCTCTGCATGACCAAGTGATGAAGCTAGTTCTGTAAGTTTAGACTGCACTATATGTGCTTCTATTGGCTCAACAAAAAAGAAATATATATGAGCACCACCAGATTTACTTCGTGCTACAAATCCTTGTATTTTTTCTTTTTTAAGTTTTAGTACAAGTGATTTATGATCAACGCTGTAGGTGTCTATATCTATAGCCCCCCAACAACAGCAGTTGTCATCACGGATAGGTATTATTCCTAACCCTTCTTCACCTTTTAAATGTTTCTGCCATAACTCTTCAGTAGGTGGTGTTTTTATGATTTTATATACACCTACTCTTTTACCGTTTGCGTTTTCTTCAGCCATGTTGAAAATGCCATGAGCTCTTTCATTGCCCGAAAATATACGCATAAATTCTTTTGCTAACATATTATTCTCCCGAAAAGGTGAGAGCCATAGACCAAAATAACTAAAAAACTATGGCTCTCAGCAACGTGAGGGAACTAATTACGATCAACCCCCACGTTGAACTCTACTACATAGGGCTGTCGGTTGAAGTAACGTTTTGCATTTCTTCAGGTTGACCTTCCTGCTCCTTTACTTTTACTTCTCCTGCCTTGCAAGATTTAGCAAATGCTACAGCTTCGTGGAACAATGACTTATCCCATTCCTTACCAAGCTCTAGTGTATCTGCTTTGGCTACATCCCAACCAAACCAATTACCTTTATCATTTTGCTCTTGCACCGTTGTAAGTATATAACGGTGTGACATCATAGGCAGAGTATACGAGCTACCCTTAGAGTTTATAGCTGTTAAACTATTCATTTGTGTTACCCACCTTCTAGCTTTCTTTAACTGTGTGCTAGACATTGTAATTAAACAACGTTGATATTGGTAACTTAAATTATCTTCAGTGGGTGTTTCAAGTATCACAAAAAACTGTGCAGTATTAGTGAGCAAGTTACCGTTAGGTAAAACATCTTCACCCCTTTCATTACGAACTGTGCTAGTTACCACAGTATCATCAGGGTGATATGAATTTACATAACCACCACCCTCTGCACGAGGTTTCCACTCAACATACCTTCGGCTGTAGTAGCAAGGAATAACTGTAATACCGTCTTCACCTTTAAATACTTCGTTAGACACAGTATTGTATATCATTCCTGCTTCTGCACCCTCAACATATGCACCGTCCCTTTTATTTACTTGTGGACTGAGTTGTGCCAATATCCGTAAAAACGGTATTGCCATATCTTCGGATTTAGCTTCCTCAAAGCCAAGTCCTGCTAGGTCTTCAAACTCTGCTACTGCTAGACCATTGCCAGTAGATTTAGTTACTTCTTTAGCCATATAAGCTCCTTACTTTTTTACTATTTTAGTTTCTTGCCCAATAAAAACCCCGAGCAAATCTTGTGGTAGGTTGTTTCCTTTTTCAATTTGTTCACGACAAAAACTTTTTAATGTCATAGGTTCAACCCATTTTTTAACTCTTGTTGCAAACCCTTGTTCCCTTGATTGGGCTTCTAGTTCTGCCTCAAGATTTTTAGCCAAGTTATCTTGTCCTCGACCAAACTCTGCAGTCACATGGTTTTTAATTAAACTTCCGTGACCATTTTCATTTAACCATTGAAAGGCTTGCTCTCTGTTGGCTACTGGAATACTTGCACGGACAAAGTCCCTTACTTTTATTTCAGTGCCATCATCAAGCGTTAACTCACTTATTTTTTGTTCCTGCATTGCAGAAGGTAGTAAGTCACCTGATACTTTCAAGTGGTCTTGTTTAGCTTGTTTTAGCTCATGTTCAAGGTCACGAATACGCTGTTCAAGATCTAGCTGTTGTTTTGCTAACTTGCTTACCGTACTCAAACCTTGTTCTGTTATACCAGAAAGCTGATCGCTTGCTTGCTCAAAATCCATTTAATCCTCCTTTGTTGACTTTTGGTATAAATTAACAAACAATGGATAGTATTTTTCCTCAAGCCTATCCCACTTTAACAATTTAAACTTACCTCTATTGTTTGCAGAGGCTACAGCACAGGATATTCCTATTGCCACAGGATCACCTGAAACAAGTAAATAGTCATCATCATTAAACTTTTGTAAACCACGAGTAATACGTCTCACTGTTGGTTGAGTGCTAAAAGCAACTTGCTCCTTTGCAGGAACAAGAATTTGGAGATCTCCGTACGTCGCAGCATCTGTAATGTCACGACCACGAACTTCTTGTGTTATATATACTGTCAAGGCTTTCTCCCCTTGTTGCTTTCTACTTACCGTTATTGGCAAGTAATTTAATTTACACTTTGCTATATACAAGATAAAGTGTTTTTTTATCAAAAATATTTTTCAGAAATTATAATATACAATATATAGCTATCTTAATATCTTTTTCCGTTCGGTGAGAATAAATAATTTGATTATTTTTTTATAGTCATTTTTTAATCAGGTGGTATTATAAAAGTGTGGCAAATAGAAAGGGCTACAATGCGTTACAAATTTAAGTTTCAGCCTTATGCACATCAGCTTGAGGCTTTAAAAAATTCTTGGGACAAAGAGGAATTTGCTTTGTTCATGGATATGGGTACTGGAAAATCTAAAGTATTAATAGATAATATTTCTATACTTTATGATCAAGGTAAAATTGAGGGTGCATTGATTGTTGCCCCAAAAGGTGTATATAGAAACTGGGAAAGAGCCGAGTTACCTACACATTTACCAGAGCATATAATATCAGATATTGTATTGTGGAACCCTTCCCAAACAAAAACACAAATGCAAAAACAAGAAACTCTTTTTCATGTGAGTGATAACTTAAAAATATTTTTAATGAACATAGAAGCTTTCAGTACTAAAAAAGGTTATGAAATAGCCCAAAAGTTTTTGACATATACTACTTGTTGTATGGCTATTGATGAAAGCACTACCATAAAATCTAAAGATGCTCGTAGAACTAAAAGTATAATTAAATTAGGAAAGTTAGCTAGATATAGAAGAATACTTACTGGATCACCAGTAACTAAATCACCTATGGATTTGTATACGCAATGTGAATTTTTAAGTCCTTTTATATTAGGTCATAGTAGCTTCTACAGTTTCCAAAACCATTTTGCAATTATGCAAAGAAGAAATGTAGGCTCACATAGTTTTAATCATGTATTGGGGTATAGAAACTTGAGTGAATTAACAGACAAACTAAAACCATATAGTTATAGAATATTAAAAGAAGATTGTTTGGACTTACCAGATAAAGTTTACACGAAACGTGTAGTAGAGTTAACTGATGAACAGAAAAAAGTTTATGAGAGCATACAGAAATATGCCCTTGCTCTAATTGATGAAGGCTCTGTTACACCCTCTACCGTGCTAACTCAAATATTAAGGTTACAGCAAATATGTTCAGGTCATGTAAGACTTGATGATGGTGAACTAAAACGTTTTAAAAGCAATAAACTTACTGAGTTAGGTGATGTTTTACAAGAGGTTAGTGGCAAAGTAATCATATGGGCTAACTTTACACAAGACATATATACGATAGTAGAGTTTTTGGAAAGAACATATGGTCCAGATACAGTAGTGAGTTACTTTGGTGAAACCCCTAGTGAGGAAAGGCAGGAGATTGTAGAGCAGTTTCAAAACCTAGAAAGTAAGGTAAAATATTTTGTAGGGCAACCACGAACTGGAGGCTATGGGCTTACACTCACCTCTGCAAAAACAGTTATATATTATAGTAATGGGTATGATTTAGAAATAAGAATGCAAAGTGAAGATAGAGCACACCGTATAAGTCAAGTAAATAAAGTTACTTACATAGATATAGTAACAGAAAAAACAGTAGATGAAAAAATATTAAAGGCACTAAGAAAGAAAATAAATATTAGTAGTCAAGTATTAGCAGAAAACTACAAACAATGGATAATTTAGAAGACGAAGAAGAAAAGAAAAAACGTAAAAAATTTCGCCCTAACCGTAGGCAGAAAAGGTGGTATCAAAACTGGCTTTTTGAAATGATAGGAACTAGAAACATTGAGCCAGAAACACAAGAAGTTAGTTTATTAGAAAACCTTATAGAAACAGAGCAACTTGAAACCATTGAGTTTGTGCAACAACAAAATAAAATTTATTCTAACCATTATTTACTCACAGACAATATAACACCTCTTGAAGCAAGAGAACGTATAGAGCGTGCTGAAGAAGAAAAACTTAAAAAATACTATACGAAACTAGGTTACAAAAATGTAAAAGTCAAAGGTAGTAAATGGTCTAATTTATCTGAGGCTACTAAGAAAGCTTGGGCAAATAAAACAGAAAAACAAAGAGCCAAGCATGCAAGAAATATTGCAAAAGGATTAAAAAAACGTAACAAACAAAAAAGAGCTAAGAAGCAGTAGGCTTTTGCATCACTAACCAGATCATAGCAACTACGGCTGTCACAAACACAACAGAAAGTACAATCACACCTATTACATTCATTACATTTTTGCGTAACTCTTGTTGAGCGTAGAGTTGTTCTTGACGTTCTTTACGAATTTTAGCTTGCATTTTTAATAGGTCATTCCAAGCATTTGGTCCATGCACCATATTAATCCAAGTCCGTAGTTCATCTTCCATTGCTTCTGCTTTTTTCTTAGCCGCGAACGCATCCATAGCTTCTTGTTCTACTGAAGAACCATTAAATAATTTTTTAAATAGAGGAGGGTTTTTTGCCATTTTTTCTGCATGACCAACATCAGACACAGCACCCATCCATTTGCCAATGTCGCCATACATTGACTCTACATCACGTCCTGCTTGAAAACCTTTTTTGATTAAATTGAAAGCTGTTGTCGCTGTTGCTAAAGCACTAAGAGGATCCATCTCGCATCATGCGAGCAAGTGTATCTGCTCTGCCCTTCACTTGGCGAGCCCAGTTGGAATCCATCATTTCCACTGAAGCACGCTCATAATCTTGTTCCTGGAGGGCAGAGAGAAAGTTTTTAAATTTTGCAAGTGTAGGGCGACCCATATTGAACAACATGTCTGCAACTACTCTCTGTCTAGTTTCATCCATTGTTCGCCAGTCTTTCCACCACACGTCTAATTCGTTTTCTACTATTTTTATATCATTAGCTAGTATGTAATCTATTTCGTCGTCAGATAATCCTCTATCATCTAAATTTCTACCAACCCCTATGGTCAACTTACCAACTGTATCTGTATAGGGTTTGTGTTCTACTCCTTCATGTAGACGTAATTGTTCTATAAGTTTTTGTTTATCCATTATGTTAGTCCCATTATACCTTGTTTACGTTGATTTATTGCCTGACCTATTGGGTCGTTAGGAAACAAAAGTCCATAGTCTACATTGCTTTTAACATTACCTTTAGGAACTTGTAAAGATGCTAATGTAGGAGCAGGACTTAAATTTTGTAAAGGCAAAGTATTCGGTGTTATATTAACAGAGCTTGTTTGTCCTATACCTTCAGGTTTTATTTTACCAGTTTTTTCTAACTCTTCTTCTATGGTATCCTTTATAGTTCCTGCATTTGGAAATATGCCTTGATAAGGTTCATATGTTGTAGAAAGAGCACCAGACAAAGCATTAATAACTTTAGGAGAAAATATTTTGCTACCTTGTCCTGTCATTCTTTGCAATTGAGCAATACTCACTGGGTTTGAGAGTAATCTAGCCCATATATCATTTGCTAATAAAACTTTTCCTGCTGAAAAAGTTTTGAAAATATTTAAACTCGTAAGGTCTGACCTGACACTTCCTGCAGAAAAAGCACCACCTACATCAGGAGTGTCTTTTACAAAAGAAACAAGCACTCCTAAATCATTTAAGTTTTTGCGATAATTTGTGTGTAGTTTATTTTGTGGTAAATATTTTATTTCTCCATTTACTAACTTTGTACTAGAAGGAACAAATAAAGGTTTAAATTTAGAATATTCACCTTTGAAATTAGCTAGTTTATCAAGTAGTGTAGATAAAGTATTTACATTAGAAAGATTTGCACCTTTTTCAACTGCTTTAGATACAGTTAATATTTCATCTATAATCGCGGCTCTTAAATCACTAGCCATTTCACTATTTATACCAGTTTTACTATAGCCTTTAAGAGTTTCAGCTTGTGGTGTATTGATAAAATCCCAAACTGCTGTTTCATTAAAATTGTCATCTTTTAAAAGTTTTTGTGCATTACCTTTTCTTTGATCAGAATATTTTAAAATATTTTGTGCTGAACCATTTCTAATCCATGTTTGTTCATCATAAAAATTTGTAAAAGCTTTTCTATTTCTAGCATCTGGAACTAAAGCTTTAAATAAAGCAGGATCGTCCATTACTTTTTTTAAGTTGTTTAATCCTTGTACTGGATTGTACATAACAAAATCTGCAAAACCATTTTCCATTGCAGACTTTAAATTAGTAGCGTGTCTTTTCATTTCATCTGTACCAGTTCTTCGTACAGTATTTATATATCTATTTAATAAATTTACTTCTTGAGTACCCCACTCACCACTCCAAAACTTAGTGATATACTCATGAGGATTTACGCTTGCTTCTCTACTGAACAATGGAGAAAGTTTAGAAAAACTTTCTATGTCTTTATTCATTGTATAGAAAAGTTGACCTTGTTTCCAATCATCTAAAAATTTTGTATTTGCACCTTTAGGACTTAAAATAACATTGTCTATTTCTTTTATTAAACCAGAAACAGTAGGTATAACTTCAGGTGGCACTTTTCCTTCTCTGCCTAACAACCCACTTAATTGTTGTCTAATTGTTTGTAATTGTTTGATACCACTAAAAGTCGCAGAACCCCCACCTGATTTAGGAACGGTAAAATTACCAACTTGATTATTAGTCAGACGTGTAATAGTTTCTAAAATTTCTGCTAGCTCACCTTTTAAATTAACTAATTGTTTTGGTACAGAAACGGTTGACTCAGCTAGCTCTTTTGTTATTTGTTGACCTTGTTTATTTAAGATAGAAGAAGTAACTGTTGAAGCAGGAACAGTTTCATCTATTTGAGTAAACACTCCAGTTTTTATATCATTAGCTAATTGTTTTAAACTGGTTGTGTCAAAATACACACCTTTTGAATTTTCTGAGTTAAGAGCTTTTTGCCAAATATCATCATTTATTTTAAAGTTAGCTTTCTTTATTTCTTTTAAAGATTCTACAAATTTTTGAGAGTTTATGTTCGGATTGTTGGGTGCAAAATTAGTTTTGCCTAAAGGTTCAGTCTTTTTTCCAAACGTTTGATAACGTATAGAATTCATATTTTGTTGGATAACTTTTTTTAAAGTATCCATAGAACTATTTAGTCTACCACTTACATAATATCTTAGTGCATTAGGACTTAAACTATTTAAACTTTGTTTGTTTACTATGTCATCTAAATATTTAAAAATAGCTTTTTTCTGGTTTGTAAGTACAGCACCAATTTTAGGTGAAATTGCTCCCACTTGGCTAAAAATACCATTCCAAACGGGATCATCAGCTACTTGAGTAATTGTAAGTTGTGGAAGTTTAAAAGCTTTAGCTGTTTGTTGAGCAAGTACGGCTTCTTTAGGAACTCTTGATATGGGCATGATCCTTACTGGATCGCCTCTTAATTTATCTAATATAGCTCTGCCGATTACTGGAGGTAAAAAAGTAAAAGCTGTATCTAGAGCCGCGAGTTTTGAAGCGTCTCCATCTATTATAGCATCCATAAAACCTTTAGGACTGTTAGGATCAACACCTTCACTTGCTAAAACTTTGTCTATAATTTGTCCAAAATAAGAACCTCCGTATACAGCAGGAATTACTCCTGGTCCTAAAGCACTACCAAACAAAGCCGCTCCAACAGTAAGACCTGTACGAGCTGTTAAAAGCGAACCACTAATATCACCTATATCATTAAACACTTCTTGTGCAGTTAATGCACCTGAAGGATCTACTCTATACACATCACCGTTTGGTGTAAGTGAAACAAGTTCTTCATAGACAGTTTTACCATTTTTTAATTTTGAAATAGGCATACGAAAGTACTGAGCACCATCACCTTTTATTCTTTTCCAATAAGCTCTACGTTCAGCAAAACTTATTTTACGCTTGAGTGCATCTCTGTCACCTATAGTCATAAAACCAGAAACAGCATTCATACCTTGAAAGTTAGGGACAGTTTCATTTAATATTTTTGTTATTCTTTCAAGTTCTGCACTATATAAATTTTTAGCTCCTTTAATCATTTCAGCATCAAAAGATTTTCCTACATCTATATCTATAGGAGGATCTTGAAAAAAAGTATCCATGATATTATTATTTGTGCCGAAATTCATTTCGCCAAAGTTTAAAGAGCTATCTACTTTTGTTTGAAGATTTTTCTTTAAAGATTCCAAAGCAAGCTCATCTTCTTTAGCTTTTACTTTAGCTTTAGCTCCTGCTATGTCAGAAGGGTCTTGAACCTTTGACATTATTTTATCTTCTCCAGGAGTTTTAAAAAACTCATCAACCTTTGCACTATCTTCAGTAAGAGGACTGTAAGGAACTCCTTGTGCTGTGGTTACACCTTTGCCTTCTTCTCCTGCAAAAAAATCTAAAGCAAATAAATTTTGATCAAATTCTTGACTAAAAAAATCTAAAGTTTTTCCTTTTTGATCGCTCATTGTCCATCTGCTCTTTTTGTAAACATAAATTTAAGGAAAGTTGCAGGAGTTAAAGGTTTCTTCTGTATTTTCAAAAAGTTATCTAATTCAGGAGTGTTAAGGTTATTACTTATTTCGGCGAGTATACTATTAAGTTCTGAAGCTAAATTTTGATTATTGCCTATGCTAGCAGGATCATCTAAATCAATAGCTAAGTCATTTTGATCTATAAACTCTTTTAGTTGAGGCTTTAGTTTTTGAACTTCAACCATAATATTATACTGGTTTGGAATCATTGTAAAATTTTCACTAG
>MDTE01061001.1_pt1 | contig 10884 bp, 14 predicted proteins | sample 811231 | NCBI WGS metagenome assembly MDTE01 (sample SAMN05326651, study PRJNA326480) | marine metagenome | isolation source: seawater | place: Indian Ocean: Red Sea | collected 2010 | reverse complement strand
TCAATACCTGAATAAAGAAATTCGTCAATTTTTTTTTCTACCTCACTTTTTACTTTATAAAAACTCTCCTTTTCACAAACTATCTCATGGAAATTTGTACTTGAGAAACAATCTTTTGCTCCAGCATCAATAGAAATTTCAAAAATCTTTTCATCGGAAATTTTATCTTTGGAAATTTTAATTACCCCACATGAAAAAAAAAGATGTTTTGTTGAACCACTTTCACCTAGCCTGCCACCACTTTTTTGTAAGGTAGTTCTTATACTTGAGGAAGTTCTATTTGTATTATTTGTTAAACTTTCAATAATAAAAGCTACGTTAAAAGGACCAAAACCCTCGTATCTAATATTTTCATAATTTTTATCTAATGCTGTCTCAGATTTATTAATTGCTCTTTCTATATTATCTTTTGGCATATTGCATTGTTTTGCGGCTTGAATGGCAGATCTTAACCTTGGATTTGAATCTGGATCTTTTGCTCCTAACTTTGCAGCTACAGTTATTTCCCTGGACAACTTAGAAAACAAATTAGATCTTACTTTATCTTGTCTTCCTTTTTTATGCTTTATTCCAGCCCAATGTGAATGGCCTGCCATTACTATAATCTCTCCTCCAGTGATCCACCAACTCTAATTGGTAGAATTTTTTTTGCTAATCCAGTTTCATCATCTGCATAAACCATTACACCACAAAGTGTGGCCTGCCCTTCAGCCGGGAAATGTTTTTCGGCTTTTGGATCTTTCATAAATTTTTTAAGAGAATTGTCTTTGTTCATGCCAATGACAGAGTCGTAATCCCCACACATGCCTAGATCAGTTTGATAGGCGGTTCCATTTTTCATAATTCGGTGATCAGAAGTTGGCACATGTGTATGAGTACCAAAAACAATTGTTGCCTTACCATCAAAAAAATGTCCCATTGCCATCTTTTCGCTTGTAATTTCAGCATGAATATCAATTATAACGAAATCTGCATCTTTACCAAGTCTAATTTTTTCAGAAATATTTTTTGCGGACTCGAAAACATCTCTACTTTTTTTCATAAAAACATTTCCCATAAGGTTTATAACTGCAACTTTCTTTTTATTTTTTGAATTAAAAATTCCAAAACCATTTCCTGGTGAGCCTTCAACTAAATTTTCAGGTCTTAATAATCGATTTTCCTTTACGATAAACTCCATTGTTTCTTTTTGATCCCAGACATGATTACCTGTTGTAATAACATCAACACCGGAATTGAAAAATTCTTCAACGTTTTTCCTCGTTATTCCAACTCCTGGATCAGCTGCGTTTTCTCCATTAGCAACAACAAAGTCTATTTTTTTTTCATTTATAAGTATAGGTAAATATTTTTTTACAGCAATACTTCCAGATTTTCCAAAAATATCTCCTAAAACTAAAATTTTCATTGTTTTTTTTTTAATCCTCTTTCAGTAAGAATGTAATCTAATTTTACATCAAATTTTGATATTGGAAGTTTATTATATTTTTGGAATGAAAAAGCAACACCAATAGTAACTATTTTTTTTTTATTTCTTACCAAAAATTTATTTAAATATTTATCATAGTAACCTTTGCCATATCCTAGCCTATTGTTTTTATCATCAAATGCTAAGAGAGGTACGACCATTATATCTGGAACAAAAAATTTGTCTTTAACAATTGGTTCTAGAAAGCCATACTTATTAATTTCTAAAAGATTTAATATGTCCCACTTTACAAATCTCATTCCTCCGTTTGGATTTATTTTGGGTAGTAGTATTTGTATGTTTTTTCTATCTTTAAAAAGATTAAAAAGATTAAATGTATTCACCTCATAACTTGAAGGGTAATAACAGGATAAAAAAATTTTTTTTTTTTTAAATGATGAATTTAGTAATTTTAAAATAGGCGTGAAGAAACTATGTTGAACTTCATAATACTCTCTTTTTCTATTTTTAAAATATTTTATTCTTAGTTGATTTTTGCTTAACATTTACTGAACTTGAGACTTTGATTCAGTTTTTTCAAGAATTTCTTCTAAAGATTTTGTGGTTTTGTCCAGCATAACTTCATATAGCTTATTACTATCATCAATCATCTTTTTAAATTTATCAATATCAGCATTAAGGTTATGAATTTCCTGATCTTTGTTACCTTTGTAATCTATAGCTAAGGATTTTAATTCTTTAAACTTATCAGACAATTCATCCAATCTTATTTTTTGCTTTGATACTCTTTCCTTGAGGTCAAAATACTCATCAATCAATTTAATTGTTGTGATTAATAGAAGTTTGTTTTCTCCAATATTTCCTAATTTGTCTTTTAATTCATTATATTTTTTATCTAAAAAATTTGTTAATTTTATTAAAGAATCCTCTTGGCCGTCATCACACGATAACAAATAATCTTTATTATTAAATTTAATATTTACATTTGCCATTTATCAATTTCTTTTACCAAATTTTCTGTCTCTTGGCTTAATTCATCTATGTCCTGATTAAATTTATCTTCCAAAATAGACTTTCTATTAACCTCTTCTTGAAGTTTTTGTATCTTTTTTTTTAAATACGTATGCTCTCTTAATAAATTTTCATGCTTAACCTCTAAATCCTTTTTTTCTATTTCTAATTGATTTCTATGGACTTCAATTTGATTTTTGTCACTGGAAGACTGTGAATAAGTATTAGATATCAAACTTAATCTTTCAAGAAGCTTGTTCAAGTTTTTTTCTTTATTTTCTAAAATTTGTAATTTGCTCATTTGTTTTTGTACCATATTATTGCTATAGAGCCTTTAAGTCTATATAGGTAAATTAGTAGTGAACACAAAATTAAATCAATTATCAAATGCAATAAGATTTCTATCGATTGACGCTGTGCAAAAAGCTAATTCGGGTCATCCTGGGATGCCAATGGGAATGGCTGATGTTGCAACAGTTCTTTTCAAATACCACCTGAGGTTTAATCCAAGTAATCCTGGATGGCTAAATAGAGATAGGTTTATTTTATCTGCCGGACATGGCTCAATGCTTTTATACTCACTTCTTTATCTAACCGGGTATAAAAGCATCTCAATAGATGACATAAAAAATTTCAGACAAATTAATTCTATTTGTGCTGGACACCCAGAGTACATAAAAAATTCTGGGATAGAAACTACAACTGGTCCACTAGGTCAAGGTTTAGGAAATTCTGTAGGAATAGCAATCGGTGAAGAAATTCTTAAAAAAAAATTTGGCTCTAAAGTAATTAATCATAAAACTTATGTTGTTGCTAGTGATGGTGACTTAATGGAAGGTATTAGTCACGAAGCTATGAGTTTAGCTGGCCATCTTAAACTTAAAAATTTAATTGTTCTTTTTGATAACAATAAAATATCTATTGATGGATCTACTAATTTAAGTGTGTCAGATAATTTTAAAAAAAGATTTGAAAGTTATGGATGGAATTTTCAAGAAATTAACGGTCATAATGAAAGGCAAATAAACAGTGCATTAAAAAAAACAGCAAAATCAAACAAGCCTACTCTAATTTCTTGTAAAACAACTATTGGATATGGGTCTCCAAATAAATCGGGGAAAGCTTCTTCTCACGGGTCTCCACTTGGAGAAGAAGAAATTAAACTAGTAAGAAATAAACTTAAATGGAAAAGTCAACCATTTGAAATACCAAAAAATATTTTAGATTCCTGGAGAGAAATTGGAAAAAAAGGTGAGCTCATAGAAAAAAGCTGGACTGAATTTATAAACAAAAAATATCCTAATATTGAATCCAAAATTAATGATTTTATCAACAATTCAAATATTTCGAACATAGAGAAAATAATTCAAAATGAAAAAGATAAATATTTTATTTCAAAGCCCTCTTTAGCTACGAGACAATGTTCTTCTAATATAATAGAGACTATTTCTGAGAAATTGCCTGAACTAATTGGAGGGTCAGCTGATTTAAGTGGATCAAACAATACTAAAACTAAAAATTCAAAAGTTATTTCATCAAAAAATTTTAATGGGAATTATATTCATTACGGTGTTAGAGAACATGGTATGGCTGCAATTATGAACGGTTTAGCTTTGTACGGTGGGTTTATTCCGTATGGAGGAACTTTTCTAATTTTTTCTGATTATTGTAAACCTTCCATAAGGTTGTCGGCTTTGATGGGGTTGCAAGTAATATATATTTTTTCTCATGATTCAATTGGACTTGGAGAAGATGGACCAACGCACCAACCTATTGAGCAGTTATCTGGGCTTAGAGCAATACCAAATTTAAATGTTTTTAGGCCGGCTGATATTAACGAAACTTTAGAGTGTTGGGAAATTGCTTTAAAAAGCAGAAAAAATCCAAGTGCTATTGCATTATCGAGACAAAAATTACCTTACGTTACTCATCAACCATCTGAAAAAAACAAGTGTGCTTTAGGTGCGTATGATCTCAAAATAACATCACATGATTACAAATTAATATTAATGGCCTCAGGATCAGAAATAGAAATCGCTTTGGAGGCTCAAAAACAATTAAAAGAAGAAAATATAAACACTAAAGTGGTTTCTGTTCCTTGTCAGGAACTCTTTGATAAACAAAACAAAGATTATAAAGAAAAGATTTTAGAAATTGATTCATGCAAGCGAATTATTATTGAAGCAGGAAGTATGAAAGGATGGGGAAAATATTTAAAAGAGAAAGATGTAACGCTTGGCGTAGAAAATTTTGGAAAAAGCGCTCCATATAAACAAGTGTATAATCATTTCGATCTAACAAGTGACAAAGTTGTGGAATTTGCAAGAAAATTGCTCAAAGAATAAGGCTTTCAATTACCAATGTCTGAATTAAAATTATTTTCAAATATTTATTCTTTAGAAAACAAAAGAGTCATCGTTCGTTTAGATTTAAATGTCCCAATAGAGAATTCCGAGATAAAAGATGACACAAGAATTCAAGTAGTCATACCTTTGTTGAATAAATTAAAAGATAGTGGAGCAAAAGTAATACTGATATCCCATTTAGGCAGACCAAAAGGAAAAGTTGATACAAAATTATCATTAAAACCAATATTCGAATATCTAAAAAAAAAAGGTAATTATAATATTTCATTTTACCAAGGTAAAATTAATAATGAAGCAGTTGAGTTTACAAAAAAACTTAAATCTGGAAGTTTTGTTTTATTTGAAAACATCCGTTTTTATAAAGAGGAAGAAGCAAATGAGGAAATTTTTGCTAAAAATCTTGCTAAACTCGGCGACCTGTTCATAAATGAAGCTTTTTCATGTTCTCACAGAACGCAAGCATCTATTCACAAAATAACAAAATTCGTTGATAGTTATGGCGGTCCTCTTTTAGAAAAAGAAATTAAATCAATAGATCTTTTAATTAAAAATAAAAAAAAACCAGTTTCGTGTATAATTGGTGGATCAAAAATTTCGACTAAAATCAATATTTTAACAAGTTTAATAAAAAACTCAGAAAATCTTATAATTGTTGGTGCTATGGCAAATAACTTTATCAAATTTAAAAATATTAACGTCGGAAAATCGTTAATTGAAAAAGGTGTTGAAAAAATTATAAAACAAATTATCGACTTGTCAAAAAAAAACAATTGTAAAATTATAATTCCAATAGATGTGAATTCTTCAACTGATCTAAATGGAATTCCTTCTCACAAATCTATTAATAATTTACAACCAAAAGAAATGATCCTTGATATAGGAGAAGAAACGATAAGATTAATTAACAAAACATTAGATGAGTCTAGAACTGTATTTTGGAACGGTCCTGCTGGTTACTATGAGAATAAAAATTTTGCCACAGGAACTATATCAATAGCTAAAAAAATTGCTGAAAATACAAAATTGAAGTCATTAATATCAATCATTGGTGGTGGTGATACATTGGCAGCAATTAAAAACACAGGATTACAAAATAGTTTTACACATTTATCAACAGCAGGTGGTGCGTTTCTAGAATCCCTTGAAGGAAAAGAATTGCCTGGTATAAAAGTATTAAGAAAAAGTTAATTTATGAACATAGAAGAAATAGCAAAAAAAATGGTAGCCAAGGGAAAAGGAATACTTGCGGCAGATGAAAGTACTGGCACTATGGAAAAAAGATTAAAAAGTGTGAATGTTGAGTGCACTGAAAAAAATAGACTTCATTTTAGAGAAACTCTTTTTTCATCAAGTTCGATGAAAACTTGTATAAGTGGTGTTATATTGTTTGATGAAACACTTAGACAAACTTCCAGCAGTGGAATATCAATACCTAAATTGATTGAAAAAAATGGTTCTATCCCAGGAATAAAAGTTGACAAGGGGGCAAAGCTGTTGGCTAACTCTGACAAAGAAAAAGTAACTGAAGGATTAGACGGCCTTAGAGAAAGAATGGAAGAGTATTTTAAATTAGGAGCAAGGTTTGCAAAATGGCGAGCTGTATATTCAATTTCAAATAAACATCCGAGTGAACAATCAATATATTCAAACGCTCATGCATTGGCAAGATATGCGGCCTTAGTTCAAGAAGCCGGGATGGTGCCTATAGTAGAGCCTGAAGTTTTAATGGATGGCGATCATTCTATTGATAAGTGCTATGAAGTAACAAGCAAAGTTTTGGCAGAATGTTATAAGCAATTAGATGTTCATAAAGTAAATTTGGCTGGAACAGTTTTAAAACCTAATATGATACTTCCTGGTGCAGATTGTAAAAAAAAATCTTCAACTGAAGAGATTGCAAAAAAAACTTTGGATTGTCTTAAGAAAAATGTTCCTAATGGTGTCCCGGGTGTTGCTTTTTTGTCAGGCGGCCAAAGTGAAATAGAAGCCACAAAGAATTTAAATGAAATTAATAAGATGAATGACACACCTATGAATTTTACGTTTTCTTACGGAAGAGCTTTACAACAGTCGGCTTTAAAAACATGGGCAAAATCTATGAAAGAAACGATTACTATTCAAGAAGTTTTTAATCATAGAGCGAAAATGAATGGCGCTTCAACTGAGGCAAAGTGGAGTGAAAAGCTTGAAAAAAGTTCTGCGGCTTAAAATTGAAAAGATACATTTACCTTTTATCACCAAATAAAATTGAAAAAAATTTTTATTCCGCTTTAGAAAAAGTACTAAGTAAAAAGAAAATAGAATTTTTTCAATTGAGATTAAAAAATACATCAAAAAAAAAAATCTTAAAAATCGGAAAAAAAATTAAAAGAATTACAAAAAAATACAAAGTAAAACTGATTATTAATGATAGTCCTGAAATAACAAAGAAAATATCTGCTGATGGTTGTCATCTTGGTCAGTTAGATCCCTCTATTGAGTATGCAAAGAAAATTTTAAAAGGCAAAATAATTGGAATAACATGCCATGGATCACTAAGACTAGTAGATAAAGCTATAAAAGCTAAACCAAATTATATAGCTGTTGGGTCATTTTTCTCATCAAAATTAAAACCAAATGCGAAGAGAGCAAAAATGAAAATAATAAAACAGATAAAAAATAAAACTAAAATTCCTATCGTTGCAATTGGAGGTATTAATAAAAAAAACTACAAAAAAATTATGTCTAAAGGAGCGAATTATATTGCAATTTCAAGTTATATTTGGAATAACCCCGATTTAAAACCTTTTAATGCAATAAAGAAATTTTACTAATGAAAATAAACGCAAATGAAATAAAGACCGGGATGATCATTGAACATAAAAATGACTATTGGAATGTTTTGAAAACTCAACATGTTAAGCCGGGAAAAGGTGGAGCTTTTAATCAGGTTGAATTAAAAAGTGTTACAAAAGGAACTAAACTTAATGAAAGATTCAGATCTAGTGAGAATGTTGAAAAAGCAGAATTAGATGAAAAGAAATTTAATTTTTTATACTCTGATGAAAAAAGTTGTTATTTTATGGATAATAAATCTTATGAACAAATTTCACTGCCAAAATCCTTAACCAATGAAAAATATAATTTATTGTCAGAAAATTTGGAAGTAATAATAACATTTATGGATGATAAGCCAATTTCTTTTAGTTTACCAAAAAATATAGAATGCATCGTTGATGAAACAGATGCTGTTGTCAAAGGACAAACTGCTGCCTCTTCTTACAAACCTGCAAAATTAAAAAACGGTGTTAGTATTACAGTTCCTCCTTTTATAGAGAGCGGAGACAAGATCATTTTAGACACTAGAAATTTAGAATATGTAAAGAAAGTCAATTAATGAGACTTAATTCACCAAAAATTAATATTATCCGAAAAGCTTGTTTAAGAGCATCTAAATCTTTAATAAGAGATTTCGGTGAAATAGAAAAATTACAAGTTTCCTTAAAAGCCCCTGGAGATTTTGTTTCAGCGGCAGATAAAAAATCAGAAAAAATTATAATAGAAGAGTTACTAAAGGCTCATCCTGATTTTGGGATTCTGAGTGAAGAAGTTGGTGAATTAAATAAGGATAATAAAGAAAATAGATGGATAATCGATCCAATCGATGGAACTATGAATTTTTTAAATGGTATTCCACAGTTTGCTATATCAATTGCTTATGAAGAAAAAGGTGAGATAGTTTGTGGCATGATATATGACCCTATAAAAGATGAGATGTTTGCGGCTGAAAAAGGTAACGGAGCTTTTTTAAATAATTCTAGAATAAGAGTTTCAAGTAAAAAAAAAATAAAAGACTCAATTTTAGTAACGGGGGGTCCAAAATTTAATAGCAAACATAAAGATGATATTTTGAATGAATTTATTAAAATTTCACATTTAGTAAATGCTCCAATCAGAAAATTTGGTAGTGCTGCTTTAGACTTAGCAAATGTTGCTTGTGGAAGATTTGATGGATATTGGCAATGGGAACTAAATTATTGGGATGTAGCAGCAGGATTGATACTGATAAAAGAAGCTGGTGGATTTGTTGATTTTTTAAATGTGCCTAAAAATTCACCAATTAAAAAGAATATTATTGCATCAAATTCACTTATTCACAATGAGTTGAGAGAATCTTTGATGAAAAAAAATATTGAGTAAGTAAAATTTTTATTATAAAACATTTCGCATGAAGAAAAATATTCATCCAAAATACCATAAAATTAAAGTGGTGATGACTGACGGAAGTCAATTTGAAACAAAATCCACTTGGGGTAAAGAGAACGACGTGTTAAAACTAGACATTGATCCTAAGTCACATTCTGCTTGGACGGGTGGAAGTCAAAAAATTTTAGACAAAGGACGAGTAAGCAAATATAATAAAAAATTCAGCAACCTCAGAGTTAAAAATAAATAGCTATGTCAGAAACTCCATTTATGCCAAAAGCTACAGCTGTTTGGTTGGTAGAAAATACCACACTTACTTTTAAACAAATAGCAAATTTCTGTAATTTGCATGAATTAGAGGTAAAGGGTATAGCGGATGGAGATGTGGCTAAAGGAATTAAAGCTTATAATCCAATACTTGCTGGCCAATTAACAAGAGAAGAAATTGATAATTGTTCAAAAGATCCTCTAAAATTTTTGAAGCTTAATCAGAAAACTGAAGATGTTCAAGTCAAGGAAAGAAAAAGACCTAAATATACTCCATTATCAAAAAGACAAGATCGACCTGATGCAATTTTATGGTTAGTAAAAAATTGTTCTGATTTAACCGATGGACAAATTTCAAAATTAGTTGGTAGCACTAAAGGTACTGTTTCATTAATCAGAAAAAGAAGTTACTGGAACTTTTCAAATTTAAAAGCTAAAGATCCTGTAATTTTAGCTCTTTGTACTCAAGAAGCCTTTGAAAAAGCTTTAGCAAAGGCAAAAAGAAGAGTGGAGAGAGAAAATAAAGCAAAACTTCGAGAGGAAAAAAAACTTAAAGCAAATGTCCAGTAAAAAAACTTTAGTAGGTGTAATAATGGGAAGTAAATCTGATTGGGAAATCATGAAAAACTGCTGTGATACGTTTGAAACATTTGATGTAGGTTATGATGTAAGAGTCATTTCTGCTCATAGAACTCCGAAGAGATTAGAGAAATTTATTGAAGAATGTGAAAAAAATAATGTTGAAATTATTATAGCAGCCGCGGGTGGAGCTGCGCATCTAGCGGGTGTAACGGCGTCTCTCACTACAATTCCTGTTTTAGGTGTACCTATTGAGAGCGTTTTGAAAGGTATAGACAGTTTACTTTCTACTGCCCAAATGCCTGCTGGGGTTCCAGTTGGAACTTTAGCAATAGGTAAAGCAGGGGCGATTAACTCAGCACTGTTTGCAATATCCATTCTCTCTAATAAATACCCTGAAATAAAACAAAAACTTAAGGAATATAGAAATAACTTTGAAAAAAAAGTTCCTATTAAGCCCTTTTAATTCAATCTAGACAACTAAAGTCTTAAATGATAACAAGCTACTTAATTAATTGGAGGATTTATTAAAATAGAAGTAAAAGACAACAACGTTGAGCAAGCTCTTAGAGTTTTAAAAAGGAAACTTCAAAAGGAAGGTTTTTTTAAGGTTATTAAAATGAAGAGTAATTACGAAAAACCATCTGAAAGAAAAAAAAGAATTAAGACTGAAAACCTCAAAAGAGTAAAAAAACTCCAAAAGTTAAGAAATAGAATTTAATTTGTTACAATTTAAGAGGTAATCAATGCCTTTAGGCAAAGTTAAGTGGTTTAATTCAAAAAAAGGTTTTGGTTTTATTGTGGAAGACAAAACAGATCGGGACATCTTTTTGCACGTGTCTGCTTTAGAAAACTCGAAATTAAGAGTACTCAAAGAAGATCAAAAACTTAAATTTGAAATTAAAGAAGTTAAAAATAAGTTACAGGCAGTAAATTTAAAGAAAGTATAATTTTATCGCGGGGTGGAGCAGTCTGGTAGCTCGTCAGGCTCATAACCTGAAGGTCGTAGGTTCAAATCCTACCCCCGCAACCAATCACACCAACACT
>MDTE01098982.1_pt1 | contig 10885 bp, 10 predicted proteins | sample 811231 | NCBI WGS metagenome assembly MDTE01 (sample SAMN05326651, study PRJNA326480) | marine metagenome | isolation source: seawater | place: Indian Ocean: Red Sea | collected 2010 | reverse complement strand
GGGAATTTCGGAGGGAAGTAATTTAAAAACTTCACATACAATTTCATCAACAAAAATACTGTCTGTTGCCAGAGGTAAATGAGGACCATGTTGTTCCACAGCCCCAAATGGCCATATAATTGTTGATCTTTTATCCTTCGATATGCTTCCAACTTCTGGCGACGATAAATATTCAAATTTATTTGAATTTGGTTTAAAGTTCATTAATTTAAATTTTGACTATTAAAATTTAGGGTATGTTTATAATAAATTAATTCTATTTTATCTATGAAGGGAGTAAGTAATAATAAAGCCCAAAATAATAATCAATCTAAGGGCACAAAAAGAGATTTTAAAAAACCTATTCAGGTTCTCCGTATAAGCAAAAAAGATAATATTAATAAAGATCAAAAAATTCACAATAATCAAGAAAATTCTATTGGAGATAAAATTCAAACCAAAGTATTAAAACCACAAATAATTAAAGAAACACCAAGTCCAGAAAATATAAATAAAAATATCCAAACAAATACCATAGGTAGTTCATTTGAAGAGATAGATAAACCTCAAGACTTAAAAATTATCAATAATCAAATATTTGAAAGGAAAGTTGATGAATTTGATTTTGATGAAAGTGCTTTTTTAGAGGCACTGAATTCAAATGAACCAATAGGCACAACTGGAGAGACTACAAAGGGGAAAATTATAGCGATAGAAAGTGATGGTCTTTATGTTGATATTGGTGGCAAAGCTCCAGGTTTTATGCCAAAGAAAGAATGTGGATTAGGTGTAATTACAAATTTTAAAGAAAAATTTCCAATTGGACTCGAAATGGAAGTTCTAGTGATCAAAGAACAAAATGCAGACGGGATGGTAACAGTAAGTTCTCGAGCATTAATTCTTAGAAAAAGTTGGGAAAAAGTTTCTAATTCAGCTAAAAACGGTGAGCTTATTGAAGTTTTAATTAATGGTTTTAATAGAGGCGGTCTTACTTGCGATGTTGATGGATTAAGAGGATTCATACCAAGATCCCAACTTGAAGATGGGCAAGATCATCAATCTTTAGTCAGTAAAAATTTGAAAGTTGCTTTTTTAGAAGTAAATCCAGAGTCTAGAAAACTAGTACTTTCTGAAAAAAAGGCATCACTAGTTTCCAAGTTTGCAAATTTAAAATTAGGTCAACTAATCGAAGGAAAGGTTTTAGCCGTAAAACCCTATGGTTTTTTTATCGATTTGGGAGGAGCTAGTGGACTACTTCATCAATCCTCTGTGACGAATGGCTCTATTAGAACTTTGCGAGAGATATTTGTAGAGGGAGAGATTATAAAAGCACTTATTAGTGAGATTAATCTTGAGAAAGGTCGAATTGGTCTAAATACAGCCTTACTTGAAAATTCAGCAGGAGAATTAATTATTGATAAGGCAAAAGTTATGAATGAGGCATTTGAAAGATCTCTAAAGACTAAAGCACTTTTCGATAAAAAAGAGCAAAAATGATCCCAGAAAAAAAAATGAGACCTCATTTTGAAATGAGAAATTCAGATTGGGAGTTGGACTTTTATTCAAGACCAATAATTGAAAGTAATGGAAAAAAAAGATGGGAAGTAATCATTTCATCTACTAGAAATTTCAATACAGAAGAAATATTTCTATGGAATAAAATATGCCCTGCAAGTGAGGTTAATTCTTTATGGCTTACAAGTGCTTTGAAGGAAGCAATCATTGATGCCAAAAAAGAAGGTTGGGCAAAACCTTCAAAAATAAGATTTTGGAGATCTTCTATGAAATCTATAATTAAGAAATCGCTAGAAGCTATTGAAATTGAACCTTTAGTTAGTAGAAGAACATATGAATTATTAGATAGGATCGAATTTCTTGAAAAAGAGATTTACCCTAATGAAAAGGGCTATGTAAGAGGAGTTTTAGCCCCCGCCTTTACGTCTAGTTCAGAAAATTTAGCTCAGCCTTTGCCAGAAGCTGTTCGGGGGGATGCAATAACAATTTCTGAAATATCTATTGGAGAATTAAAAACAGCCCAAAATTGGCCAATTGAATTTGGAGATATTTTTCCAATTGAAAACTCTTTGGATGATTATAAATTAGTCCCAGGACTAAGAATGTTTAGTAAAGATAGATCTTTAGCTCTTGCTGCTTGGTTCAGTAGTTTAGAACCAGTGAAGTTAATAATTAATAAAAACCAACTTATACTTGAAGCCTCAGAATCGGACAAGTGGCTAGTTACAGACTTACAAGAAAATGATGCAATTGAATTAACTAAAAAGTTTGCGCTTAACAAAGAAGATTCTTTTGGTTATCAATTTATATCCATACAATCAACACCCTTTGTTGAAAAATTTGCAGGATTCTGGATCTTGAGAGATATTGAATTAATTTAATAAAAGAAGGAGAGGATTCTATAGATTACAAATTAATAGATTTCCAAAGAGTTGAAATTTTCATTAAAAATAAAAAAATCAACTTTTATGTTTCCCCTATTTTTTCAAAATTTAATTTTAGACATGGTTTCTTCACAAGATCAATTTCTAGAGAATATCTAGACATACTTTCTCAATATTTTGATTCGAATTATAGAAATTGTATTTTAGATCAAGTTCATAGTAATAAAATAGTATTTGGATCTGTTGCTCAAAGAAGCCTTAAAACACAAGGAGATGGAATATTTGGAGATAAATACAACCAAAACTTGTGGATTTATACTGCTGATTGCATGCCTATTATCTTTGCAGACAAGAAAAAGAGATTAATTGCTGCTATACACTGTGGGAGGAAGGGCTTAGAAAAAAAAATAATAAAAAAGCTTATAAAAATTTTTGATAATCAAGGAAGTTGTCGAAATGATTTGATTGTTGCTATCGGCCCTTCTATTACAAAGGAAAACTATTTTATTGATAGATATACTCTCGAAAAATTCTATAAAAAAGTTAATAGTAAAAATTTATATGACATAACAAAAAATACATTTGATTTAAGAAGTTCATTGTCACAAAAAAAAGAAAAAATTCACATTGATCTTAGAAAATATGCGTACATCCAACTTATAAATGAAAATATTCCACATACAAGTATTGAGATCTCAAGTCTTTGTACGTATGAGTTAGTTAAAGAGTTTCATTCTTGGAGAAGAAACAAAACTCTCTCAAGACAATGGAATTTTATTTGCCAATAATTTGTTCTTAATTTGGACAGTCTTTTTTATTTAGACCATTTGAGATTAATAACTCTGACATTTCTTTAGTTCCTTTGATATTAAATACTTTGGCTAATAAAACATCTTCATTTAAACCAAAAGGTTTTATTTTCACCTTACTACCACGCGGAAATTCTTTCTTCAGAAGATTAATTGCTTGCAGTTCAGCGTTATCTTCCACATCTACACAAAATAACTTAACGGTAAGATTTCTATTTTGATCTCCTATCAATATACTATTAGAACTATTGATTTGAAGAATTTCTGCAGAATGAACCCCAATAGGATAAATCACAAGAAATAATAAAATAATTAAAAATTTTGAGATATTTTTCAATTTGGAAGTATTTATAAAATGTTTGTTTTAGAAATTCTAAGTTAAAAATTTTGTTTAATTTAAGTTAGTTTTCCCTGTTAACGTACCCAACCATTTGAGCATTACTTTTACCTGGAGGTACCATTGGGTAGCAGTTTTCTCCTCTCCTTACAAGAATATTTATTAGAGCGGGACCATCAAAATTCAAAGCAGATTTAAATTCATTTAGTAATTGCTCCCTATCTGAAATTAAGTAACCCTTAATTCCAAATGATTCTGCCAACTTTACAAAATCAGGTTCTCCAAAACTCATGTCAGATGATGAATACCTTTCATCATAAAAGCTTTCTTGCCATTGCCTTACCATCCCTTGCCATCGATTATTTACTATAACTACCTTTATATTTAAGCCATACTGGGATAAAGTACCTAATTCCTGTATATTCATCAAAACACTAGCATCGCCTGCAATACAAATCACTTCTGAATTAGGTAATGCTGCCTTTACCCCAACTGCAGCGGGCAATCCAAAACCCATAGTTCCTAAGCCAGCACTGCTGATCCATTGTCTTGGTCCATTCCTGAGATACTGAGCTGCCCACATTTGATGTTGACCTACATCAGTTGTGATGTAGGCATTTGGAGAGAACTCTCTAACTTTTAAAAGAACTTCCTGTGGAAAAATTTCTCCTTCTTGAGGTGGGATGAATAATGGGTGTTTATTTTTCCAAAAATCAATTTTTTTAAGCCAGTTTTTTGTATTTAGGGAGGTTTTTTTATTTAAGAACACTTCATTAAGTCTAGAAACAGCTTTTGCGACATCAGAAATAATTGCTACGTCTACTCTTCTGTTTTTATTGACTTCTGCGGGATCAATATCAATATGGACGACTTTAGCAGTCGGGGCAAAAGTATCTAGTTTTCCAGTAACCCGATCATCAAATCTAGCCCCAATAGCTATTAAAAGATCGCATTCTGTTACAGCAAAGTTAGCGTACGCAGTCCCATGCATACCCAACATCCCAACAGATAAGTTATCTTTTTCATCGAAAATACCTTTACCCATTAAGGTAGTAGTCACTGGGATCTGATAGTTATTAGCCAAAGTCTCAATTTCATTATGTGCGCCTGAGGATATTGCTCCACCACCAACGTAAAGTAATGGTTTTTCAGACCTTTCTATTAACTCGATAACTTTTTTTACGTCAGAATCGTTAATTTCGCCATTTCTTTTAAAGCCCTTTGGAATAACAGAGCCCGGTAATACTCTTTCATAATTAAAGTATTGTTGGCCTACATCTTTTGGGATGTCGATCAAAACAGGACCTGGCCTTCCAGAAGATGCTATAAAAAAAGCTTCTGAAACTACTTTTGCTATATCCGAAGGATCTCTTATCACCCATGAATGTTTAACAATAGGAAGGGTAATTCCAAAAATATCAGTTTCTTGAAAAGCATCTGTTCCTATTGCAGGTCTTGGGACTTGACCAGTAACAACTACTAAAGGTACTGAATCCATTTGTGCAGTTGCAATGCCCGTTACTAAATTTGTTGCCCCAGGGCCCGAGGTGCCAAAACATACTCCAACCTCACCGGTTGATCTGGCATATCCATCTGCTGCATGCGAACCACCTTGTTCATGCCTTACCATATAGTGTTTTAACCATCCATCTCGTTCAGCTTTATGAACTGCATCATAAATTGGAAGTATAGCTCCTCCAGGGTATCCAAATATTACTTTAACCCCATGTATTTTTAGGGCATCCATTAATGCTTCAGCACCAGTAGTCCATTCGGGATATTTTTTTTCTGAACCACCTTTTGACAAAGGTCTCGAAGTAAGAGTCACTAAAGAAATTCAAACTATATATTAAATATTAAACTTAATTAAATAGTTTTGCCTAATTTAGAAATGTAATGTCAAAATTTTGATCAAATTTTGTTCATTTTCTAGTTATAAACTTATCTTTTAAAAAATGAGTGATTTATAAAACTCCCAATCTATGTAAAGGTCCAGCACCCGAAATAAGTTCTAGAAAAAGAATTAAAAAGACTATCATTGCCACTCTGCCATTCCAAACTTCTGAACTATTATTCCACCCCCATTGCCATTTTTCTTGTGGATATAGTTTTACTTTTTCTGGTAACTGAGATGCCTCTTCAATATCCATAACAGGAGCTTCTAAACAAGAAAAAACTAAATCACTTAAACCTTCAATAAAAGTGGGATAAGTATTTAAAGCCTTCACTCTTCTAAAGTTTTTGATACCTGCTTTTTCTGCTATTTCTTTATATTCAATATCTATTTCCTGTAATGTTTCTATGTGTTCTCCAACAAAACTTATAGGAACCACTATTAGATCATTTACCTTTAATCTGCCTAATTCTGTTAAAACCTCCTCTGTATAGGGTTTCAACCATTCTACTGGGCCAACTCTACTTTGATAGGAAAGCGTGTAGGGGTTACCATGACCTAAAGATTTTTCAAGTTCATCAATAATTAATAATGAACAATCTTCTATTTGTTGTTTATAGGGATCTCCAGCTTCCTCTACATAACTTTTCGGGACTCCGTGAGCAGTAAAAAATATATGAGCATTTTGTGGTAATTCACAAATCGAAATTTGTTCCGAAATTAATTCAACCATAGATTTAATATATCCTTCTTGACTGAACCAACTTCTTATACATCGCATAGGAATTTTCTTAAAGGCCTCGTCAGAGTCACGAAGTTTTTTTAATTCTCTAAAGCTAGAACCGCTTGTGCTTATTGAAAAATGAGGATATAAAGGTAAAACAACAACTTGATCTACGCCATCAGCTTTCATATCAGCAATAGCTGATTCAGTAAAAGGATGCCAATATCTCATCGCAATATATGTAGTTGCATCTAACCCTCTATCTCTTAATTTGCTTTGTAATTCTCTAGCTTGTTGTTCAGTGATTCGTCTTATTGGAGAGCCTCCTCCTATAGACAAATATGCTTGTTGAGAAGTAGTACTTCTAAGCGTACTTATTAACCATGCTAAAGGTTTTTGGAAAGCAGGAAAAGGAGTCCTTATTATTTCAGGATCTGAAAAAAGATTATACAAAAATGGGCCAACATCGGTAATCCGTTCAGGCCCCCCTAAGTTCATTAATAGGACGCCAATCTTTTTCATTTAAAAATTATGAAGATTGAAAATCAACATTAAAAACGTCATTATATGGACAATTATATAAGTTAATGAACGTAATTCAGGAAATTAATAATGTCAATGATAAATTTGCTACTCAAGGAAGCAAACTTAGAATTGAACAAAGGGGCGATAAACTTAATATTAGAGGTTCACTCCCTTCTAAAGAAAATAAAAATAACTTTAAAGTACAAAGAATATCCCTCGGTCTAAAGGCAGATATTTCAGGATTAGAAGAAGCAAAAAAAAAATTACAACTGATAAACTTACAACTTGAGTTAAATCAATTTGATTGGATCAATTGGGAATGCAAAACTAGAAAAAAAGAAACAGAGGAAGATCTAGAATTATCAAATAGGATCAAAAAATTTGAAAATTTTTTCTTTAAAGAAAATAAAAATGAATATTTAAATAGTACTAGAAAAACCACATGGAATAGCTCTTACAAGCCTTATTTCAAGCGCATGCTTAATATCTATAGTCCCTCTAGAAAGTCAAATTTAGAGGATATTTTTTTAAAAACACTCGAAACATACAAAGAAGGTAGCAGGAGTAGAAAGCAATGCGCCACATCATTAAGTGTTTTAGCAAAGTTTTTAGAAATAAAACTTCCTGAAGATTGGAAATTAAGTGCTAAGGGATATGGTTTAAATAAAGCCAGCTTTAGAAATCTCCCTACAGATAAGACAATAGAAAAAATTTGGGAGAAAATACCAAATAGATCATGGCGATTTGTTTTTGGCCTTATGGCTACGTACGGGCTAAGAAATCATGAAGTATTTTTTTCTGATTTAAGCTCTTTAACAATTTGCGGTGACAAAATTATAAGAGTTCTAAATACGACTAAGACTGGAGAACATCAGATTTGGCCATTTCATCCTGAATGGGTAGAAAAATTTGAATTGTATAAACTAGGATCAAATCCTGAACTTCTACCAAATATAAAAAAAGATCTCAAAAATACCACCCTACAGAAAATTGGTAAGAAAGTTACAGATCAATTTAAAAGATACTCTCTTCAAATAAAACCTTATGACCTTCGTCATGCTTGGGCGGTAAGGACTATTTTCTATGATTTACCAGATACTGTAGCTGCTCGAATGATGGGTCACTCTGTAAGCCTTCACACTCAAACTTACCATCACTGGATTACGAAAAGAGATCAGCAGCAAGCTGTAAACAATGCTCTAACAAAATTCAAAAATCGAGAAATAACAAAATTACTATAATTTGAAAAAGTAGAGAAGTTTTATGAAAAAAGAAAAACTGTCTTCAGATAAGAAATTAAATCTTGATAATAAAGCTCAGGAACTTGGGATGGGAGGCAAATTAATGCCAGAAAAAGATGAAAATTCGTACAAAAAGAGAATGCAAGAAAGAAAAAATGTACAAAATGAAAGGTTGAAATTAAGAAAAACTAAAAAAAAAGGGTTAGTAATTGTTTTTACTGGATGCGGGAAAGGTAAAACAACTGCCTCTTTAGGAATGGCTTTAAGAACAATAGGACACGGCCATAAAGTAGCAATTATTCAATTTATTAAAGGTGGTTGGTCTACAGGGGAAGAAAAAGCTCTTAAAAGTTTTTCGTCTTATGTATCCTGGCATTCACTTGGCGAGGGATTCACTTGGGAAACACAAGATAGAATCAGAGATGAGAAATTAGTAAGAGAAGCATGGAAACTTGCTCAAGAATATATAAACAATGAGTCTTACAGACTTATAATTCTTGATGAAATAAATATCGCTACAAAACTAGGATATCTTCATTCAGAGGAAATAATTAAATTTTTAAAAAGTTCAAATAATAGGAAAAATCATGTTGTTTTAACTGGGAGAGGAGCCTGCGATTCATTGATTAATTTCGCTGATTTAGTTTCAGAAGTAAAACTTATAAAACATCCTTTCAAAGAGCAAGGGATAAAGGCGCAAAAGTGTGTCGAATTTTGATTTAAAAACTTTTTAAAAACCCATCTATAGACTTTGAAATGTTTAAAGACGCAAGCAATATCCAAAAAGTTTTTAAATTCAGCATGTTTACTTGCTATGGTCTTGTAAGTATAATTTCTGAATGACTTACAAAAGAGTTCTATTAAAACTTAGTGGTGAAGCACTAATGGGTGAAAAACCTTACGGGATTGACCCCGCAATAGTTCAGTCAATTGCTGAAGACGTCTTGAAGGTAGTCGCAAATAATGTTCAACTTGCAATAGTTGTTGGAGGTGGAAATATATTCCGTGGTCTTAAAGGTTCTGCTGATGGTATGGACAGAGCCACAGCAGATTATGTTGGAATGCTTGCAACAGTAATGAATGCGATTTCACTTCAAGACGGACTTGAGAGAGTAGGAGTGCCAACAAGAGTACAAACAGCAATAGAAATGCAAGAAATTGCTGAACCCTATATCAGAAGAAGGGCTATGAGGCATTTAGAAAAAGGGCGCGTAGTAGTTTTTGGTGGAGGTTGTGGTAATCCATTTTTTACAACTGACACAACGGCAGCTTTAAGAGCAGCCGAAATTAATGCTGAAGTTGTCATGAAAGCCACTAAAGTTGATGGAGTTTATGATTGTGATCCGAATAAGTTTCAGGAGGCAAAAAAATATCCTTCTCTTAGCTACCAAAAAGTGCTTAGTGAAGAAATAGCAGTAATGGATAGCACTGCTATTGCTTTATGCAAAGATAATAATATTCCTATAATGGTTTTCGATATTTTTAAAAAAGGAAATATCGCCAACGCAGTCGAAGGAAAACCAATAGGCTCCTTAATAAGTTAAAACCAAACTAAGTTTTTCATCCAATTATGAACGAAAAAGAAATTCAAACAAATATGAATAAAAGTATTGAAGCTACCCAAAGAAACTTTAATACAATAAGAACCGGAAGAGCCAATGCATCATTGTTAGACAGAGTTAGTGTTGAGTATTATGGAGCAGAAACTCCAATAAAATCACTTGCCTCTATATCAACTGTAGACTCACAAACAATTTCAATACAGCCCTTTGATATTTCCTGCTTACAAGCTATAGAAAAAGCAATCTTAATCAGTGATCTAGGCATTACTCCAAATAATGATGGGAAAATTATTAGGATAAATGTGCCTCCGTTAACTCAAGAAAGAAGAAAAGAATTTTGTAAGTTAGCTTCCAAGTATGCAGAAGAAGGCAAAGTCGCTTTAAGAAATATTAGGAGGGATGCAGTTGATAGAGAAAAAAAAGATGAAAAAGATGGCCTTATCTCTATTGATGAATTACGTGATAACCAATCAGAAATTCAAAAAATAACAGATAAATTTATTTCTTTAATAGAAAATAAATTATCCGAAAAAGAGAAAGAAATACTGAAAGTTTGAATCAATTTGACATCATAATCATTGGCGGAGGTTTATCAGGTTCTGCTACCGCTCTAAACCTAGCTAAAAGAGGTTATTCTGTTTTAATAATTGAAAAAAATATAAATCAAGATCTTAAACCATGCGCAGGTGGCATGGCATCTTCAATGAAAAAACTTTTGCCTCTTGATATAGAAGAGGCAATTGAGTCAAAAATTAAAAAAGTTGAATTTAAATGGAAAGGTTCTGATGATGTTATTGCGGATCTTTCTGGCGAATCCCCATTTTGGATTGTCAAAAGAGAGAAATTAGATCAATTATTACTCGATGAAGGTTTAAAGTATGGAATTAAAATAGTTAGACCAGTAATAGCAGATGAAATTATAAGGGAAAATGACAAATGGATAGTAAGATGCAGTAATAAATGCAGGTACAAATCTGAACTAATTGTAATTGCTGATGGTTCGAATTCTCAATGGGCTCAGCATTTTAAATTAGGGCCAAGACGGCCAAAATTTGCAAATACTAAAGCTCTAAGATTAGAGGGTTTAGGTAATATACCTAAGGATGCAGTTAGATTTGAGTTTGGATTCGTAAAGTATGGATTTGCTTGGGCATTTCCTTTAAAAGAATGTGTAAATATTGGCTTTGGAACTTTCATCAATGATAACCTCTTTACGGATGAGGAAAAAATTAAAAAAATTGTAAGAAGTTTCGGATTTAAAAATTTATCTTATAAAACGATCAATAAAAAGCTAAGAATATGGAATGGCTCGCATAAAATAGATGGAGATAGGGTACTTGCTGTTGGCGACGCAGCTTCTCTTTGCGACCCTTTTTTGGCAGAAGGGATTAGACCATCTTTAATTAGTAGTTTTT
>MDTE01045900.1_pt1 | contig 10886 bp, 10 predicted proteins | sample 811231 | NCBI WGS metagenome assembly MDTE01 (sample SAMN05326651, study PRJNA326480) | marine metagenome | isolation source: seawater | place: Indian Ocean: Red Sea | collected 2010 | reverse complement strand
TCTTATTGAAAGAATACTAAAAATTGACTCTATAGCTCCGGCAGCTCCCAATAAATGACCTGTCATTGATTTCGTTGAGGAAACTAAGATTTTATCTGCGTGATCAGAAAAGAGTTCTCTAATAGCCTGAGATTCAACCACATCCCCCAATGGTGTAGATGTTCCATGAGCGTTGATATGATCAATTTTTTCGAAATCTATTTCAGCATCAATCAATGAATTTTTCATCGCTAACTTAGCCCCCTTTCCATCCTCGGCAGGAGCAGTCATATGATATGCGTCATCACTCATTCCAAAGCCTATTATTTCGGCATAAATTTTTGCATTTCTTTTCTTTGCAAATTCTAGTTCTTCCAATATCAACACTCCAGAGCCCTCGCCCAACACAAAACCATCTCGGTCTTTGTCCCATGGTCTACTGGCTTCTTTCGGTGATTCATTTCTAGTAGAAAGCGCTTTAGCTGCATTAAATCCTGCGATTCCTAAAGGACACATTGCTGCTTCTGCTCCTCCCGTGACCATAATATCGGCTTCACCATATGCAATACTTCTAGCAGAGTAGCCAATGCTATGTCCTGCAGAAGAACAGGCAGAAACCATAGACAAATTAGGACCACTCAAGCCGTATTTAATAGCCACTGTTCCTGAAGCCATGTTAATAATTGAACCAGGAACAAAAAAAGGTGAAATTCTTTTTGGACCTTTTTCTTTCAACACTAGAGAGTTTTTTTCAATAGTTTCCAACCCGCCAATGCCAGAACCGATGGAGACACCAATTCTATCTAAATCATGTTCCTCGAAGTTAATACCTGAGTCTTTAATTGCTTCAGCAGTTGCAGCTAAACCAAATTGGATAAAAGGATCCAGTCTACGCGAATCTTTGGGATCAATATTTTCATTTTTATCAAAATCCTTAACAGTTGCCCCAAATTTTGTGGCAAATTCAGACGTATCAAATCTTTGAATTAATTCAGCCCCGCTTTCACCATTGATTACACTATTCCATGATGAAGTTACGTTATTACCATTTGGACAAACGATACCCAGACCAGTAATGACTACTCGCCTTCCTTGAGCCATCAAAAAATATTAAGACGATGAGTCGATATAATCGACTGCATTTTTGACAGTAGCAATCTTTTCAGCTTCTTCATCAGGGATTTCTAATTCAAATTCCTCTTCAAAAGCCATTACTAATTCAACAGTGTCAAGAGAATCAGCTCCCAAATCGTCAATAAAAGAAGCCTCTAAGGTAACTTCTTCTTCTCCAACACCTAATTGTTCGCAAACTATTCTTTTTACTCTATCTTCAGTACTACTCATAAGAACCTCTCTAAAGTTCGATAATTATATATCTAATTTATAAAAAAACTAGATAAGTTAAACATTTACATGAAAAGCCCACCATTAATATGAATGGTTTGTCCAGTAATATAATCGGCTTCAGAAGATGTTAAAAATTTAATTAACTCTGCAACTTCATCGGCTTTTCCAAATCTTTGTAAAGGGATTTGTGAAGCTATACTTCTCTTATATTCCTCGTCTAAACTATCAGTCATATCGGTTTCAATAAATCCAGGAGCGACACAATTAATTGTGATATTTTTTTGACCAAATTCTCTAGCCAGTGTTCTAGACATAGCTTCCACTCCAGATTTTGCAGCTACATAATTAGCCTGACCTTTATTTCCTATAGCAGCAGCAGCAGATGACAAATTAATAATTCTTCCATATTTATTTTTCAGCATCGGCTTTATTAAGTTTTTAATTATTTTAAATTGTGCATTGAGATGCACATTTAATACATCAGACCATTCATCATCTTTCATTCGCAGAAAAATATTATCTCTCGTAAACCCCGCATTATTAACTAGTATGTCGGGATAAATGTCTTTGTCTTTTAAAACTGTAAAAAACTCATCTAAAGAGGCATCATCATTTAAATCTAAAACTATTCCTTCTCCAGATGAATTACTAGAAGTTAGGATTTCTTCAATTGTTTTTAAACCTTCAGCTGAAGTGGCCGTGCCAACTAAATAGTGTTCTTCATTTGCGAATGTCTTGAGAATAGCTTTGCCAATGCCTCGAGAAGCACCAGTTACTAAAACCTTCTTTTGAGCTGACACTTAGTTTTCTTCAGTTTCTGAAGTATCTTTTTTAACCTTCACTTCCATGACTTTTTTACCCTTATAAAAGCCATCTTCGGTCATATGATGACGAAGGTGAACTTCGCCAGTAGTTTGATCTATCGCAAGCGCAGGAGCTTTTAATTTATTATGCGATCTTCTTGCGCCTCTTCTAGATCTCGAAACTTTACTCTTTTGTACTGCCATAACCTTAAAAAAACTTGATTCTATTGGAAAATTTATAAAGTTTCATCAAATTTTAAAATTTTTTTAAAAGATTCAGGTTCTTCAGCACAAATGCTTAAACTTAAGCTTGGTATCTCTAACCTATGGGAATGCAAAAACATACGACCAAAATGTTTATAAAATTTGCTCAGCTCTCTATTGCCATATTTGACGTCTCCAATTACAAAATTACCAACTGAAGAACAATGAACTCTAATTTGATGAGTTCTTCCCGTTATTATATTGCAACTCAATTTTGTAATGTTCTTTGAATGCTTAATAACCTTAAACTTTGACACAGATTTTTTACCATCTTCATTTTCTTTAACATAATTCTCACCTCTCGAATTTTTAGTTTTTATTAGGTAAGAACTTATCTCTTTTCTTTCAGAGGGCCATTCTCCATGGACTATTACTAGATATTCTTTAAAACTTTTTCCCAGCCTAATTTCTTCATTACATTTTCTTAAAAAACTCTGTTTTTTTGAAACGATTTGGCACCCCGAAGTATCTTTGTCTAAGCGATGAATTAATTTACATTCTCTATAATTTTTTCCGAAATTTCTTATAGTTTCTATGAGTCCAATTTTTATTCCACTTCCTCCATGAGATGCAATGCCTTCTGGCTTATTAATAGCTAAATAATCATCATTTTCATAAATAATCCTATCTTTTAATAAATTGACAAGGTCCGTTGGAATAAAATCTTCTTTGCCTTTGTCATTGAGATATTGAAGAGGAGGTATTCTTATTTCATTTCCATGAGCGAGCTTATATGAGGGTTTTTTTCTCGAACCATTAATTCTTACCTCGCCTTTTCTTATGATCGAGTAAATTTTAGATTTAGGTACGCCTTTGAGGAGGTTTATAAGGTAATTATCTAATCTTTGGCCAACGTAATCATCTGTAACTAGAATTTTTTGAACTTTATTAAACATAAAAAAAATTTTTGTTTTTTTTGATTTCTCATCTAAAATACCGCACTTATATGTTAAATAGGAAATTTAATATCCTATATTAAAGAATTTTTTAAACAGCTTTTATTACAGAATTTAAACTTAAGTCAGGTAAAGAGACGTAAATCCTGAAATAAGTACTTAGAAGGAATCGTTACTTAAATTCCTAATTTTTAATTAAAAGCATTATTGGAGATGTCCTATGAAAAGGATGCTTGTTAATGCAACACAACCAGAAGAGGTAAGAATTGCCATCACCGACGGTAATTCTTTATTCGATCTCGATGTTGAAAATATTGCCGAAGTAAGAAGAAAAGGTAATATCTATAAAGGTAAAGTTAGCAGAATAGAACCTAGTTTGGGTGCGGCTTTTGTTAATTTTGGTGCCGAAAGACACGGTTTTTTACCGTTTAAAGAATTAGCTCCGCAATACCTTCCTAAAGATAGAAAAGGTAAAGAAAGAATCTCAATAAAAGACTGCCTATCGAAAGATCAAGAAATAATTGTTCAAGTTGAAAAAGACGAAAGAGGTAACAAAGGAGCTGCCCTAACCACATTAATTAGTATTGCTGGAAGATTTCTAGTGTTAATGCCCAATAACCCAAGAGCATCAGGAATTTCAAGAAGGCTTAATCCCGATCAAAGAGAACTTCTCAAGAAAAAAGTTTCAGATCTAAATGCTCCAGAAGGAATGGGAGTAATTGTAAGAACTGCTGGAGAAGGAAGAGATCAAGATGATCTAAAATGGGATTTATCTTATTTACTAAAAGTTTGGGAAGCTATTTTAGAAGCAAATGCTTTAAAAAATGCCCCTTTCCTAATTTTTAAAGAAAGTGACATTATATTAAGAACTTTGAGGGATTATCTAAAAGAAGATGTCGATGAAATCTGGATTGACACCAAAGAGGCTTTCGATCAAGCAGAAGAGTTTATTAGCAGCGTCATGCCTGAACAATTAAAAATTCTTAACAAATACGAAAACACTCTCCCTTTGTTCACAAGGTACCAAATCGAATCTCAGATCGAGACAGCTTATCAAAGAGAAGTTAAATTAAATTCAGGCGGCTCAATTGTAATTGATGACACCGAAGCGCTTGTTGCGATCGATATAAACTCTTCTCAAGCCACTCAAGGAAAAGATATTGAAGAAACTGCAACAAATACTAATTTAGAAGCTAGCAGGGAAATTGCCAGGCAATTTAGACTGAGGGATATTGGGGGTCTAGTAGTCATAGACTTTATAGACATGATGAAAATAGAAAATAAAAGAGCCGTTGAGGATGAAATGAGAAAAGCTCTTTCTGTAGATAGAGCAAGAGTTCAAATTGGAAGAATTTCTAGATTTGGCTTACTAGAATTATCTCGACAAAGATTGAGATCTTCTTTATCTGAAAGATGGACTCAAGACGTAAATACACTATCCACATCTGTTTTAAGACTTTTAGAGGAAGAAACAAGCAAATCTAATACAAACGAAGTTAGAGCTATTGTCTCTCCGGATATGTCAGCATTACTTCTTAATGAGAGACGTATTAGGCTGAACGATATTGAAGCAAGGTCAGGAGTAAAAGTTGTTGTAATATCTGATGCAACTCGACCAGATTCAAGATTTGAAGTGATCAGGATAAAAGATGGAAAAGTTCAAGATCCAGATAAAAATAAATCCTCTATTTCCGCTGCAGAGCAATTTGAAAGAAAGTCAAAAAAGACGAAAAAACCTCTTGAAGATGCGGCAGTGAAAATGATGCCCTCTTCTAGACCAAAAAAGGGTTTTCTTTCAAGAATAAGGAGTCTCTTTCAGTCAAATTCTAATAATCAATCAAAAATTCAAAAAAAAGCCTCAAGTAAGAGAAAACATAACTCTAAGAATAATAATACTCGCAATCGAAACTACAAAAAATTTGATAACAAAAACAGAAATTTTCAAAAAAATAAGTCAAAAAAAGAATCTATTAAAAATGCAAAGCCTAAAAAAAATATAACTAATAAAGATAAAAAAGTTTTTTCTGAAAAGAAAGAAAATATCAAAAATAAAGAAAATATATCTTCTACAGAAATGGCTCCAAAAAAACTAAGCAGGCCGAAAAAGCCTCAAGGTTTGAAAGAAGACAAGGAAATAAAAAGTTCTAGCAAAATCAATACCAATGAAAGAGCTTTTAATGATCCAAGAAATAAAAATTAAAGATTTTCTTTAACGTAATGTTCAATTAACTTTCCTGATATAGAAATATTTGAGGGTGGAGTATTAGGTAAATTATTTAACTTAAACCATGCAGCTTCATCTATTTCTTCTAAGTCTGGCTTAACTTCTCCACTAGAATACTCTGCAAAGTACCCTAACATCAACTGGCTTGGAAAAGGCCAAGATTGACTTCCAAAATATTTAATATTTTTTACTTCTATACCAACTTCTTCTAGCACTTCTCTTTCAAGGGCAGACTCAACGGATTCGCCGGGTTCTATAAAACCCGCAAGAGTACTAAAAAAATTGTCTGGAAAATTCACATTATGAGCTAATAAAATTTCATCATCTCTATGTATTAAAGTAATAACGCAAGGAGCAATTTTTGGGTATGCAGGCGGTGCATTACAATTATTACAAATCATAGCTCTTTCATTAGAGTCTTCTTTTAGTTCGTTTCCACAATATCCACAAAATTTATGAGCATCAAACCAGTGTTGGATTTGAATTGCGCGTGAGATAACAGAGAATAAATCATCTGGTATTCTTCCTAGCATTGATCTCAAATCACTGAAATGAGCCTGTTCGAGACTGCATTCGCCTTCAGTGGAAACAACAAAGCATGATTCGTTGTTAAGATGACCGAGAAAATGTTTCCTCTTTACCTCAAGGCCAGACCAATTAAGTTCATCGCTATTTAATGGTCTTAAAAAATTTTCATTTTTAAAAGATAAAATCTGATGAGAATTAATTACAAAGTATTTTGACTCAGACGTATCTTTTTCAATAGAATTAGCAGGATTAAATATATTCAAAACTTTTTTTTGTGATAAGTAGCCTTTATAGCAATTTTTTGGGATCTTCTGCAAATTGGTACAAGAATCTCATTATTTCATTTCTTGTAAGTAATCCAATTATTTACTTTATTTTATTGAATACAAATTTGGACGCTGGTTTTATTTTGGGCTGGATCATATTGGGCCAATTTATAGTAACTTTAGCTATGGCTCTAGAATGCTACCCTTTACAGCCAGGGGGTCTGATAGCTATTCAATCTGTGATTCTAGGATTGACAACTTCTAAACACGTTTACCAAGAAGTTGTTCTGAATTTAAAAGTAATCCTTTTATTGGTTTTTATGGTGGCTGGAATTTATTTCATGAAAGATTTTTTACTTTTCATATTTACTAAATTACTGATTAACGTAAAAAATAAAAAGCTTTTATCTCTGCTTTTCCTTATAAGCGCTGCAGTTTTATCAGCTTTTCTTGACGCTCTTACAGTTACTGCGGTATTGATAGCTGTTGCTGTTGGATTTTATTCTCTTTATCAAGAAAATAAGGCATCTTTAGAAACTGATGATCTTGATATGGAGACTGAGGAGTTTAAAAGATTCTTGAGAAACCTATTAATGCATGGTGCCGTCGGCACAGCACTAGGTGGAGTCAGCACTATTGTTGGAGAACCCCAAAACCTTCTGATTGGATCAGTCGCAGATTGGGATTTTATTGAGTTTTTCATAAGAATGCTTCCAGTGTCATTGCCTGTATTCATTTTTGGAATTTTTACTTGTTACCTGATCGAGAAATTTAAAATTGTTGGATATGGAGCAGAATTATCACCAAAAATAAGAGATATTATTAATGATTTCGGTGCTAAAGAAGATGCTGCAAGAACTAAGTCTCAGAAAACCAAGCTTTTAATTCAATTTTTAGTTGCTCTAATTTTAATTTTTGCTCTAGCTTTCAATGTAGCGGCAGTTGGCTTGATAGGACTGATGGTAATTGTTCTATTAACTGCTTTCAATGGAATAATTCAAGAACATCAATTAGGAAAGGCATTTGAAGAAGCTTTACCATTTACAGCATTATTGGTTGTATTTTTTGTGATTGTAGCTGTAATTCATGATCAACACTTATTCTCACCCGTAATAAATTACGTATTAACTTTAAATTTTGATTTACAAGTTCCAATGTTTTTCCTTGCCAATGGTATCTTATCAATGATCAGTGATAATGTTTTTGTTGCTACTATTTATATTAGCGAAGTAAAAAATGCCTTTGATTCTGGCGTAATTGATAGGAATCAATTTGACTTACTGGCAATTGCAATTAATACCGGAACTAATTTACCTAGTGTTGCAACTCCTAATGGTCAAGCAGCCTTTTTATTCTTATTAACTTCATCTATTGCCCCGTTAATAAATCTTTCTTATCTAAGAATGATCATAATGGCTTTACCATACACTTTTGTGTTGACCGCAGTTGGTCTTTATTCAGTAATTTACTTCTTATAAATCAATGAAAAGATTTTATTCGGTAGCCCCAATGATGGGAAGGACAGATAGTCAATTTAGATATTTGATCAGACTAATCTCTGAAAAGACGGTTTTATTCACTGAGATGATTCATTCTAATGCCATCCTTTATGGAAATAAAAACAAGCTTGAAGAGTATAGCGAAAATGAAAATCCTATTGTTCTGCAATTGGGAGGTAATGACCCGGAAAGTCTTGCAAAAGTTTCCAAAATGGCAAACATGTTTAATTACGACGAAATAAACCTAAACCTTGGATGTCCAAGCCCTAGAGTAAGTAATGGGGGCTTTGGGGCTGCAATGATGAATCACCCCCAATTGGTATGTGATTGTCTCAATGCGATTAAGGAAAATTTTAATAAAGAAGTTTCAGTCAAGATTAGACTTGGAATTGACAACAATGACATAGACGAAACACTAGATAATTACGTCAAAGAAATTGAATCATGTGATATTAAGATTTTTTACGTTCATGCTAGAAAAGCAATTTTAAAAGGTTTAAGTCCAAAGCAAAATCGAGAAATCCCACCACTTAATTATGAGAGAGTTAGAAAATTAAAAGATGACTTCCCTGATCTAGAAATAATTATTAATGGAGGTATTAAAAAATTAAGTTTTCTTCAAGACAATGATCTACAAAATTTAGACGGTATTATGATAGGAAGAGAAGCATATTCGAATCCGTTAATCTTTAAAGATGTCGATAAAAAAATTAAGGGAGAACTAAACAGGGATATTTCTATATATGAAATCACCCAAAAAATGTTTGATTATTTTGAAACTTTAGAAAACGAAAGTCATGTCAAAAGAGGATTGATACATATGCACGGATTATTTAGCGGTCATTCAGAAGCGAAAAAAATAAGAGTCCTACTATCCAATAGTGTCTATTTGAAAAAATCTAAAAATGAAATATTATCAATTTTAGAAAAAAATATTATTGAAGCTGCATGAAAAATTTCTTTTCAAAATTTTTTAAGAAAGAAAAAATTGTTGATGATCAATCTATTGATAAAGTCGTATCCGCTTGCATCTCTTTGATGGTTGAAGTCAGTATTGCTGATCAATCTATCGATGACTCGGAAATAGAAAGTTTGAAAAATACTCTCTCTGAAAAATTTAATGTAGACCAATCAAAAATATCTTCTTTGATTGCAGATGGCAAAGAATCTCAAAAAGAATCAACTTCTCTCTATGAATTTACAAGAATAATCAACGACGACTTCAGCTTTGAAGAAAAATATAGTTTGATTAAATCTATGTGGGAAATTGCCTTTGCTGATGGAAATATTGATAAATATGAAGAATATGTAATCAGGAAAGTATCCGATCTTATTTATATTTCGCATGATGATTTTATAAAAGCAAAACTAGAGGTAAAAAATGAAAATAGTTAAACCAGAATCTGTAGACCTTAATGGGGAAAGATTAAAAGATCTTGATAAGATGTTTTTTGATAACTATATAGGTTTGAATAAATTAAGTTGCACTCAAACTTTAATTGCTAGAAGAGGAGAAATTGCTCATTTCCATTCTCAAGGAAAAAGAGATATAGAAAACGACTTGCCTGTTGATGAAGAGACTCTTTTTAGAATTTACTCAATGACAAAACCTGTTACGGGTGTAGCCTTAATGCAACTTTTTGAGAAGGGTTATTTTCAATTATCTGATCCTGTTTCAAAATTTCTTCCAGAATTTAAAAACCAAGAAATTTATGTGTCTGGATCTTTTCCAAACTTTATAACTGAACCTGTAAGAAGTCCTATGATTATAAGGGATTTATTGACTCACACCTCTGGCCTAAGTTACAGCATCAACTTTCAATCTCACGTAGATGACGCATATCGTAAAATTTTCCAAATTTCAGATCCAACTAAAGCTTTAGTCTCTGATGAAAAAGTTGATTTAGAAGAATTTACAAAAAGAATTGCTTCTTTGCCTTTAGAATTCAATCCTGGAGACCAGTGGCTTTATAGTGTTTCCATTGATATCTGTGCGAGACTCATAGAAGTAATATCGGGAAAATCAATAGAGGATTATTTTCAGGAAAATATTTTTGATCCATTAGGCATGGAAGATACAGGTTTTTTCGTCAAAGAAGAAAATCTTAAAAATCTAGCCGCTTGTTATTTCAGAGATGAAAATAAAAAGTTGCATGTACACGATCCAGGTGCCAAAGAAAGTCGATATGCAAAACCTAGAGAATTTAATGGCGGAGGAAGTGGTTTAATATCCACATCCTTTGACTATTTCAAATTTTTACAAATGCTTCTTAATGGTGGTACTTATAATGGTAATAGGATCTTATCCAGAAAGACTATTGAATTAATGACCATGAATCATCTTCCAAATAATAAAAATATGTCTGATATGGGGTCTACGGGAAGTTTCAGTGAAGTTAGATATCAAGGAACAGGCTATGGACTAAGCATGGCAGTAACAACCGATCCTGCGGCTAGTCAAAGCCCTCTCAGCATAGGAAGTTTTAATTGGGGAGGTATGGCTAGCACATATTTTTGGGTAGATCCTAAGGAAGAATTGTTGGCAATTTTTATGACTCAATTTATTCCTTCTGATGCTTTTCCATTGAGACCTCAAATGCAAACTATGGTGTATGGTTCTTTTTTAGATTAATCAAATTCATCAAAAAAAAGATCTTCTTCCATTTGTCCATCATTGATTTGATATTCTCTTCTTTGAATATAGGCATCTCTATAAAAAGTATATTGATCATTTCCAGTAATTTCGGTAACTCCCAATAAATCTGATCTTAGGTCTAGTAGATTCAATGCACCTGTCGCGATTCTAGCTGAATCATCACTTGGAACATTTGGATATAAATATAAATCTGGAATTATTGAAAAAGAATCCCTGAAGTTACTTGGGCCGTAAAAGGGAATCACTATGTATGGCCCAGCAGATACTCCCCAATGACCTAATGTCTGCCCAAAATCCTCGTTTGTTCCTTCTATGCCCATTTCAGAAGCTATATCAAAAATTCCAAAAATTCCGAATGTCGAATTAATAACGAATCTAGATAAATCATTGATAAATGCTTTTGGTTTCAATTGTAAAATATTGT
>MDTE01034360.1_pt1 | contig 10887 bp, 10 predicted proteins | sample 811231 | NCBI WGS metagenome assembly MDTE01 (sample SAMN05326651, study PRJNA326480) | marine metagenome | isolation source: seawater | place: Indian Ocean: Red Sea | collected 2010 | reverse complement strand
GGTTTATCTTTTTTATTTTTAGAACCATTCCACTCAATTGAAACAAGATAAGATTTATTAATACTTCCTTGTCCGACACCTAGTAAAGCATTTAAGCCTAAATTTTTCATTTTTTTCTCATCAAGAACATTAATTTTCAAACCCAATTGTTTGAGTTTTAAAATCTCTTTAACATAACGTTCTGGAGTAAGTACATTGGGTGGCTCGGAAACTAAATCTCTAGTTAAAAAAACTCCATCTTCTATAGCTTTCAAATCTTTATATTTTTTTTCTATTTCATTTGAAAAAGAAGAAACTAACTGAATATTTTTTGAAAAACTTTTTTCTTTTTCTAAATTCTGAGTTTTATATTTATTAAAATCATAACTTTTTAAATTAAATCCATGTATGAAAGACAAGCTATAATTTATTGACTTGTTTTTTTCTATATTTAAAGAATCTGGATAAAAATCAATTGTTTTGATTTTTTTTGAATTTTTTATATTTAAATAAAAATTAGCACCTAATTCCTCTACATCAAAATTTGAAATTTTTTTTGAAATTTTTACCACAAAACATTTTAATTTTTCATTGACGTCGAACGAAAGAATTTTTGCTTTTTGGTTTGAACTTTGAAATCCCTTTACGAATAGTCTGGCCTTTGTCTCTTCATTTGCTCTAAACAGGCCTTCTTTGCCTTTAAAAGAAAAACCTTCCCCAGCAAAAAATACGACTGCATCTCGAGAATTGCTGAATTTATTGGAAAATTTTAACATTTTGCTAACGTATAAATTGAATTCTTTCTGAAGTTGTTTTAATAACTATATATAATAATTATTTTTAAATGAAAAACAAATTTTATAAGTACTTTTTTCAAGAATTTTTAAGCCTATTAACCTTGATTATACTAAGTTTAGCTTGTGTGGTTTGGGCTGTACAAGCTGTAAATTTTTTAGATTTGGTAACTGAAGGGGGCCATTCTTTTGGCTTATATTTTAGTTACACAATTTTGGGGTTACCTAAAATTATTGCTAGACTACTTCCCTTCTCTTTTTTAATTGCACTTATTATTACAATAATAAAATTTGAAAAAGATAATGAACTAATAATTTTATGGACATCTGGACTAAATAAAATAAAAATTGTAAATCTAATTTTATTAATCTCCATTATTATTACTTTATTTCAATTAATAGTGAGTTCTACAATTTCTCCACAAGCACTATTCATGTCGAGAGGAATCATTAAAAACTCTGATTTAAGTTTTTTTCCATCGCTAGTAAAAGAAAAAAAATTCAATGATACTGTAAAAGGACTTACTATATTTGTAGAATCAAAAAAAAATAATGATCTCGAAAATATCTTTTTAAGAGACGATTCTGAGAGTCCAAGATCTTCAACAATAATTGCTAAAAGTGGCTATGTAATTAAAAAAGGTGGTTATGATTTTTTAATTTTGTTCGATGGTATAGTCCAAAAAGAAAAAGGAAAAAAACACAAATATGAAGACAATACAATCAGTACAATAAATTTTACCAAAACTGAAATTAATTTATCTAAATACGCCGCGCATACAATCACTCATCCAAAAATACAAGAAAGGACTTCCACAGCTCTTTTGGCATGTTTAATAAAATTTACTACTTCAATTCTTCCAAATTTCAATCTGAATGATTGGGCATCAGAAAATTGTTATTACTGGACAGACGAAGAAGATATGAAAAGAAATACAAATGAATATTTTAATGAACTGAACCGAAGATTTATTCTACCTTTTTATATACCGTTAATTGGTCTCATATGTTGTTTTCTCTTGTCATCAAAAAGAGAGAGAAAAAATTCTTTATTAAGATTATTTTGTTTTCTAGCTGGATTATTAATTATAATATTTGCTGAGATTAGCTTAAGATCTGCTGATAATTCTAAAACGCTTTTATATATATTTTATATTTTTCCTCTAGCGTTTGGAATTTTAAACTATTTAATTTTATTAAAAATATTTGCTTTTGAAAGTTTAAAAGAACGATGAACATCACATTAACAAAATATTTGACAAAAAACTATTTAAAAACAATTCTGGTTGCATCTTTTGGATTTGCTGCTCTATCAGTAATTTTAAATTTATTCGAAGAACAAAATTTTTTTAAAGACCACGATCATTCAAATATTTTATTACCTCTGATGATGGCGTTGTTAAAAACTCCAGAAATATTGTATTCGTTATTTCCATTTGTCATTTTAGTATCCGCTATCTTTGTTTTTTTACAACTAAGTAGAACAAACGAAATCATTCCTATCAAGACTGCTGGAAAATCCAATTTAAGCATCATATCTCTGTTTTCTATAATAACATTTATCATAGGTATTTTACTCGTTGTGGGTGTTACACCTATTACATCAATTCTTACAGAAAAATATTTAGAAGTAAAATCTAGTTACACAAAAAATAATGACTATCTAGCTGCCATTACTGCAAATGGTATTTGGATAAAAGAAAAAAAAGAAAAAAGTTCTAGTTTAATTAGAGCCAAACAACTAAAAAATAATAACTTAATAAATGTCTCTCTATACCAATTTGATGAAAAAAATAATTTGATTGCAAGAATCGAAGCAAATAATGCAAATATTAAAACAAAAAAGTGGCGTTTAAATAATGTTATTGTTTATAAAGCAGATAACAAAAACACGGTAGAAAAAATTGATAAAGCCATATACCAAAGCGCATATGACGTTCAATCAATAAAAAATATCTATGCCAATGTAAACACGGTTTCTTTTTGGAAAATAAAAGATGTAATTGAATTATATAAGAAAAGAGGCTACTCAACCGCAGAGTATGAAGGGCTATTCCAAAAATCTTTGGCTTTTCCATTTTTCTTATTAAGTATGGTTTTTTTGGCTGCAGTAGGCATTTTTAGCACTGGATACAAAGGCAACTTTTTCTACTACATAACATTTTCAGTTTTTTCCTGTGTATTTGTTTATTATTTCAACGATTTTTCGAAAGCCTTGGGTCAAACAGGAAAACTACCAATTACTATTTCCATTTGGATGCCAATAATCGTAATTTTTATATTTAGCTCAATAGGATTAATCCGTGTTCAACAAAAATAATACTATATTTTATTTTTTTATATTTCTTTGGTTATCTATTCAGCCAAATGTATTTGCTGAGGAACTTGATATCAAAGCAGACAACATAACAATTAAGAAAGAACAAAATATTGTTCAGGCAGAAGGTTCGGTCTTAGTAGAGGACGCCCAAGGAAATAAAATATCTTCTGATGAGACAGTATACTATAGATCAAAAAATATACTAGAATCCTCTGGAAATGTGATCATAGATGACAACAAAGGTAACCAAGTTCAAACCAGCAAAATAAGTTATGATCAAAATAACAATTTTATAAAAAGTTTTGAAGATACTAATTTATCTTTGATAAATGGCTATAATGTTTCTACGAATGCAATCGTTTACGATTTTAATAAAAAATTAATTAATTCAGAATCTGATTCTATTATTACAGATAAATATGGAAATAAAATTTTAATACAAAATTTTTCTTATAACTTAAACAAAAAACTAATTTCTGCAACTGATGATGTTAAAATTTACGATGCTGAAGGTAACAAATATTTTGTTGAAAATGTATATATAGATTTACAAAACAAAAGGATCATTGGAGATAAAGTAAAAGTAGCTTTAGACCCAGAATCTTTTGGTTTGCCTGATAAAGAAAATGATCCAAGATTTGTAGCTAATTCAATTTTGCTTACCGAAAATGTTGCTGAATTAAATAAAGGTGTTTTTACAATATGCAAGTTGAGAGGTGAAAAATGCCCACCTTGGTCAATGCAGGCAAAAAATATAAAACATGACAAAGAGAAAAAAACAATTTATTACAAATCGGCCCTTTTAAAAATTTATGACATTCCTCTCATTTATATTCCAAAATTTTTTCATCCTGACCCAACTGTAAAAAGACAAAGTGGATTTTTATCACCTACGATAACTGAAACAACAAGTTTAGGTTTGGGGGTCAGTATTCCTTATTTCGTAGATTTAGCGGACAATAAAGATTTTACGTTTACACCAAAATTTTATTCCGATGATAGAAGTCTTTATCTGGGAGAATATAGACATGTTACAAAAAAAACCTCTTGGATTTTTGACACAGGATATACCAAAGGATACAAAAACCCAAAAGGCCTTCAAACTGCTGGCTCTAGAAATCACTTTTTTTTAAAATCAAATATAGATCTTGATTTGGATCTGTTTGATGAAAGCACTCTTTACCTAAACGTGGAAAGAGTTTCAAATGATACTTTTTTAAAAGTCCACAAAATTAATTCTGAATTGGCAGATTATGGAAATTCCGAATTAACTAATGAAATTTCGGTTAATTTAGAAAAAGGAAGTACTAGTTTATCGGTTAAAGGATTTGCTTATGAGGATATCTCTGATCCAAAAAACTCGAGATATGAATTTTTAGTTCCACAAATTAATTTGGACACCTTGTTATTGGATTCAGATAATTTTGGTGTAGTAAATCTTTCAACAAGATCATACTACAAAAATAAAAATGTAAACGAAAAAGAATCGTTCATAATAAATGATTTAACATGGAACTCGGTAGAAAAAGTTAATGGTTTTGGATTGGTTTCGGGTTTTAAAGCCTTAATAAAAAATACAAATTATGAAACAAGAAATACAACAGAATTTAAAAACGGAGAACAAAATAACGAAATAGCTGGAGTTTTGGGAATTGAAAATTCTTATCCTTTAATTAAGGAAACTAAGAAATATATAAGTTTGTTTGTTCCAAAATTGATGTTGAGAGCGGCCTCAAAACATATGAGAAATATTAAAGATGAAGAAGTTTTGCTCAACTATGATAATTTATTTTCTCTTAATAAAGGTTCACAACAGGATATAATAGAAAACAACAGCAATATAACATATGGCTTTGATTATAAAATTAATGAAAAAATTGACTCTAAGAGATTTGAAAAATTTTCCTTCAGTGTTGGGCAAGTTTATAATTTTAGTCGAAACCCGGAAATGCCTATTAGCTCCTCTTTAGATAGAAAATCCTCTGATCTGGTTGGAAAAGTAAATTATAATTTAAGAGGTATAGGTGGTTTAAGTTATAACTTTGGTTTAGCCCAAGATCTAAACACCCTGACTTATAATAAAATTACGGGAAATTTATTGTTTGATAAATTAGAATTCTACTTTGACTACCTGGAAGAAAATGGTCCAGCTACTGGAGGAGAAAGTTACTTGAGCAATAAACTAACTTACAATGTTAGCAGAAGGAATATGTTTCAATTCGAATCAAGAAAAAACTTTAACACGGACAGTACTGAATTTTATAACGCAAGTTATCAGTACTCCAATGATTGTTTGAGTGCTAGCTTAGAATTTCAAAGAGACTTTTACTCTGACAGAGATGTTGCGTCCGAGGACTCTCTTAGATTTACTTTACGTATAAAACCATTCACGTCCTTAAGCGCTCCCGCATACAAAGGTTTTTAAGAAGTTATGTTTAAGAAAATTTTCTTTGCGTTATTTTTTTTACTGCAAAGTCAAATTGCGTTTACTGATATTAGTAATAAAATAGTATTAACAGTTGGAAACTCTCCCATAACACTATATGACCTTAAACAAGAAGTGAAGTTGTTAAGCATTTTGAACCCTGGGCAATTAGAAAATCAAAGTATCAAAAACCTTCAAAGTCTTGCTATAGAATCTTTGACAATAAAAAAAATTAAAGAAGAAGAGATCAAAAAAAATCAATTAAATAATATTGAAGATGAAGAATTTATTCAATATGAAATTTCAAGATTACAAAAATCTCTAAACATGGATAGAGCTTCTTTGGATTCAGTCTTGGCTAAGAATGACTTAAAAATTGATGATTTAAAAAATCATATTTCAATAGAAATTCAATGGAATAGATTGGTTTACAGAATATACCAAAATAAAATAAAAATTGATCAAGAATCTATAAATAAAAAACTTGAAGAACATATTATAAAAAATAATTCCTATGAATATTTGCTTTCAGAAATTATAGTGCCTGTTTCTGAATCTCAAAATCCAAATGATATATATCAAAAGGTTAAAGGTAGATTAATTGTAGAAAAATTTGAAAACGTAGCAAAAGAAATAAGCATAAGCCAAACTAGAGACTCTGGCGGAGAAGTTGGTTGGGTTAATGAAAAAACTATGGCAGAAATGATTATTAAAAAAATAAAAGACCTAAATGTAGGAGAGATAACAAGCCCAATTTTGATACCTGAAGGTATTATGATTATTAAGCTTAATAACAAAAGAAAAATAAAAAATGAAATAAATAAAGATCAACTGAAAAGAAATATTATCCTGAATGAAAGAGATAAAGTATTAAAAACCTACTCAAAAATGTACTTAAATAAACTAAAATCAAATACTATGATAGAAGTAAATGACAAATAAAATTATAAGTATTATTGCTGGTGAACCAAATAGTATCGCCTCAGAAATAATATTCAAAGCTTGGAAAAAAAGAAAAAAATATAAACATTTTCCTTTTTTTGTTGTTGGAAGTTTTTCTATTTTAGAAAAACAAAAAAATATCTTGGGATTTAAAAACTTAAAGTTAACAAAAATTACAGAAAATTTTAAAAAAAAAGATATATTGGGAAATAAACTTGCAGTATTAAACGTAAATTTTCAACAAAAGTCTAGTTTTGATAAAATCACAAAAAAATCCAAACCTTATATATTCAAATGTTTTAATTTGTCGTTAAAATTAATTAAATCAAAAAAAATTATGGGTTTTGTCAATTGTCCCGTTTCAAAAGAACATTTGTTCGATAAAAATTCTAGAGGTGTTACAGAATATTTATCAAAAAAAAACTCCACACTTGGAAAAGAAGTTATGTTGATTTATAATAAAAATTTGGCTGTTTCACCCATTACAACACATATTAGACTTGCTGATGTTGTGAAATCATTAAATAGAAAAATCATAATTAAAAAAATAGAAACTATTAATCACTTTTATAAAAAAGTGCTAAAAAAAACCCCAAAAATTGCAGTTCTGGGCATTAATCCTCATAATTACTCTGGTTACAAAAAAAAATCTGATGAAAACAACATAGTGTTACCTGCTATCAAATTTTTAAAAAAGAAAAAAATAAATGTTATGGGCCCAGTATCTCCAGACACTAGCTTTATGATTTATAAAAAATATAAAATTGATATTATAGTAGGAATGTATCATGATCAGGTATTAACTCCTTTTAAATCAATTTTTGAATTCGATGCTATAAATATTACACTAGGATTGCCTTTTATTAGAATTTCTCCAGATCACGGTGTAGGACTTAATATTGTAGGTAAAAAGATAGCTAATCCAAATAGTTTGATACAATCAATTAAATTTTTTAATAATTTAAAATAATATGAAATACAAAAAAAGTTTAGGTCAAAATTTTTTGACTGATAAAAATATAGTAAAAAAAATAGTCAACTTATCTATAATAAAAAATAAGATTATATTTGAAGTCGGGCCAGGTTCAGGAAGTTTAACACAAGAAATTTTACAAAGAAATCCAAATTTTTTTTTAGGAATAGAAAAAGATAATAAATTATTTAATAGTCTTTTAAATAATTTTTCAAGTTTCAAAAACTCAAACTTTATCAATGATGATGTTCTTTATATAAACGAAAAAAAATATCTTCCAGATAGAAAAAAGGCGGTTGTTTTTGGAAATTTACCCTACAACATATCTACTCAAATTTTAATCAAATGGATTAGATCTATAGACTGGCCTCCATGGTATGAAAAATTAATTCTTATGTTTCAAAAAGAAGTTGGGGAAAGAATAGTTGCTAACAAAAATGAAAAAAATTATGGACGACTCTCTATAATAAGCAATTGGAGATTAAATATAACAAAAAACTTTAATGTTTCAAAAAATTGTTTTTTTCCCAGACCAAAAGTAGATTCGATGGTTTTAACATTTGAACCAAAAAAACAATTTATTAAACTAAAAAACCCTAAAAATTTAGAAAAAATTACAGAAGTTATGTTTTCAAACAGAAGAAAAATTATAAAAAATTCAATATTAAAATTATTCAAAAAAAATAACTTTGTCGAAAATGAGCTTGGAATAAACTTACAGTCAAGAGCTGAAAATTTAGATAGGGAAATATTTTATAAACTAGCATCTAAATATGAGAATTTACTTGGATAATTGATCAACTAGTTTAGAAATTTTAGATTTATCAAATAGATACTTTGTTTTACTTTCTTCTCCTTGGATAATCTCTAAAATTTCATTATAACAATCGTTAAGATCGTTATTAACCACAACATAATCATAATCGGACCAATGAGACAGTTCCTCTTTAAATTTTTTCATTCTTTGTTCGGCAACTTGTTTGCCTGATTGATCTCTATTAACAAGTCTTTGTTTTAAAGTTTGAATATCTGGAGGCAAAATAAATACTGTAATGAGCTTTATATCTTTAATTTTTTCTTTAACTTGTCTTGTGCCCTGCCAATCAATATCAAATATAACATTTAAACCTTTATTAATTTTTTCTAAAACATTCTTTTTTGCTGTTCCGTAATGATTGTTAAATATTTTTGCAAATTCTAAAAAAAAATCCTCATTGATTAATTTTTGAAATTCGTTTTCATTAACAAAGAAATAATCTTTTCCATCAATTTCGTTTGATCTTGGTTTTCTTGTTGTGTGGGAGATGGATATAGTGAAGTTGGAAAAGTTTTTTTCAAGAAGTCTCGTCAGAGTCGTTTTTCCTGCTCCCGATGGGGAAGACAAAATCATCATAAACCCTTGGGTTTCTGTAGATTTCATAATATTTAAAAACTTGAAAAAATTTTAAGAAGCTTTGCCTTCTATAAATTTTATGGCATCTCCAACAGTTAAAATCTTTTCTGCTTCTGTATCTGATATTTCTGAACCAAATTCTTCTTCGAAAGCCATAACTAATTCAACGGTATCCAGGCTATCGGCTCCAAGATCGTCAATAAAACTAGCTTCTTCGGTTACTTTTGTTTCTTCCACCCCTAGATGATCTGCCACTATCTTTTTTACTTTGCTTGCTATTTCTGTTGTCATTTAAATTCCTTTAGTTTTTAGTCTTAAATTCTGTAATAAATTAAAAAATAGTTTTGTCAAGACATATACATTCCGCCATTAACATGTAATGTTTCGCCAGTTATATAAGAAGCTAGATCAGAACTTAAAAATGCAACACAATTTGAAACGTCTTCCCCAGTTCCAAATCTTGCCATTGGAATTCTAGAGGTTAAAAGTAATTTCATTTTTTCAGCAATATTCATTGTCATATCAGAAACAATGAACCCAGGAGATACACAGTTTATTGTTATATTTTTTTTTGCATATTCAATTGCTAAGCTTTTGCTCATTCCAATAATTCCTGATTTAGATGCTGCGTAATTCGCCTGGCCCAAATTTCCAGTATGACCAACTATAGAAGTTATATTGATAACTCTGCCAAATTTATTTTTCATCATTTTTTTTATTGCATACTTTGATAATAAAAATGTTGAGGTCAAATTAATATCTATAACTTTTTTCCATTCATCATCTTTCATTCTCAGTGACAAGTTGTCAACGTTAACACCGGCATTGTTTACTAATATATCTAGCCCTCCTAACTCTAAAACAGCATCTTCAATAAAATTTTCAATTCTAGAATGCTCTGAGATATCAAATTTTTTAATTTTACAAGTGGAATGTTTTTTTTTAATTACCTCTAATTTTTCATTTTTAGTTCCGGTTGCTAAAACATTTCCATTAAGATTTATAAATTTTTCAACTAAAGCACCTCCGATACCTCCAGTGGCTCCCGTAATAAGAATTTTTTTATTTTGAAAATTAATCATTTATTTTTATATTTATTTACATCCTCTAAAGAATTTAAATTAGAAATTTTAATTTTTCTATTAGTCCTCTTTACCAAACCTGAGAGCACCTTACCAGGTCCTATTTCAATAAATTGATCTATTCCATTATTCATCATATATTCCAAGCTTTCTCTCCATCTTACTGTGGATGTTATTTGTTTAACTAATAGCTCCTTGATAGTTGCGGGATCATTCTCCATTTTTGCTGTTACATTAGAAATTATCCCTGGATTTGGTTGCTCAAAAACTGCATCTGTAATTTTACTTTTCATATTCTCTTCTGCATTTTTCATTAGAGAACAATGAAATGGAGCGCTAACAGGTAATGCTATACATTTTATAGACTTTTTTTTAAAACTATCTGAGATTTTTTCAACAACATTTTTTTCACCACTTACAACAATTTGACCTGGGCAATTATCATTTGCAATCTCACAAACGCCCTGTGAAGCAATTGTTTTTATTTCTTCTAAAATTTTTTCCTTTTCCAATCCCAAAATTGCAAGCATAGAACCTTTTCCCTCTGGAACTGCCTCTTGCATAAATTTTCCTCTCTGGTGTAATAAGTTGGTCGCCGTTTCTAAAGTTAGAGAACCCGAACAAACTAGCGCTGTATATTCTCCTAAAGAATGTCCTGCAAAAAATTTTGCTTCGTTTAAATTAATTCCAAATTCATTTTTAAGAACTGAATAAATTGAATATCCAACCATCATTATACTTGGCTGGGTATTTTGGGTAAGATTTAATTGATCTGCTGGACCATTCAAAACTATATTGCTTAAAGGAAAATTTAGAATTTGATCAACTTGTTTGAAAATTTTTTTTACCCTTTCAAATTTATTATAAAAATCTGAACACATCCCTACTGTTTGAGATCCTTGGCCTGGAAAAATAACCGAAATCATAAAAATATCCTATAATAAACGAAAATTATTTATTGTATAAGTGAAATTTAAAT
>MDTE01165902.1_pt1 | contig 10888 bp, 7 predicted proteins | sample 811231 | NCBI WGS metagenome assembly MDTE01 (sample SAMN05326651, study PRJNA326480) | marine metagenome | isolation source: seawater | place: Indian Ocean: Red Sea | collected 2010 | reverse complement strand
GCTGGCATGCCCGTCATCCAGGTATGGAACAGCAGCAACGTCATTTTCATGAAGCGCTCCATGGCCACTGGCTATGCTGGTGTCGACAACCCTGTCTTCTTCAAGGAGAACACCGACATGCTCCTCGGCGATGCCAAGGCCTCGTGTGATGCCATCCGCGACGCCCTCAAAGCTATGAAGTAAACAATTTTGAAGCCTGTGCTTTAACCCATGTAATATAAACAAAGATTTTAAACTACTCGATTTGTCAAGAAGCCTGGTCATTCTTCTCATTTGTCCTCACAAATCCCCGCGTGAAATCCCAAAATCAGAGAGGGTGCTCTCTGAAAGTCAGAGATGTATCTACACAGTGGTTTACTCACAACGAGGCAGATGGCACTAAAAGTGGCTGCAAGGAAGGCACAGCGTCGCTTTGAGGAGGACAAACGGTCTGAGCAAATGTTTTCAAACGAACGACTCGAGCTGGGCCATTCTCGATCATTTGCAACCATCTCTTCTGAGTTCTGGGGCAATGATGTGTATGATTTGTGCACTAAAGGACCTGCTGGAGGGAGAATGGACATCCACGTGGACCGCAATGACGGGGAATTGGAGTACAATCGCCTCACACCGGATGGCCACGGTCCGCATGCCTCGAAGGCCACGTTTATCAACGTCAAGAGCATGAACGAGCTCATGGGCCTGGACAAGGAGAAGGAGCTTATTCATGCAGGGCGCAACATGCTTGACGACATCATCTGTGGTGCCGCTATCGACTCGCCAGCTCTTCTCACCAGAGGCCTCCTCCTCAGCTACGCCGACGTCAAGTCCTTTCAGTACGCTTTCTGGAGCGCGTGTGTGCGTCTGGCTATTCCGCTGGGTGTGGCACGAGAGATAGGGCCAGTGCAGCTCCTCAGTCAGGACCGTGATTTGATGCTGGCTATCTATAAAGGAGTAGCGCGGATGGTCTTGACCTCCGTGAGGGAGCTGCACCAGACTGCCGCTGCTACTCTCTTGCCCCCTGTGGTGGGAGTGCTTCGTGATGAAGAGGGAGCCTACCGCGTAGTGTCTCTACGTGAGGTGTGGGCAGCTAGATATGACCATGGCAGCTATATTGTGAACCTGACTGGTGGCAACGCGACGAGGGAGAGGGGGGAGGAGGAGGAGGAGGAGGAGGATGACCATCCTCCCGCCTCGGTAGGCAATCTTCTGACCCTGCTGTGGCACCATAAGGACGACTACACGTACCCACCACACCACTACAGGGAGGGCATGGAAAGAGAGCCAGCCCTTGTCAAGTTGGTTCACCTCCACATTACCGGGCTTCTGAGCGGCCTTCTAGACTCACGCTCCCAGGTGCAGCAACACAGTGCCCAGCTCTTTTTGAATAACGAGGACATGCAATTTGCGGTGGACAATGACGTCTCCAAGATCTATGCTATACGCTTGGGTGACTCGTGTGCCACTCGTGACCTGTACGAGCAGAGCATGGAGCAAATCAGGGCTCTGTCCAGTGCCCGTCCCAGACCCGCTTCCCCTGGTGGTGGGGGTTATGGCCATCACAATACAGCGGCTCTAGCACTGAACTCAATCTTTACTAACCCTATCCAGCAGATCTATGATGCCCGTCAAGCTCTCTATCGAGCGTGTGAGCAGAGGAACAGCCTCTATGATCGTGACACCAAGTGCTCATCCAGGAGAGTGTCTGAGTCTGTCCTCAAGGCTGCATGGACCAAGGTTCAACAGGCAGAGGAGTAGGTAAAGAATGCACGCAATGTTGTAGTGTCATTACTCTTGGAGAGGCTTGCAAAGCACGAAGAGGGGGAGTTCCAGGCGGATGTGATGGAGACCCGTGGCTGGGAGTACGAGAGTTTGCACTGTCGAGGGGCAGTGCAGTGCACAGAGAGCAAGCCAAGGATTGCTAATCAAGCTGCCACTTGTAATCCCGCTCAGCTCCTTGATAAGGCTAGCCATCTCAATCTATCCCTGATGCGCTGGCAGTTGTACCCTTCACTGCGACTCGAGCTAATCAAGGGGACCCGTTGCCTGGTTCTTGGGGCCGGCACCCTTGGCTGTGCTGCAGGGAGAGCATTGTTATCGTGGGGATTTGGGAAGATTACCTTTATTGACAGTGGCTATGTTAGCTACAGCAATCCCACTCGACAGTGCTTGTTCGACTTGCAGGACTGCTTGGCAGTGGGACCTGACCCCGACCTGGCCAACGGTGACGGAGTGGGCGTGGGTGTGGGGGCGGGGGCGGAGAGCAAAAAAGAGATGCGTGAGCAACAGAGAGGAAGAGAAGGAACAATGCCAGGGCGTGGTCGCTCTAAGGCACATGCAGCAGCAGAGGCGCTTATCCGTATCAATCCCAATATTCAGGCCAGTGGAGCAGTGATAGAAATCCCCTACCCTGGTATAGCAGGGGATATCAAGAGGAGGGATAAGGCTAACAAGGCTATAGCTCCACCTATCCATGAGTCGTATTACGGTGAAAGTATGAATACCTCTTCTGGTCCCTCTCCCTATACACATAAGGCACACACAGACATCACCATCGCGCAAGACCTCAAAAGGGGTCATACCGAGCTCAAGACTGCCATCGACGAACATGACATAGTTTTCAATCTCTTGGACTCCAGAGAGGCACGCTGGCTACCTACTTTACTGTGCTCTGCTCTGAATAAGACCATGCTCACTGGTGCCGTAGGATTTGACTCTTACCTTGTTATGCGCCACGGTCGTGGGCCCATGTCTGTTGTCTTGCCCACCTCCTCACCACCTACCACTACGCCCAGTGGTGATAGTGATAGTGGTAGTGGCAGTAGTGGTAAAACACTGGTATCAGCCCGCCTCGGGTGCTATTTCTGCTCCGATTTAACTTCAGGAGCGGGAGGGACGGCCTACGAGGACAGGCCGCTGGACCAACAGTGTAGCGTCACACGACCTGGCCTTAGTGGCATGGTGGGTGGGCTCTGTGCAGAACTGGCAGTGGAGATAGTGCAACAGCAGGGACAGGACAGTAAGAGTAGTGGTGGTGGTGGTGGTGGTGGTGGTGGTGGTGGCCTGCCACACCAGATCCGTGGTAGCCTCACTACATGGACACAGGAGTGCCTAACGGTCCCTGCAACGGACACCTGTGTAGCCTGCTCTCGCAACGTCGTCGGCCGCTATCTCGGGTTAGACGTGGCACCACCACCAAAGGAGCAGAGTGATAGTAATAACAAGACTCGCTACCATATGCCGCAGTCCACGGGGGCGGATTTTGTTGTAGAAGTATGTCGTGATACGACCGGACAGAAGCTGGAGCAGGCAGCAGGGGTAAGTGATCTCATCGCGCAGGCAGAGAGGAGGATGGCGGATATTCTCCTCACTGACGAGAGCAAGGAGCAGGAGCAGGAGTAGGAGTAGGTGATCGATGTGTATTTACATGTAGTGAAGAAAGAAAATGCGCGCGCTCTCTCTCTCTCCTTAGGTGGACCCCTGGGGAAGCTCACTTGCCCGCTTAGACCCCTTGGACTCCAGGAGAGCGACTATCACTGTGCCGTTCATGTATCAAGTGGGGTATCACCATAGCCGAATAGCGACCAGATATCTTCAGAGTGTACTCCCGCGCTATCAGCCCTCTCTTCTTTATCCACTCTAGCCCTGCAAACTCTAGCCCCTTAGGGTTCTGGTAGTTCTCGCCCTCACGAAACGCGGGCAGCTCGTAGGGGAACTCGAAGCCGAAGACCGTATAGGCCTCGAGCAGCGCATGTCTACCCTCGCGATGCATCATGGCCATATCCAGCCTGGTCAAATCATACCCGTCCAGCAGGCCGACCAGGAGCTTGCGGCCCGTCTCGGGCAGCCTCAGGACACAGATTCTTGGGCCTCGAAGGCGAACTTCGCCTGGGAGGCCCCCATTTTCCCCTCTTCTGCCTCGTCCGCACTACCAGGGCTCATAATGGCTGTCAGCTTAGTCTGAGTATGTCCACAGCCGGGATGATGAGAGGTGAGCAGCTCAATCGGACTGCGAAAGCTGGATCTGGGTGGGAGCTAGACGAGAGCGCATTTTGAACTCATCAGGGCTATATAATGGTAAAAAAATATATATAGATAGGTACTAAACGACTACAACTATGCGGCTGTTAACGCACGTGAGTATGAAGAGCCATGTGAAGGGCACGAACGGTGAGAGCGCGCTGAAGCTCGAAATCGCGAAGATGTCTATAAAGGCGACGGCGCCCAACCTGGACTTCATCAAGGGGCAGTTGCCCCATGTGGAGTGGAAGGCTGTACTGGTGGCAGCCGAGGCAGTGGGCATGAGCGGGCTGCCAACACAGTACAGTGATGCGCTCCTGGAGGACGAGAGCTTTTTAGTGGCCATGCACAACCTGCTTATCGACATTCATGTGGAGACTGGTACTCTCACTTGCCCGGAGACTGGTCGCAAGTTTCCTATCGTGAATGGACTTGCCGACATGATCCTTCCCGAGGACAGCGCGGCCTAGAGACGAGACTGCAACACTTCACTCACTTGGCCGATTTTACGATTTTAAAGACATATAGTCATCAAAGAAGAAGCTTGAACTCCTCAACACATACAAAACTTTCTGTCGCTGTTTCGCCCTTTATTTCTCCAGCGCCTCTAGTTCGCGCTTGTACTCGATGAACCTCATCATCCTCTCCGTGTTCACTTCGTTACCGAGGATGGTAGGGCTCTTTGTCTTTGACTGAGCACTGCCTGCCTCAATCTTGGGGCTACCTTTTTGAAGCCTCTCAAGAGCACGCTCGCCAGCCGCTACTTCGGCAGCATCCTTGGCACCATACCATGCGGGAGCAATCTTCAGGGCCTCCTGCTTGAGCCTCTCAACGTAGGATTTCTTGGCCTTGAAGAATAGCTGGTTGGCATCGTTGCTCAAGATCGAAGTGTGCTTGGGGCTTAAATCTGTCATTAAACGGCTTGCGCGCTTGAGGGTGATGTCTGCGAACCATCCATTGCGCCACTCGAACTCTTTGAGAGCAGTAGGGAAGTGAGCCACACTGCGAGCATAAGCACACAAGCGGTCACCGAGATCGTCCGTAAAGCTAAGACCCGTCTCCCAACTCGCGGCGGCTGCTAATTCGCCGATTATCTCGCGTACTTCGGCGTTGTGGTCCTTCTCAACGCCACCGACAGTGCAGCCCTCATACTGGCTACCCACGGCCATGAAGGCGCAGATCCAAATGTGCTTCTCGAGCATGGCCACTGTCCACGTGTCCTTATCCAAAACTTTGCAAGCGAGGTCAGCCTTGGCCAATCTAGCAGCCATGTCGTCTCCCCACTTGCCCGTCACAGCAGTGAGACCCTCGGGATTCGTGTCAGTCTTGCCATCAATAGGAGCCTCCCCCTTCTTGGACACGGCAAAATACACAAGACCTTGCGTATTCTCCTCCAATCCCTTAGTCTTCAAGTACTCAGTGAGGATACCGTTCTGCAGAAATATTAAATCGCACTTCCTGTCATCAGGGCAGTCTTGGATGATCTTCTCCAAATCGTTGTTGCGCGTGCACACGTAGATGGGGCCCTCCACTCCCGCAGCAATCTTCTCAGGGGAACCCCTGGTGATGAGCTGGTCTGTGCCACCATTCAATTCATGCAAGAGACCGCCTATGCGTCCACCTCCGATGATTGTGCCCTTGGTGATGGCCTTCGCAGCTAGTCCAGAGGCTGTTGCGACGATGGCTGCAGCCATCATGCAAATCAGCAAGCTGGAAATCATTTTCAGTGCAACTTTCAGTCCAATCAGAGCAACAACAGAGGAGCTAGGAAGTGTGAATCACCGCTCAAGTCTCGATAGAAATTGGTCTGTATTGTCTGATGTGGACACGATGGCTGACCATACGGTAGCTGAAGAGCTTTCTAATATGAGCGAAAAAGGATTAATATCCTCGAACGAACTCGCAGACATGACAGCACGGCTCTCTGTGCATGAAGAGCTCAAGGAGACCCTGGGAGCGCCCAAGGTGCCAGAAAAGAGTGATTCTAGCCCTCGTTCAACTGCAAAGAAAGAGGGTGTCGCAGCTAAGATAGCAAAGTCAAAGGCCAAGACGCGGGAGATGTTTGAGAGGGCGAGAGCAGAGAACTATGAGGAGTTCAGTCTGCCGCCCTCGCAGCACCCAGCTTCTCTGTTCCCTGAACCAGTGGTGTTGGAAGATAATGGCGCATCTAGTGGAAGTAGGAGCCGTAGACGCACTTCGAAGGCGCAGACCAAAGGACGGTCAAGCTCGCATTCGAAATTGGGAGAAGGAGAGGCTGAGCAGACGCAAGAGGATCTGAACCAATCTCTGGAGGAGCAGCACAAGCAGAATGTGAAAAGGGAGAATGAAAAGAGCACGGAGAGGAGAAGAAGGCGAGAAGCTAGAGAGATTCCGCAGCCTCCATTTGACCCAACATTCGCCAAATCGAACGATCCCGTCGAAGTAGACCCTTTGCTGTCGAAGCTCGACCCTGCCGTGCTGCCCTCTAACATCGACAAGGCGATAATGGCCAAGGAAGAGGGCAACGACTTTTTCCGCAACAGGAACTATGACTTCGCTTTGCAGCAGTATACACAAGCCATCCAGCTATGTCCACGAGACGAGCCCTTAGAAGAAGAGGGAGAAGGAAAGGAAGTGAGCGAGAATGATCACCACTTGGCCACCTTCCTGGGAAATCGTGCTGCAGCATACTTCATGTTGGAATGTTGGGAAGAGTGTGAAACTGACTGTAACTTGAGTCTGCATTACAAGTCTGGTCATGTAAAAGTGCTCATGAGACGTTGTATGTGCTTGGAAAAAGTGGAGAGATATGAGGCAGCTCTAGCTGATGCTCATGCCGTACAGCTAAAGGATCCCACATTCCCACGTATCGGAGAGACTGTAAGCAGACTGCAGAGAGCTCATGAGAGGAAGATGAATGAGCTCAAGGACGAGGCTCTAGGTAAGTAACCGTTACAAACCGTTACACGATGTGATATTGTCCTTGATTCTGGTCCTAGACCCCCTCCTCTCTGTCTGTCTGTCTGTCTGTCTGTCTGTCTGTCTGTCTGTCCTGCCTCTGTAATCAGATAGTATCCATGAAAAAACAATGAATGCCAAGATTTTAATCAAACTCTGACGCAGTCTCGACTGCGTCAGAGCGACAACTTTTCCTGAGATCGGGAGTCAATCAGTCCCTCCTGCTAGTGGGTGGTAATGGCGGTAGTATTACACCGTCGTGAACAGCCCGATGGACACAGTCACAGTCACTCTCACTGTCTCCCCCTCTTCTCTCTCTCTCTCTCTCTCCTTTATGACATTATTTATACATAGGCAAGCTCAAGGACCTAGGCAACAGCATCCTGGGTAACTTTGGTATGTCCCTGGATCAATTCAATTTCAATCAGAACCCAGACGGCACCTACTCCATGGGTGCTGGGCAGGCCCCCCATGGGCAAGGAGGAGGAGGATGAGGAGGAGGACCAAGACTGAGGAGGAATGAATTGTGATGCTGCCTATATTCGTGTGATGTAGGATGAGTTTAACCCCCGATCGGGGTTAAATATAACCCCCAATGACGGGTATTGACAACGCTTTGTAACGATTGTGGACAATGACGACTGATGATGAATGAATGTGGACACTGCTGATACACTGCTTCGACACAAATACATCATGTATTTACTTACCCCCTACTCACTTGGTCTTACTTACCCCCTACTTACTTGGTCGAGGCCACCTCCTCCGTGGATGTGGCAGTACATCCATCAGGCGTTTTGATTTGGTTTCGTGATCCTCTTTTTCTCCTTCCCACCACAACTACTACTACCACTACTACCTACTACTAGCATTACTTTTCTTTTTGCTGTTACCGCCTCCTTGACCACCACTCAGACTCGCGCTATACTTCTTGAATTTTATCTTTTTTGAGACAATCTGCTGACCCGTAATAAGAATTTTGTATCCAAATGGCATTTTACGCGGCATAGAGAAGGGGACACTCGCACTGAAGTGGGGTAGCTTGTGAAAATGCGGAGAAAAGTCAGCACGAAACCCGTGCTGTCTCATTGACCTCTCACCCCCCCTAGCGATCACTGTCCAGTAGGAGTGTTCGTCGCCAATGGATACACTACTATTGGTCCTCACAACCGCTTTCACCTCTTTCATGCCTATATCTATTTGTATATTACTATTACTACTATTATTGTCCTCATTCCTTTCCGTAGGGGGATCACATAATCCCTCCACACCTCCAGGAGAGCCCTCGACAACACCGTTCTTCGCGTGTCTGGCAGTACTTGTCACATCGGCAATAACATTTGCTGTATCGAAAATAGCACTCATAGTGTCTCCTACCTCCTCATAGCTCGCATCCATCAATCTGCCCTCTCCAAATCGATCAAAATAATTAATTTGCATTGCTTGCCATACACCGCGAAGATTGTGAGGAACATATGCTTCCCCTACTTCTGGCACAACACATACACAGGCACCGCTTGCACTCATCGGTTTGGCATCTGAATGAGGTGTATGAAGACTTTTACGTAATAATGTATGTGCACGGCTGCCTGGGAGTAATCCTAAAGCCGGATGGTGGAGGTCTTCGGGGTTAATTACATCTAATATATCCCCGACGCCGGATACTAATTGTGTCCAATTGCCCGGTGCAATGGCATTCTTATCCTTTTGTCCTCGCTTGTACTTCTTATTGGCCCACCTATCCCTCTTCTTCCTCTTCTCAATACTACCTTCAATCCGATAAAATGGGTCGTATTGCTTGCCTCTGTCTGCCAAGTCTTCTGCTCGTGCTTGCAAATATTTTTTCTCGATGTATTTTTGTACGCAGGCAGGGCTAGCTGGGGGCCTGTTCACAAAAGTATAACCCAAATCAGGGCATACGCCTTCAACGTACATCTGCACTACCCATAATATGCCCTGTAAATAGCTTTCAATATCCTTATCCGTTACGAATCGGGAATACTCATCCTCGCTCACATACAAGGCGTCCTCCTCGCATTCATCTTCCCATGATCGCCTTTCCTCTTCCTCGTCTCCTAGGCTAACTGCTCCCTCCGTAATCTCTACCAGGTCATCCTCTACTTCTTCATCTCCATCATGATCACCATTATTAGTCAAATTGACTGCAGTACCGCCATCTTCGAGGCTTCGTTCGTCTTCCTCCTCCAGCTCTTTCATGGCCCCTTTCTCAAGGATTCCAGGGAAGTATTGGTCACAAAAGCTGCTCTCTTCTTTCATTACTTCTCTACGCATGACTTGGAGCTTATTACGTGCCGCTTCACGTCTTATAAGCATATCAGCATACATTTCGCTGTCGATAGACTGCAGTGCCACAGCACTCACAACTTGTCTCGCGACCTTCTTATTGGAATACACAGGATCGACTGCAAAGACTACCCCTTCTACTTCAATAGCACTACCCCAGAGTTTGTATTGAGTGCTTCTTTGGGGTTTGTGTACGACGTTACCATCACCAGCAGCGAATGTCAGCTGACCTACTTTGCCTGTAGTGGTTATGACCTCCCCTTTCGGTACTAGTAATTTCTTGTCTCTATTGTATTTCCTGTCATTGGAATAGTCCTGCCAATCTGGTGTCACACCAGTAGATGCGCCACGTTCCGCAGAAGTCTCTAAAGATTGACTCTTATGCCGTTGTAGATAGGTGTGGAATGATTGGAGACTGGTAGGGAGGGTCACGGGCAAAGGCATCGCAGGCTTATCGCTCCTCTCACTCTTTCTCCACTGCGACTGCCTACCCCTAGACCCATCCTGCTGCCGCTGCTGCTGCTGCTCCTGGTTGGAATCACCGCCCTGATGGGCAGCTGACGGTGCAGTCCATGGGCCTAGCTCATCCATGATCGTCCACAGGGCGAGGAAATTGAAACTATTGTGCTCGAGATCTAGCAAGGATTGTTGCTTTGGTGGCAAGCGAGCCATAGCTCTACCGTAGGCACCTGATAATGAAGAGATGAAGAGAATGGGAGAGAGGTAGATATTTGAGGGTGGTTAGCGGCTGTGTGCATGCAAACTGGTAGGGTGGTGGTGGTGATGGTGCTTACCAGCAGTCCTAGGCACGGTGACACCCCTCATTTTCGGAAGATAGTCGTTGCCCTGCAGAATAAAGAGGACAATCATGTCTAGATTGAATGAGCTAGGTACCCTGCCTGTGGCTACACCCCCACCATTGTTGAATTTAGTCCCATGATCGCCTTCACCTAATGTGTCATTGCTACGTGCTTGATTTCTTAGAATAGTCTTTTGTGATTTACTAGGGGTTATACCCGTGTATTTCTGCAGTCCTTTGACGAGTAAATCCATGTCACAAAAGCTGCTGATATGGCCCATCTTATCGCGCTTACCACTTGTCGTGCTTTGCAGTACGAGCGTCTTGCCGTCTTTCTTCCGATGAGGTCGATTTGCTATAGCCAAGCCTTGAAGCAAGATATCACTATCACTACCTGATATCACCAAGCTATCACTGCCATGCATATGGTTGTTTACCCACTCCACAATCTTGACTTCCCCTTCACCAGGACAACTTGGACCAGAAATGAATACGGTCAGATTCTGGAACACCTCTCTCCTCAATCGTTGTACGACGTAACAAACCATGATGTCGTCGATGCCATTCATCAAATCTGTGCCAGGTGTGATGATACTATTCTCAGGAGAGCTATTTCTTCTATTACGCTGTGTTTGCATCTTGGCAAAGGGCGCTGGACCATCGAAGGCCAGGACCAGAGCTTTGGTAGGCTCTACAATCTTCAGCAAGTTGTCCAAATCCGTGTAGATCTTTGACGCAAACGTCTTTATATTGCCATTCACCGCCAGCTTCAACCCAGAATGAAGCACCTGATTCATGTCCACACACAAATTCTCTACCTGCATCGGCGGGCTCACCTTTCCCTCCAGG
>MDTE01052041.1_pt1 | contig 10888 bp, 6 predicted proteins | sample 811231 | NCBI WGS metagenome assembly MDTE01 (sample SAMN05326651, study PRJNA326480) | marine metagenome | isolation source: seawater | place: Indian Ocean: Red Sea | collected 2010 | reverse complement strand
GCTAATGAGCAAAAACATACAGTGGCATATATTTTTAAGAACGACTAATTATTTCCAAATAAGATTATTTAATAAAAAAATTATTCTTTTGAATAACTTAGACACTTTATTTTTTGTTACTAACTTATTCAATATACCCTATCCATTCCTCAATGATATTATCAGTATAGCCTCTTTCTCTTAATTCCTTCCTAACAAGTTCTTTGTGTCTTTCAACATTATATGTTTCTTCATTTTCTAATTTGTCTTGTATCAAAACAATAATATTACCAATTTGCTGATTATCATCAATAACAACTTTTACCAAAGGTGTAAAACCATTTAGACAATTAATGAGTCTTGACATTCGACCAGTGAAACATTTACAAATCGCATTTTGAATTTCCTCATTTAATATTTTTTTAACTTCAATTTGCGTATCTATATCAAGTGTCTGAATAGTCTTCCAAACATAGAACAACAACTCTATAAATGTTAATTGTAATACACTATGAACGTTTTTATCTTCTGAATATTCTGTTAATGCTTGCTTAGACAAATCAGTTAAAATGTCGTCCTGATAAATATCAGCCATTATTAATTCAATGTTTTGCTGTGTACAATCAAAAGGTTGATTAGTAATATTTTCAATAGAATGTCTAATGGATTCCTGTATGGAATGATTATGAACGTTTTGTCCGTCATTATATATTTGTAGTTTGTGTGTATTTTTTTGTCTTCCTAACCACCTTCGAACTTGTGGTGGGATATGTTCTATTGGATTATTATCATAATATAGATTTTTAATTCTAGTATGAATTAGTGTTATTGGCAAAGATGTTATATTATTATATGCTATAGTTAATTTTCGCAAACTATATGGAAATGTCGTATTTTCAAGAGATGTGATTTGATTATTATTTAAATTTAATACTTGTAAATTATCTGGAAATGTAACATTTTCAAGTGATGTTATATTACTATATGCTAGAGTCAAGCATCGCAAACTATTCGGAAATATTGTATTTTCAAGAGATGTAATTTTATTATTATTTAAATTTAAAACTTGTAAATTATCCGGAAATACAACATTTTCAAGAGATTTTATTTGATTATCATCTAAATATAATTTTTGCAATGTATCTGGAAATATTATATTTTTAAGAGATGTGATTTGATTACTAAATAAATGTAATTCTTGTAAACATGTATCTGAAAATGAAATATTTTCAAGTGTTCTGATGTTATTATTAGTTAAATATAATTTTTGTAATGTATCTGGAAATGTTGTATTTTCAAGCGATATGATTTTATTAGTATCTAAATTTAATTCTTGTATTATATCTGGAAATGTTGTATTTTTAAGTGATATAATTTCATTATAAGATAAATTTAATTCTTGTAATATATTTGGAAATGTCATATTTTCAAGTGATGTAATTTTATTATTTGCTAAATATAATTTTTGTAATGTATCTGGAAATGTAATATTTTCAAGTGATGTAATTTGATTACTAGATAAACATAATTCTTGTAATGTATCTGGAAATTTAGCATTTTCAAGTGTTGTAATTCGATTTAAACATAAATTTAATTTTTGTAATGTATCTGGAAATGTTATACGCTTAGCATTTTCCTTATTACCTATTTCTATATAAGCATCAAAATACTTACTTTTACCATTATTATATATAACTTTAATTTTCATTATTAACAATAAAAAAAACAATAAAAGGTAAATCAATTTTTTAATTTTTGTTACCAACTTATTCAATATACCCTATCCATTCCTCAATAATATTATCAGTATAGCCTCTTTCTCTTAATTCTTTTCTAACAAGTTCTTTGTGTTTTTCAATACTATATGTTTCACTATTCTTCAATTTGTTCTGTATCAAAACAATAATATTACCTATTTGCTGATTATCATCAATAACAATATTTACCAAAGGTGTAAAACAATTTATACAATTAATAAGTCTTGACATTCGACCTGTAAAACATTTACAAATCGCATTTTGAATTTCTTCATTTAATATTTTTTTTACTTCAATTTGCATTTCTGTATTAAATGTCTGAATAGTCTTCCAAACATAGAATAACAACTCTTTAAATGTTAATTGTAATACACTATGGATATTTTGATCTTGTGAATATTCTGTTAATGCTTGTTTAGACAAATCAGTTAAAATGTTGTCCTGATAAATATCAGTCATTATTAATTCAATGTTTTCCTGTGTACATTTAAATGGTTGATTAGTAATATTTTCTATAGAATGTCTAATGGATTCCTGTATAGAATGATTGTGGACATTTTGCCCGTCATTATATATTTGTAGTTTTTGTGTATTTCTTTGTCCTCCTAACCACCTTCGAACTTGTGGTGGAATATGTTCTATTGGATTATTATCATATCTTAAAGTTTGAATTCTAGTATGAATTAGTGTTATTGGCAAAGACGTTATATTATTATTTCTTAAATCTAATACTTGTAAATTATCTGGAAATGTAACATTTCCAAGAGATGTAATTTTATTAAAAGATAAATTTAATATTTGTAATGTATTTGGAAATATTATATTTTCAAGTGATGTAATTTTAGTATTATCTAAATTTAATAATTGTAATGTATCTGGAAATGTCACATTTTCAAGAGATCTGATTTGATTTTTACCTAAATCTAATATTTGTAATGTATCCGCAAATGTTACATTTTCAAGCGATATCATTTGATTATTATATAAATATAATTCTTGTAAACCATCAGAAAATGAAATATTTTCAAGCGATGTAATTTTATTATTTTGTAACCATAATATTTGTAATATATCTGGAAATATTATATTTTCAAGAGATCTGATTTGATTATGATTTAAATTTAATATTACTAAATCATCTGGAAATACAATATTTTCAAGAGACGTAATTCTATTACCAGATAAATTTAATTCTTGTAATGTATCAGGAAATACTACATTTTCAAGTGATGTTATTTGATTATAAGATAAATTTAATTCTTGTAATGTATCAGGAAATACTACATTTTTAAGAGACGTAATTCTATTACAAGATAAACTTAATTCTTGTAATGTATCTGGAAATGTTGTATTTACAAGTGATATGATTTTATTATTATCTAAATATATTTTTTGTAATCCATCGGGAAATATTATGCGCTTAGCATTTTCCTTATTACTTATATCTTGATAAGTATCAAAATACTTACGTTTACCATTATTATATATAACATTAATTTTCATTATTAACAATAAAAAAAAATAATGAAAGGTAAATTAATTTTTTAATTTTTTAGTTAAAAAATATTTACTAATTATCCAATACACTAAAATTATGATTAAAATAAATTTAATAAAATTGATTTTTATATTTAACACAATGACTTTATATTAATTAAAAGATGAATACAAATTACAATTTTTCGGAAGAAGAATTATCTATTCTAGAATTTTGGACTAAAAATAAGATTTTTAAAAAATCATTAGATCAGTCCAAACCTCTATTTTATATGTATGAAGGACCACCCTTTGCGACTGGTTCTCCGCATTATGGTCATATTTTGACAGCATCAATCAAAGATTGTATTTGTCGTATGGCATCAATGAACGGTTTTTATGTACCTCGAGTATCGGGATTTGATACTCACGGTCTTCCAATTGAACAAGAAATTGAAAAGAAACTAGGAATTAAATCAAAAACAGAAGTAATGAAATTTGGTTTAGCGAAATATAACCACGAATGTCGTAGTATTGTTCTTCGTTGTGAAAATGAATGGAAACATACTATTACTCGAATTGGACGATTTCTAGACTGGGATAATGGTTACAAAACAATGGATAAATCATTTATGGAATCAGTCTGGAATGTATTTTGTAGACTTGAAAAAAAAGGATTAATCTATAAAGGATTTAGAGTAATGCCTTATTCAACTTCTCTAACAACACCTATTTCTAATTTTGAAGCTAATCAAAATTATAAAGATATCATTGATAAAACTGTATATGTTAAATTTAAAACTGAACTAGGAACAATACTAGTTTGGACTACTACACCGTGGACATTGTTTTCAAATCAAGCACTTTGTGTTAATCCAAACATTATTTATGTAAAAGTTGAGTGTAACGGACAAGAATATATTCTAGCAAAATCTAGAATTAGTGTTGTCTTCAAAGAACTTTTAAAAAAATATCCTTTAGAATCCTATGCGACACATAGGAATTTACAAGAAGCTCCTAAGAATCCGAGCGAGAAAATGACCTCCGGTCATTTTCCTTATCGGATTCAAAAGGATAAGGTTTATATCATTCAAGAGATGACTGGAAAGGAACTTGAAAATTGCCAATACGAACCTTTATTTGATTATAATCCTCAACAAAACTATCGTATTCTCTGTGATGATTTTGTCACAGAATCATCTGGTACTGGAATTGTTCATTTATCACCAGCATTTGGTGCTGATGATTTTGATGCTTGTATTAAACACGGAATAATCCAAAAAGATGGAACTAATATGTTTATGCCAATTGATGATAATGGTAATTATACTATTTCAAATCAGAAATACTTTGGCAAATTAGTATTCGATTGTAATGATGATATTATTAAAGAACTAAAAACAAATGCGAAATTATTTAAACAATCTCAACATAAACACTCTTATCCATTCTGTTGGAGATCGGATACTAAACTAATATATCGAGCAGTTACTAGTTGGTTTGTTAAAACAACAGATATTAAAGACAAATTGCTTGAAGTTAATAGCACAATTAACTGGACTCCTAAACACGTTGGAAAAAATAGATTTCATAAGTGGCTTGAAAATGTTCGTGATTGGAATGTATCTAGAAATAGATATTGGGGATGTCCCCTTCCCATTTGGGAATCAGAAGATAATACTGAAAGACTTTTTATAGATTCAGTAGAAACACTTGAAAAACTAGCCAATTTAGAACAAGGTACTATTACAGACCTTCATAGAGAACATATCGATAATATTACCTTCACTTATAATGGAAAACTTATGAAAAGAATTCCAGAAGTATTTGATTGTTGGTTTGAAAGTGGTTCTATGCCATTTGCCCAAACAGGTACTTATCCAGAATCCAATGTGACACATATGTCAGATAGGAGTTTACAAGGAGCTCCTGAAAAGATAACTTTAAAAAAGTTATCTTTAAAGGATATCCAAGCAGATTTTATCAGTGAAGGATTAGACCAAACTCGAGGTTGGTTTTATACATTGTTAGTTTTGGGTGTTGCATTAAATGGAAAAACACCATTTAAAAATGTTATTGTCAATGGATTAATTTTAGCCAAAGATGGTAAAAAAATGAGTAAAAGACTCAAGAATTATACTGGAGTTGATGATATCATTAAAAAGTATGGTGCTGATTCTTTAAGGTTTTACCTATTAAACTCTCCTTGTGTTAATGCCGAATCACTCAAATTCAAAGATGTGGAATTATACGATATTACAAAAAGATTATTGATTCCTTTTAAGAATTCTCTAAAATTTCTCAAGGAACATACTATTAATTATCAAAGGAAATATGGTAGTAATTATGAAGTAACTAGTTCAAATAATCCTACAGATTGCTGGATTAAATCTAGAATGGTAACTCTTAAAAACCAATTAATTGATTGTTTCAAATCATATAATCTTAATAAAGCTACTAAACTATTCTTTAAAATAGTTGATGATTTAAATAAGTGGTATATTAAATTAAATAGACCTAGAATTAAATGTTCGCTTGGCAAAGAAGAAGCAGATAAGTCTTTGACAACTCTAAGACAATGTCTCAAGCATATTAGTGTATTAATAGCACCATTTTGTCCTTACTTTGCCGAATATCTTTATAAAGCAGTAGACAATCAAATTGAATCAGTTCACCTATATCAATGGAATGATTTAGAGGTATTTGAATTTGATAAAGATCTAGAAAGACAATTTGATTTACTTCAAATAACTTGTGATATGATTAGACAAGAAAGAGCTAAATATAAATTAAATATGCGAAGACCTCTAGAAGAAGTTACTATTTATTCTAATGATTCGCAAAAATTAAAAGATTTAAAATATGTCGAAACATATCTCAAAGATGAAATGAAAATCTTTTCTATCGAATTTACACTTAAAACCGATTTAGTCATCAACAATTATATATTTAATTTCAAAAAATATGGCAAACAATTGGGTCGGTATTCCAAAAAAATATTGAAATTATTTAATGGTAACAATTTTGAATATCAAGGACACAATATTATAGTTGGTGATCATATTTTAATCCGTAATAAATTAAACGATAAATACAACTATGCTTATAGTAATGGAGTTGGAATTAAACTTAATACCGAAGAAACTGTGAATGTTAAACAAATTTATCAAAGAAATTTAATATCAAACCACATTCAACAATTTAGAAAAGAAATGGGACTTCATATGTGGAATGAAATTCAAGTATATTTTCGAACAGAAAGTTCTGAATTAAAGGATTTTCTAATTAAAACTATTGATTATTTTAATAATATTTTAATTAACAAACCAATTATTTGTAATGAGTTTCATAGTATTACAAGCACTATTAGAAGTGCTACCACTAATATGGAATTAGAAGGAAAAGTTCTAGAAATTTTAGTTGATTTGATTAGAGAATAAAGTTTGAAAAAAAAATTTCTTATTTGAAACTAACAATTTTAACATTTTTTTTTTTGAACATTCTACAACTAAAAGATAAATAAACCAAAAAATTGAAATAATAAAAATTTTTTAATAGATACTAATAGATACTAATATATACTAATAAATACAAATAAATATGAATAATAATATAATAGAAATAGAAGTAGAAGAATATGAAGAAATACCAGGACTATATTACATCGATGATATAAAAGAAGAAAATGTATCACAGATTATTATAGAATTAGATAAATTACAATGGAAACCATTATCAAATAATAGAAATAGTAGATTGGTTCAACATTATGGATATAAATATGATTATAAAACTTATAATATACGTGAAAAATGTGACGATATACCACAATTTTTAATAACATTAAAAGATTTTTTAACAGATATATGTTTAGATATGAATGTAATAAATAATAATTACGTATTTAATCAATGTATTGTAAATAATTATTTACCAGGACAAAGTATTAGCCAACATATTGATGACAAATCATATGGTGATGTTATAGGATGTTTTACATTAGGTGGAGGAGCAACAATGATATTTAAGAATAAGAATAAGAATAATAATAATAAAATAAATATGTATGTTAAACCTAACTCATTATATATTATGAGTGGTGATGCTAGATATGTATGGACTCATGAAATGACAAAAAGAAAATATGATATAATTGATAATAATAAAATAAAAAGATCACGTAGAATCTCAGTAACATTTAGAAATGTACCATCATAAATATTTAGACAAAAATAATAAACTAAGTTTCTATAATAATTTATAATAATTTATAATAATATAATGAAATATAAAAATATTATTTTTTTACAAAATAAATTAAAAAAACTTAAACGGCTTTATAAATATGATATAGATAGTTTATCAAATAATAGATTAGATTTTATAAAAGAACATTTAGAAAAAAAACATTATTCATTCAAACATATTATACTCATATTAAATAATGTTTATAATATAACCAAAAAAAAATTGAATTTAAATAAAAAAGAACATAAGTTTTATCAAAAAATACAATTAATTATGAAAAAAGATATAAATGACTTACAACAATTTGTCAAAAATCAACGAATTATAAAAAACAATTCAACATTGTATATAGAGCCTAGAAAAGAAACAGTTACTGTTTCAGTAGAATTACTAACGTATAAACACAAAAGAAAAGTTCTTACCAAAAACACTATGATTCTTGTTCGTAATTGGTATCAAGAAAGATTGAAATCATATATTGGATGTATGATATCTAACATTACTATTCTTGATGTTTCTATTAATGATAAAAACATAGTTATTACATTTTCTTGCTTTGGTTCGGATGAAAATATTGAAACAGAAAAATCATGTATGGCAGATCCAGATGATGATGTAAATTATCCACTTAAAGTATTAACTAAATTATATATGGTAATTGGTAAAAAAATTTAACAGCTTTAATAAAGGAATGTCATTAGAAATATATATTTTAAATAATATTATTATTTGAATAAATTATTATTTTGTTAACTCTACTATTATAACTTAGACATTTTATTTTTTGTTACTAAATTATTCAATATACTCAATCCATTCTTCAATGATATTATCAGTATAGCCTCTTTCTCTTAATTCCTTTCTAACAAGTTCTTTATGTCTTTCAACACTATATGTTTCACTATTTTCCAGTTTGTCTTGTATCAAAACAATAATATTACCAATTTGCTGATTATCATCAATAACAACATTTACCAAAGGTGTAAAATAATTTAGACAATTAATAAGTCTTGACATTCGACCAGTGAAACATTTACAAATCGCATTTTGAATTTCTTCATTTAATATTTTTTTTACTTCAATTTGCGTTTCTGTATTAAATGTTTGAATAGTCTTCCAAACATAGAATAACAACTCTTTAAATGTTAGTTGTAATACACTATGGACATTTTAATATTTTCAATAGAATGTCTAATGGATTCCTGAATTGAATGATTATGAACATTTTCCCCGTCATTATATATTTGTAGTTTTTGTGTATTTCTTTGTCTTCCTAACCACCTTCGAACTTGTGGTGGAAAATGCTCAATAAGGTTTTTGATCACCTAAATATAATTTTTGTAATGTATCTGGAAATGTAATATTTTCAAATGATCTGATTCGATTACAATCTAAATGTAATTCTTGTAATGTATCTGGAAATGTAATATTATCAATAGATCTGATATTATTCATAGTTAAATATAATTTTTGTAATATATCTGAAAATACAACATTTTCAAGTGATTTGATTTGATTTCTAACTAAATATAATTCTTGTAATGTATCTGGAAATGTATTTTCAATAGATCTGATATTATTAAAATTTAAACATAATATTTGTAATGTATCTGGAAATGTAATATTTTCAATAGATATGATTTTATTAAAAGCTAAACCTAATTTTTGTAATGTATCTGGAAATGTTACATTTTCAATAGATATAATTTTATTATAAGATAAACTTAATTCTTGTAATGTATCTGGAAATGTTACATTTTCAAGAGATATAATTTTATTATGTTCTAAATATAATTTTTGTAATGTATCTGGAAATGTTACATTTTCAAGAGATATAATTTTATTATGACCTAAATATAATTTTTGTAATGTATCTGGAAATGTTACATTTTCAAGTGATTTGATTTGATTTCTAACTAAATATAATTCTTGTAATGTATCTGGAAATATAATATTTTCAAGTGATACGATTAGATTAGAATCTAAATATAATTTTTGTAATGTATCTGGAAATGTTACATTTTCAAGAGATATAATTTTATTATGAGATAAATCTAATTTTTGTAATCCATCTGGAAATATTATGTGCTTAGCATTTTCCTTATTACTTATATCTTTGTAAGTATTAAAATACTCACTTTTACCATTATTATATATAACTTTAATTCTCATGATTAACAATAAAAAATAATAAAACAATTAAATCAATTTTTTAATTTTTAATCTACTACTATTATCCACTTAATATCCAAATAAATAGTGTTAATCTTCATCAGTTAGAAGTTTTCGGATTTAAACGGATATAAAAAGAATATTAATTAGCATTACTATTAATTATGAATAATCGTGAATGTAACATTTGTTATAAAATAAATGTGGATACAAATAAATGTTCTATTTCGTGTAGTTTAAATATATGTGATGAATGTCGATATGAAATTATTATGACACAACCAAATTCGAAATGTCCACAATGTAAAACAGGTGTCTTATTAAATATAAAAAAAATAAATAACATATCACCTGAAATATTTCACACTTCTCGTGAAATATTTAATAATAATTTTACAGTTCCGATATCAGTTTTTTATCCGAGCTACACTAATCCTATCGAATATTTAATAAATTTGTATGGAAATGAAAATGAAAATGAAATCGAATTAATGAATCCAGAATTACCTGAGAATTTGTATAAGCAATATAAATCTATATCAAACCAAATGATGTTTCGAATATCAGAACGCAGTCCGAGTAGTGCTACTAATAACATTTATTTATTAAACAATAATACCCTTCGATGTATAATATATAATGGATACTGTCGATGTTGTATAGAAAGTTATTGTGTAATAAATATTGTTTTCAAAGATTTTACGAAAAAGATTATCGAAAAATTAGAAATAAATGAAATGAAAGTGTATTCCAAATTATATAACAAAATATATGAATATATTATAGACAGATATATAAGACCGGATTATATATATAGCGCTCTTCAGAAGGACTATTTTTTTAGTATTCATCATATTGAAATATTACAAGATATTGTCGGTATCCATGATAATAAACAAATATGTAAACAATGTTGTAAATATATAGGACCTAACATAATAGTTCCATGTCCTATAGAACAAATCGATTGTAAAAATTTTACATTTTGTGGACAAAGACCAAAAAGAAAAGATTATGATAGTCATTTATTAGAATGTAATCAAACCAAATATCCTTGTAATAACAGTAATTATGGGTGTAAGGAAACATTTATTCCTAGTGAAATAAATGATCATCAAGATAAATGTATCTATAAACAAGTTCATTGTAATTCAAATAATTGTAAATGGTCTGGTTGTGTCAAAGATTTTAAAAATCACGAGAGATTAAAATTAGATGGTTCTAATTGGATGCCTTGGGAAACAACAACGGATAAG
>MDTE01177543.1_pt1 | contig 10889 bp, 9 predicted proteins | sample 811231 | NCBI WGS metagenome assembly MDTE01 (sample SAMN05326651, study PRJNA326480) | marine metagenome | isolation source: seawater | place: Indian Ocean: Red Sea | collected 2010 | reverse complement strand
GATGGATGCTGTGTCTGGTATGTAATGAGTCATGCACGGTGAAACACCCCTCATAATGAGTCATGAACGGTAAAAACACCCCCCTCCTCGTCCATCCCGGACCCACGTCCCGGACCCCTCGTCGGTTCACGTCGCGCGGGGGATGGAGGACGCGTGGATGGATGACGGAGGATGGATGGATGGAGGACGGAGGATGGACGACAGAGGGACGACGGACGTGTGTGTGTGCGCGTGCGTGTGTGTGTGCGCGTGCGTGCGCGTGTGTGCGAGAGAGAGAGAGAGTGCGGGCGCGCGTGAGAGACGAGGACGGGTGATGATGACGACCGTGACGATGCCGACGTCATCATCATCGGCATCATCATCGGCGTCGGCGTCGGCGTCGGCGTCGGCGTCGGCGGTGCGACGACGCGGTGGTGCGAACGTCGCGCGCGCGGGACGGTGGACGACGGTGACGATGGAGGAGGAGGGCGAGGAGGAGGCCAAGGGAGGGACGCGCGCGAAGGCGATGGGGGCGGCGCTGGCGGCGGCGACGGCGGCGGCGAGCGCGTTGGCGTTCGCGGCGGACGCGGACGTCGCGCGGGCGGGGGTGTCGCCGGAGAAACAGGCGGAGATGCAGGAGACGGGGGCGTGTCTGTTGCAAAACTGTGGACGGGAGCTCGCGGCGTGCGTGACGGATGAAAAGTGTGCGGAGGATTTGGTGTGCCTGCAGGGATGTTTCGGGAGGGAGGACGAGGGCGATTGTCAGATTCGATGCGGAGACTTGTACGCGTCGCAGGCGGTGGCGACGTTCAACACGTGCGCGGTGACGGAAAAGTCGTGCGTGGCGCAACGCAAAGACGATGGCAAGTATCCGGTGCCGCCGTTTGACGCGCTCGCGGATGGGTTCACCGTCGACACCATGGTGAAGGAGAAGCGTTGGTACATCGTCGCCGGTTTGAATAAGGATTTTGACGTCTTCGATTGTCAAGAACATTTTTTCGACAAGGGCGAGGACGGAAAGATGTACATCAAGATTAACTGGCGCGTAAACAGACCCAACGGTCAATTCTACGAACGCAACGACGTGCAGAGCTTCTACCAAGAACCGGACGGGAAAGCCATCTTGCACAACAACGGAAACGTGATGTTGCACTACCAAGACGATTGGTACATCCCGGCGTACAAAGAGGGCGAATGGGCGTACATTTACTATCGAGGGACGAACGACGCGTGGGATGGATACGGCGGCGCCACCGTGTACGCGACGACGCCCGATCTGAAACCGGAGTGGATTCCCGACCTCGAGGCGGCGTCCAAAAAAGTCGGCGTCGACTGGAACGATTTCGTCATCACCGATAACTCGTGCAAACCGGCGCCCGAACTCAAAATCATCGCGCCGACGGATTTAGACACGCTCGCCGATGACGCCGTCGCCGTGGAAAAGGATTTGGAAAAAGAGGTGCAACTCGTCGAACGCACGGTCGAGGACGACGTTCGCGAGGTTCGAAACTTTTTCGGCCGCGAATTGAACACGTTGGAGGAGAAGATCGAACAACTCGAGCGCGGGCTCGTCAACTCCGGTCCCGGTCGTCCCGCCGGTTTCATGACCGAGGACCGAAAGCGTTCCGAGATGAATTCGCGAGAGCGTCGTCAAATCGACCGATTCTCTCGCCGTCTCGACCGCATGCAAGACGATTTCCGCCAATACGGCGATCTCGACGTCAAGTAGACGACGACGATAGACGATTTCCGATGAGACAGACATCGCGTGAATGCGCCAAACAAACGCCGCGCGAGACTGAAATGACTGCAAAAACACACTCGACGGTGTCCTATCCGCGATGCCTCTCTCTCGACCGCGCGTACGATGCGTCGTCACACTTCCGCTCGCGCGCTCCCACGCGCACGAACGAACGCTCGGCGTACGCGCGCACGAACGTCCATCCACGGTACCCGTCCTCGCACGCGCGCGCCGGCGTCCTTCGAGTCGTCGAGGGCACAGAGAACGAACGAAGGAACACCGACGTCGACGTCACGCGTCATCCGATGTCTGTGTCCACCACCGCCGCGTTCGCCACCGCGCGAGCGTCCATCTCGCGCGCCTCGCCGTTGGCGCGCAGACGCGCGATCGTGTCTCGCCGCGCGTCCGAATCGCGCGTCGTTCGCGTCGACGCCGGTACGACGAGCATTCAGTTCGTCAAGGGTGTAAATGAAAGCAGCGTTCCCGAGGTTCGCTTGACGAGAAGTAAAGATGGCACCAACGGCACCGCTTTTTTCGTCTTCGCCGAACCGGATGTGTTTGAAAACGGTCAGGGTGACATCACGGGCATGTTTTTGAACGACGAGGAGGGCGAGATGAGCACGGTCGACGTCAACGCCAAGTTTGTCAACGGGAAACCGAGCGGCATCGAGGCGAGGTACGTGATGAAGACGGAGGGCGAGTGGAGCAGATTCATGCGATTCATGGAGCGATACGCCGAGGATAACGGATTGGGGTTCAGCAAAAAGTAGGTGTTTCGTTTGTAGAAGACTTTGCAATGACGTGGAAAAATTTCCACACTTTGAAATCATCTTCTCTCGTCGTCCTCGCTCGTCGACTCTCGACTCTTTGCGACACTCGCCGGCGCATGCGTCTCGGCGCCGCATCGTCGCGAGCGCCGCCGACGCCGCCGCCGACGCGTTCGCGCGCGAAGCGATCACCCGCGCGCGCGTCCGCAGAACGACGAGGCGCCGCGACCATGTCGACGAACGCGACGAACGATTCGCCCAAGAGACTCGGACTCACCGGGTCCATCGGCATGGGAAAGTCCACCGTGAGCGCCATGTTTCGCGATCTCGGCGTCGCCGTCATGGACGCGGATGCGGTGCGTGTCGACTCGAGCGTCGATCGAACGTCTCGCGCGAGAAGAGACGCGACAGAAGACGCGAGACTGACGGTTGACGCGCGCGTCGCATTCGTCTCGCGAGCAGGCTGTGTACGAATTGTACGCGCCGAACGGCGCCGCCGTGCGCATTGTGGCGGAATTATTCGGTGGAGACGTGATCGATGCGTCGAGTGGGGCGGTCGACAGAAGGAAACTCGGAGCTGTCGTCATCGGAGACGACGCGAAGATGCGCGCGCTCGAGGAGGCGGTGCACCCACTGGTGGAACGCGCGAGGGAAGAGTTCGTGGCGTCTCGCGCGAGCGACGACGTCGTGCTGTTTGACATTCCGTTGTTGTATGAAAAGGGGTACGAGAAGACCGTAGACGCGGTGTGTGTCGTGAGCACGGGTGACGAGGCGACGCAGAGAGAACGAGTGATGAAACGCGACGGGATGACCGAGGAGAAATTTAACGGAATATTAGCTCGCCAGATGCCCGACGCGGAGAAGAGGGCGAAGGCTGATTACGTCATCGATACGTCGTGTTCGTTGGAGGAGACGAGAGCGCGAGTAGAAGAGATATTACGGGTATTCACTCGTTTAAGTGGTGAAGAATAGCGCGTCAGAGGCGAACCCCTTGTAACAGTAACCAAATAATGTTCTCTGATTGTTTCGTTGCAACGCGCTACTCGTTACCGTTGACTGTCGACGAGCATCGCACGTTCCCAGTGATCGATGTCGTCAACGGCGCTCGGTGGCGGCGGTAGGACAAGACTTCGAGGCGGCGGCTTCTCAGCCTCCACTCTAGCGTTTGTCGTCTTCCTCGCGGCGAAATGAATCGTGTCCCAATCGTCGATTCCGTCCGTAGAATCGAGATCGATGAAAAATCTATCGTCTAAACTCTCAAACTCGTCCTCTTCTATCAATGTCTCGCGCAATTCACGAGAAACTCGCGATCTGTCCCAGAGCCAACGGCTTCGCGACGCCTCGGCGATAGACGCGAAAAGCGTACTCCTTCCTTCTCGCGCGCGGTGCTCGACGCTCGACCGCGCTTCGTCCGTCGCGTTGTGCACCATCGCCATCGATTTCAACAGTTCGGGCGACGCGCGACGTGCGCTCTCGACGTCAACGTCATGATTGTTCGTCGCGTTGTACAAGACTCTCGCCGGAGACGGCGATCGTTTCGGCGCCGACGAAGAAGTTTCTTGCGACGCGGTGGGACCGCTCGGACCGCCACTAGTGCCCCGCGCCACGGACGCCGTGAGCGCGCATAGCTGCGCAAACGGCCCCCACCTATTCGGCGGCACAACTCCGCACTCTCGCGCCTGGTGCGCGCACGTCGCCGCCGCCGACCGCGCCAACAATCGAATCGCTCGCTTGAGTCGCAGTCTACTCTCTCGAACCGACGCGCTCGTCGGATCGCCCGATCCCTCCACCACACTTCGCGGTAAGAACAGCGACAGTCGCTCCGCGTCGACGCCCGCGAAATCGCGCACGTGCACGGATCCTCCGTTCTCCCACACCGAGGCGTTGGCGTCGTCCCACGCGCTCGTGGGCGCCCACACGAAGGACTGCGAACCAGCGTGCGATCCACGGTGCAGACGAGGCGCGTCGAGATACCGCGACGCGAGCGCAGTGAAATGCATCAAAATCCCCAATCCCGCCGCGAGCTCGTACGCGTCGAACCCCTCGTCGTCCGTCGCGTCCGGCACGCGCCACTCGCACGCGCGCACGCGTCTGGGCGCCCCTCGCCCGAAACAATCTTTCGCGGTGGACGTCCCGTCGTTGTCCACCGTCACCGGTAACAGCGCGCGCAAATGCCGTATCGCGCGCGCCACCTCGCGCGATCTCGCCTCCATCGCCCGCCCGTGATCGCTCTCCGCCTCCGCCAACGCGCAGGGCACCTCGACTTCGAACGCCGCCCGCTCCGCGTCCCGAAGCGCCGTCCTCGCCGCCGCCAACGCGCGCTCCCTCGCCTCCACCGCCCCACGTTCCGCGTCACGACACGCCTTTTCCCGCGTCACCCGCGCGACCGCCTCCTCGATCGCTCGTCGTCGCCGCGCCTCTTCGTCGGCCCGTCCCGCGCGCGCGCGTCCCGTCCTCGCCGTCGTCGCGCGTCGTCTCGCCTCGCTCGTCTCCATCGCTTCCCGCACGCGCGCGCGAAGCTGAGACGCGCGCGCGAGCGTGGACGCGAGCGCCCGGCGTCGCTCGACGATCGTTTCGTCCCGTCGCCCATCGCTCGTCGTCATGAATCAATCAATCAATGACTCACGAACTGATGAACCGAAAAGAACCGAACCGAACCGAAAAGAACCGAACCCGCTCGACGCCTCGATCGATCTCGCGCGTCACCGATCGATGATTGATTCTCGCGTCGAACGGTCGAACGGTCGGTCGAACGGTCGGTCGAACGGTCGGTCCGACTCTGTCGTTCGAACAGTCTCGGAGTAACGAACGAATGAATGAATGAAAAGCATGCATGCATGTATTGATGAATCGGAGGTTCATGACTCGAGGATGTGTGGGTCAATCCACACCCCGCGCGCGCGCGAACGGGGACGTCACCGCGGACGCTCGCGACGCGAGACTCGGCGACGGGCGACGGGCGACGGGTGGACATGGTCGTCGTCGCCTCTCGCGCGCGATCGGGATCGACGGGAACGAGCGCGAGCGAGGAGGCGCGCTGTTCGGGCGGTGATGTCGAATTCGACGACGATGATGGTTTTGAAATGGGCGCGCGACTCCTTCGAACGACGGTGCGACGACGACGACGACGACGACGACGACGACGACGACGAGACGAGACGAGACGACACGAATGCGTGACTGACCGACGCCGTCTCGGTCGCGTTCGCGCGCGCAGGACGATCACGATTACACGGTGGAGGTGGTGGAGAGACGCCGACGCGGAGACAAAGACGAGTATAAAGTGCGGTACGAATCGTTTCATTTCCCGAGACGGCGAGACGAGTGGGTGTCGAGGAAGGTGCTCAGGGCGTACGCGGGGAGTCCGCGGTGGAAGAGTCGCGATCGGTCTCGGGTGCGTTCGAAACCGGCGGCGGCGGTGGGACGCGTGCCGACGCGGAGACGGGCGGAGCGACGAGGCGAGAACGAGAGAGCGAAGGGCGCGTCATCGAGCGGGGATCAGAGACGACGCACGGGTGAGAGCGCTCGCTCGAGCGCGGGGAAGAAGACGCGTCGGGAACCGGTGCGCGGCCGGAAAGAGCGAAAGAAGACGCCGGCGCCCGAGCCCGAGCCCGAGTGCGAGGCGGTGCCGAAGACGCTCACCGAGGACGAACGCGCCAAGAGAACGATTCGAGTCTCCATGCAGGCGTCACTCAGGAAGGTGCTTCTGTGTGATTACGAGGCGTCTCGCGGTACCGATCCGAGACCGTTCGTCGCGCCGCGCGTCAACGTCGTCAACGTCCTGAACCAGTTTCTCGCGAGCGCGTCTCCGCCGACGAACAAGGTCAAGGCGGCGCGCGCGGAAGCCGTCGTGCGCGGTTTCGAAGCGTGCTTCGACCGATCTCTCGACGCCAATCTTCTGTACAAGGACGAATGGCACAATCCACCCGTCGAGAAACCGAGCGAGCGCTACGGCGCTCTCCATTTGCTGCGCATGCTGGCCAAACTTCCCGCCATGTTTCCGCCCGAATCCTTCGCCGAGGACGCCGACGCGCTCCTCGTGCAGACCAAGGCGAACGAACTCTCCAAATTTCTCGCGTCTCGCGCTCGTGAATTCGGCGTGCACGAGGTCGCGATCGACGTCTCCCTCGCTCCGAGCACGCCCGATAACGGCGAGTGACGATGGACGCGCCGCATTCGTTGTAATCTAATCAAACGCTCCCCGTCGATTTTCCTCGATTTTCCTTGTCGCTCGAGGAGGACTTTCCCAATCGTCACTCACGCACTCGAACGCGGACGACGGTGACGGCGAGCGTCGTTCGAGACCGCCGTCATGGGTCGTAAGGCGAAGGGAAAACATCGCTTAGGTGCGCGCCGACGATGCGGGACGCGACGCGCGCGGGACGACCGAGCCGTGTGCGCGCACGCCGCCAGCCGCCAGCCGCCGCCATCGATGATGAGCTCGGGCGGCTGGTGGCGTGCGGTGGACGCGAGAGGACGCGAGGACTGACGATGACGACGCGAACGCGCGCGGTGTAACGCAGATAAGTACTACTACCTCGCCAAGGAGCAAGGGTTTCGATCGCGGGCGGCGTTCAAACTCGTGCAGCTCAATCGGAAGTATGACTTTTTGAGCAAGGCGAGGGCGTGCATGGACCTGTGCGCCGCCCCGGGGGGATGGCTGCAGGTGGCGCAAAAATACATGCCGATGAACAGTACGATCGTGGGTGTTGATTTAGCGCCCATTCGACCGATTCGAGGGGTGACGACTCTGGTGGAGGACATCACGACGCAGAGTTGCCGCGCGGCGCTCAAGCGCGCGACGCCGCAGGGGTTAAAGTACGACGTCGTGATACACGACGGCGCGCCGAACGTCGGTGGTAACTTTGCAAAGGAATCGTACACGCAAGCGGCGCTGACGCTGGATTCGTTGCGTCTGGCGACAGAGTTTTTAGGGCCGGGAGGGTGGTTCGTGACGAAGGTTTTCAGAAGCGTCGAGTACCACGCCCTGTTGTACGCGTGTCAGCAATTGTTTAAAAAGGTTGAATCCACGAAACCGGTGGCGTCTCGCGGGACGTCCGCGGAGATTTACGTCGTGTGCAGTGGATACCTCGCGCCAACGAAGATTGATCCCAGACTTTTGGACGCGAAACACTTGTTCGCGGACACCGAGGCGGAGGCGCAACTCGTGGACGTTACCAAGGATGGCAAGCGAAAACGTAACAGAAGCGGTTACGAGGACGGTGTGTCCACCCTGTACAAGGAATGCGCCGCGGAAGATTTCATCATGAACGATAAACCGGGCGAGATGCTCGGATCACACCACACGTTCATTCTCGATGGCAAGGTGAGCGCGCGCATCGACGACGCTTTTTTTCTCGCATCCGAAAGCCAATGAAGATTCAGCTTCACAGTTTGTTTGAAGGGAGGTCAGAGCCCCTGCTGAAACAAACCTTCTAGTACAATGCCGTTTACCCATCTGAGGCTTTCATGGATGCGTTCAATCCTTCGATGGATATCGTTTTTTTCCGTTTCGAGCGACACGCTCATGACGCCTTTCGACTGACGACATTTTGCATTCCCGACGCGCAGAATCACAAGGGATTAGAAGCCCCTGAGGATGGATGGATGGATCTCGATAACCATCCGACCACGACTGATGAAATTCGTTCGCTGATGAGCGATCTCGGCGTGCTTGGAAAGGCTGATTTCAAGATTCTCCTTCGCTGGCGCATGACGATTCGAAAGGAAGCAGGTCTCGAAAAGAAGAAGCATCAAAAGGGACGTCGCGGACAGACTGAGGATTCCTCGGACGAGTCGTCCGAGGAATCGTCGGGTGATGAAGACGAAGCGTCTGATGGTGACGACGACGATGACGAGGGGAAGGATCAGCTCTTGAACGAGATGAGCGAGTTGAAGAGCTCCATGGACGCGCAGGCGAGACGCGACAAGAAGAAAAAGGCGAAAATCAAAGCCAAGGAGCGACTTCGCGTGGCGCGAGGCTTGGCGAGCAGCGGTGAGGCGATCGTGGAGCAAGAGATGGATCTCTTCTCCCTCGCGCGCATTAAAACCAAGGGCGCTCTCGACGTCGTCTCCAAGGCACCGACGCCGGGACTGGGCGCGGCGTACGACAGCGACGAAGAGCCGGACGCCGTCGGCGAAGACTCGGACGCGGAATCAGACTCTGAGGAAGAGGAACGAAGATTAGACCGGGAGGTGGACGACATGTGGGAGATGTACAAGGCGCGGCGAATGAAGAAGGGTGAAAAGTTCACCGAGCCGAGCAAGGGGAGAGATAAGCGCACCCAACTCGGGGCGGGAGAGCTGGACGACGAAGACGAAGACGAAGACGAAGACGCGAGCGACCCGGCGGACGACGAGTTCAAGTCTGACAGCGATGAGCTCGAGTGGGAGGACGATGAAGAGGAAGAGGAAGAGGAAGTCCCGAAGAGCAAACGAAACAAGACGAAGAAAGACTCGAATCCGCTCGTGGTCGATCTCGGAACCAAGCGAAAGAAGAACGCCGCCAAGGCTGCCGACATGTGGTTTTCCAACGATTTGTTTTCGAGCGATAAAAAGAGCGCAGTCGCGGCGACGGATTTGGGATCAGAGAGCGACGAGGAGGACGAACCGCCCGCAAAGGAGAAGAAGAAGAGCGCGAAATCGTCCAAAAAAAGAAAGGGTGCGGCGGCGGATGAAGAAGAAGAAAACTTTGACGATCTCAGAGCCAAGGCGCGCGAGGCGAAGGAAAAAAAGGCAAAGGCTGACGCCAAGGTTGCGAACGCGAAGCGAGGCAAGGGTGCGCGCGACGACACGTACGACGACGAGTCGGACGAAGAGACGACACGTCAAAAGGGTAGAAAAGGCGCGAACGATTTCGAAGTCGTCGCAGCCGAGGAGGACGTCGCGACCGGTAGCGAATCAGATTCCGGATACGAGTACGATTCCGAGGTCGACGAGCTCTCCGACGACACGCGCGCCCGAATCTTAGCCCTGGGACAGAAGATGATTCGCAAGAAGGACCGCGAAGAGCTCATCGAAGACGCGTACAACAGATACGCCTTCGATGACGACGACGTTCCGGATTGGTTCGCGGAGGATGAACGTCGATTCATGAAGCCTATTCCTCAGTATACGGCCGCCGAATTCGCCGAGGCCAAGGCGCAGCTCGCGGCGGTGAACACGCGTCCCATTAAGAAGGTTGCCGAAGCGAATTGGCGTAAAAAGAAGCGCGCCGAGGCTAAGATTGCTCAAGCGCGCGTTCGCGCGGCGGCCATCATCGAGCAAGACGACGTTCCCGACGTCAGCAAGGCGAAGGAGATTGAACGCGTCTTCGCCAAGGCGCGGCGAAGCGCGGCGGGCGGCGTGAAAAAACCTCGAAAAGTCGTCGTCGCTCGTAAATACCACCGCGGGAACGCAGGCGGTCCGAGCGTCGATAAGCGCCAACTCGCCGATCTTCGCGGTCAGCGCGCGTCCGCCAAGCGCGCGGGTAAAGGCGGCCGAGGCAGGGGTAAAGGCAAAGGCAAAGGCGGCCGCGGCCGAGGTAGGTAAAGGCCTCCGGCGACCGACGTCGCCGTCCCATCGTTCGCCCGCGCCGTGTTGTAACCATACTCACTCACACCATTCCCATCGCTCCTTCTCGTCGAGCGCGCGCGCGCCTTTCGAGGCACGTTCTCGCGCGGGCATCGCCTCGATGATACAATTTATTACAAGACCATCTTAACGCGTCTCTTCTCTCTCACGCGTCGGTGTCCGTCGCCTCGACTGGCGTCGACGACGTCTCGCTCGGCGCCGATTTTTCCGCGCGCCTGTAGTCGCGCAGCTCTTCGTGCATTTCAGCCACCCTCTCCGCCTCGACGGTGAGCTGTTTGATATCTGCCAGAGATATCGCGTCGACGTCGATGCGCGGAAGCATCGCTTCGCGGCGCGCTTTCGTGAGCGCCTCCACGGCGCGTTTCGTCTCGCCGCGAGGCGGCGGCGGGATCCATGCGCCGCCGACGCGTGATTTATCCGCCAGCGTCGCCATCTCTTCAGTCAAGGAATCCACGGCGCGCTTGACATCCAGCATGAGACTTTGATCGAACGGGACCGTTGGTGCGGTGACGACGGACTGATTGTTGACGTACCACCGCGGCGGCGGCGGCGTGCCAGCCGACGAAGGCGCGGACGCGGCGCCGTTCATCGCGGTGTTCTCCGACGGACTGCACTGATCGTTTTGACGGTTGCGTTCATCTGACTCACTGAACGTCGTCGACGCGCGTTCCACTTCGTCTTTGGCTCGCGTCTCGCGCGGTGCGTCGCTCCTCTCGTCATCCGTCGTCGCCGCCGCCACTCTCGCCCGTGCCTCTTTCGACGCCTTCTTCATTCGCAAGACGGTCACGTCGTACAAGGTGAACTCCGTCTCGGATCGTGGATGCAATATC
>MDTE01163566.1_pt1 | contig 10889 bp, 9 predicted proteins | sample 811231 | NCBI WGS metagenome assembly MDTE01 (sample SAMN05326651, study PRJNA326480) | marine metagenome | isolation source: seawater | place: Indian Ocean: Red Sea | collected 2010 | reverse complement strand
TATGGAAATGATGAACTGGTCTTTGATTTTGCTGGGGTCCCATCAATGTCCGTCCAAATGACGGAGTGCGATGAATACCATAGTTCCTTGGATCGCCCAGAGTTGATAGTGCAAGGAAATATTGATAGGGCGGCTGAGATAATCTACCAGATTTGTTGGATGATGGAAAATAACCGGAATTTAAAGTTCATCCAGCGGGTGCCAGTCTATCTTACTCGCTTCGATTTGTATTCTGACGATGTGAATGAACATGAGAATTTTAAAAAAATTAGGCAAATTCTTTATGGCATCAGGGATGGGGCCTCACTTTTAGATATTGCAACTTCAAAGGGAATCAACTTCAAGTATGTGTTGCAAATTGCTGAGAAACTAGCAAAAAATAAGCTGATAGGATAGTTTGCGATCATAAAGATTAAAACAGATCTTATTAGAAATCAATTCAATCAAACCGGGTTCACCAACGTCTTCGTCTCTTGGTTAGTGCAGACTAGTAAAATTCCCATTCCAACCTTTTTACGCTTCAATCTGGCTTATTTTTTTAAAAGAACTTCGTTTATTTTAAAACATTAATCTAACTAGTAGTAATGGATTCTATTTATTTCGTATAAATAATAGCGTGGTCTGGGGGAAACGGCATCAATCAGTAACCCTGATCTAAAATAAGTGACCGATTATCTTCGCTGTTTTCTTTAAACTTTATATCGGTTCCCGATCCAAATACAACAACGTTATCAGGGATATCCCGGTCTATGATAAAAGCATGGGCAGCAACACGGACGTTATAACCAATGTGACTGCATCCGAGAATTGATGAACCAGGTCCCATCCACAATCCCCCTTTGATAGCGGGGTATTTTCCTCGGTTTTGGCCAATTGTGCATTGTTGAGTAGTCACAATGAATGGGCCGAATTCTCCATCCCCAATTACACTACCCATTGCATGTAAAGGGAACAGAAAATCGATTTCCTGTGTCCGGTAAAATAAGTTAATATTACAGTGACTTCTCATGATATAAAAAAGGCTATCTAAAAGCGCCTGTGGAGCCTTTTTTTTGTATAACCGATTTGAAAAAGCATGCAATAAACGGGTTAAATGTTCGATGTTTGTTGGGTTAACTAATGGTACCAAGGGATCTTCCCGGTAGTATCTCCAGAAGCAGCAGGAGTGTTCTTTTTTTATTTTTAAAAAGACGCTATTAAAAATTTCACGATAATCGCCAAGTACATCACGCAATCCAGGCAATGGTGATGCCTGGTTAACAATATAACAAAATACTGTCCAGACAATCTCTTCTGACCACTGCCCCGGAGCATTTGAGTTTACAAGAGAGTTAAGGTCAATCTTTGCGGTTGTCATTGCTTTTCCATAGGGTTTCTAACGATATTAAGAATATATAGCATACCTATTTTTATACGCAGCTGCGATTATTTTAATATGGAATGGGTGTTCTGAAATAACCCTGTGGGGTCTAAATAGTAACAACTGGTTAGTTATCGGTTTGTTCTGCTGGAGGTTTCAATTATCAAGTTAATTCTTGCTTCTACTAATTCACCTAATTTTCTCAAGTAAGTTTCTAAAACGTAGGAAATTTCTGAAATCACTTTGTCGTCAAACTTAATAGTTTTAATTAGTGTATAGTGGTGAATTGTGGATACGACAGTTTGAATGTCACCCTTGAACAGTGAGTGGACCGCGGGTTCTTTTTCAGCCCAAAGATTATGTTCCTCAATAATTTTTTCACAAATTGAATTAATAATTAGCCCGGACATTAGATCTTCCGTTCCAGTTGCCTTGGTGATGTTTATACATGTATCGAGAAAATTTTGGCAGTTTTTTTGAAATTGGCTAAGCCTCTCAACCTTGAATGGTCCTTTTTCACAATATGTTAGGTTGAGTAATGCTGCATCAATTTCTTTTTCTGGCGTGGTGCTTGACTGCGGTATGGCCAGTGAATTGTGGTCGAGTGGAGGAGCAGAAGGTATATAGGCGCCATCACTGCAATTGCGTGCCACCACATTTTCGAAGTATTCAATCGCTAGATTTGCCCTAATCCGGCTAAACTCAAGAAGCCAACCGTTATTTACTGTCCCACCAAAGTTTCCAGGGACCGATGTCTCAAATTCAAAAGGGGTTGAGTAATCGCCGTTATAGGCAAATTCAACCGAGTGCTGTGAGTGATGGATTTCACTGGTACGTGCTCCAAAATCGAGACCAAATAGATACACTTCCTTAAAACCAAAAGAAAGTGCGCAGAGGAGAGCTGTGTTTCCAGTCAATGGTTCGGCAAGTTCAGTATGGATGCCCCCTTTGGAAAAGAAATGACTAGCAGCTATATCACGACGGAAAAAGTAAACTGTTCGTTTAAAACATGCGGCAGCCCGCTCGTTAACAGTAAAACTAGCGAACAATGTTATATTTGAAAAATCATGTTTTTTTGATAGATTCTCCAATACCATTCCCAGGCTCTCGATGTTTTCAAGAGCACAATGAATATGTGGTGTAATATTATTGGCAAGCAAAGCGCTAATAGAACTGCTTGATGAAATAATTACAGCATCATCCTGATAACGTTTAATGGTTTCGATATTTTTGTCTAACGATGGACCAGCACCTACAACTATTGCTGGCAGCGTACGCATCGAATTTGAAAGAGTTTCTTGCAGATAAAACCCAGGCCTAGATAGATTAATGCTACTGTTGCGAAACATTTGGAGTTGATCTTCGGTCCAACCCAAAGCCGCGAAAATGAATGCTGTTTTTTTTGATATTTCAGACATCAGTTCTGTAAGTTCCGGCATATCGTAATGGGAATATAGATATGAGCCTCCTAGAAATGGGTAGTGTTTTGAATGAGCAGCATCCAAAAACTGGTCAAACAGGTTTTCTCCGTGAATGAAAATTATGTCTTGTCCGCGGTCCGCGAGTCGTTTGCCAAAAGCTTCCCAATCCATTACATGCAGATTATGCAGTAGAATTTGGTCATGAGGTTCAATGATAACTAAACATCTAAATTTGAGAACTTTTGCAAGAAATTCGATATGAAATCCAAGGCCAAGGCCAAAAACAAACAAAAATCCGACGCTCTTCGATGGATCGAATGTCGATGAAGCATCTGGATATGCCATCAGCTTACTTTCCATTTTTTCAAGAAAAGTAACTAATGGTGAATCATTATTTACGTAGTTCCAACTAGCTCTGTCCGTTGGCGATGCAAGAGCACTGTGATAACGAGCAGGGGAATCCATATAATTTTGAACTTGACGTTCTGCAGCACCTTTTGAGTTATTACCGTAGAGAAGCTGGCCGGCACCAACGTCAATATCATATTCGCCATTATCATCGATCACTAAATTTGTAGTGAGATTGACTGAATCGAATATTGTAAGAAATTGTGGGTGAGACTTCGAAAGGTATCTTATATTCGTTGTGAACAGTTTTTTATTTTCATATTTTTTCATTATATCTTATTGATCTGTTGAAAGATAATTTAAAAAACCCTTTTAGTCATTATAAAGTAACGTTTGAAGCTATGTAATGTAAATCATGGTTTTCACTTATTTCTAGGTTTGTTGATACTTTTTGCAGTTTCACTCGTAACACTAGCAACTTTATGGTGGCTACAGACAATAATGTTAAGCTTAAAAAAAATGCCGGCTTTCCTTAATTTTAGTTATCAAGTCAATTTTTAATTGATAAAATAGGACTGACAGGGTGAAAAAATGCTGAAAAGTTTTTTATTCTGTTAAGTTTTTAAACCATGAATGAATCGGGGTTTTGATGCTAGGTATACATGATTATGTATCCAATGGTGTGGCGTGGCCATTTGAGCTTAGTGGTCAATTTACCCCTGGTCAGCTTGAAACAGAGTATTTCAAATTCCAAAAGGCCGCCCAAAAGATTTATGGTAAAAAAATTAGTATTAAACCTAACCTATTATCCGTCTTTTTTGATGCACTGGCCTTTGACAGCGAAATAATAAAACAGGTCAGTTCAATCATAGGCCCTGATATTTATATTTGGTCATCAGCATTTTTCTTCAAGGCGCCAAAGGATGGACGAATAGTCAGTTTTCATCAGGACAACCCCTACTGGCAGCTAACTTCTAATGAAATCGTTACAGCCTGGATTGCCTTAACTGAAAGTAATTGCATGTCGGGCGCAATGGAGGCAATACCAGGGTCTTATAAAATGGGCTTAATTAAAACATTAGATGTTGAAAATCCGCGGGATGCATATCAACAGGGAATAAAAACCACTCCGGACCATGATTTGCTATCATATAAAAATAATCTTGATGAATACGTACAGAAAAACAAGCCAGTGACAATTAACCTTTTACCTGGGCAGTTCTCACTTCACCATGTGAACACAGTACACGGAAGCGGGTGTAACGCTTCCAAAAATTACAGAATTGGTTTTGCAATTCGATACGTGTCATCAACAACTGAGCATGAGATGGAGAGCTCCGATAGGGCATTACACGTTTGTGGAAGGAAGAGCTCATATTTTTTAGATGAGAGGAGGCCTAAAAGAGACTTTGATGTTGACGCAATAACTTGTTATCGAAAATCCTTACAATCGGCAGGGGCATTTGGGGATAAAAGCTATGGGTAGTTCTTAAGGTGAGTTCAAGTAATTCTTTTGATAGTATCAGGTTGAAATCACTTGAAAATCTACATACCTCCTCGGGAACGTTTTGTACAGACAGTCATGGAAACAAAACAAGTTTTGGCGAATTTCTTAACCTAATCAATAAGATTAGATTCAATTTTCCTAAAAAGAAAACGAGAATTGCTATTTTAGCGGAAAAAAGCTGTATGCACTATTCTGCAATCATTGCTACTGTTTTCTCAGGCAATACATGGGTTCCGTTGAGTCTAGATATGCCCACTGAGAGAATAATGGATATCTTGACATTGGCTGCGCCTGACGTCCTTCTAACTTCACACAAATTTCCGCCAGCAGAACTAGGAAGGTTTCAATCTTTAGTGTCTTCAGTGCTCTTTTTTGAAGATATGGTTGGTTTTAAGGGTAATCAGGTTACTGATTGGCGTAAAATTCGAAATACTGATATCGCTATAATATATTTTACCTCAGGTTCTACAGGAAAGCCAAAAGGAGTAAAAATTAGCTTCTTAAATATTTCGGCAGCTTTGACAAGCATTACTCCAATAATTGGTAGCAAAAAACTGGTCTGGGGGGACTATCACGATTTAAGTTTTGTAATTTCAATTAATATTCTTTTTACATGCTTATACTGCAACGGAAGAATTTTTTGCGCAAACGATCGTTATGATCAAATTTCACCAAATAAATCCCTAGTTAAAAACAAGGTTTCGTGTTTGGTAACAGTACCATCTACATTAGAGCGAATGCGAAGGGCAAAAAATTTTTTTTCTGTGTTTAAAAGTTTAACAATTGTTGCATCGTGTGGTGAACCTCTGCCATTAGATTTGTTAAAAGAGTTTATAAGCAGAAAAAAGATAAAGGTTTTTAATTTTTACGGATCAACAGAGATTACCACCTGGGCCTTCTATCATCGTTGCCTCTATAGTGATTTAAAGACGTTTAGCAACTATGGATACGCCCCATTAGGTGAAATAATAAGCGGTAATAACTTTCTTATCTCGAGTGATGGATTGTTGTTAATCTCTGGACCTCAGGTGACACCAGGTTACATAGGAGAACCAGAAAAATCACATTTAATTGAACTAGATGGACAGGAATGGTTTTCTATGGGTGATTTCGTAGATGTGATGCATGGTAAAATTATTTGTAAGGGAAGACAAGATAACCAAATAAAATTAAGTGGGTATAGGATTCATTTGATGGACATCGAAGCTCAGTTGAGAAAACTTTCAGGGGTTGAAGCAGCTATATGCTATCTCTCTAATGGGATTGAAAAATCGGATAAAAGTGATCAAAAAATTACCGCAGTTTTGTTTACTGACGGAACATTTTCTTTGTCATATGTTCGCAAGAAACTTCAAAGATTTTTGCCATCTTATATGTTACCGCGAAAGGTTTTTTGTATTAAAAAAATCAGTTTCAATAAAAATGGTAAAATTGATCGACTTGGTATTATAAATAGACTTAATGCAGGTGAAATTGATTAAGAATAGTTTGATTGCCATTAATTTCCATCGAGAAAAAAAGCTGACGCTAATTTATCAATAGAAGGCGTTATTGCTGCTTCAGGAGTTTCTTCTGCCTCAGGAACAAGATTTGCGTCCAAGCCAGTTGTTTCTTCAATTTCGCACAGAAGCTCAATTAGGCCAAAAGAATCTAAAATACCCAAAGCAAAAAGATCAGCATCATTTCCGATGGTATCTGGGTCTACCCCACAGGTTTTGAACTTTGGTGCTAAGCACATGCGGATTAATTTGGATATCTTATCCTTATTCCATTTTGACATGGCATATTGGTCATGATCAGGAGACATTAATTCATGTTCTTTTCAGGTAATGCATTAATTTCAGTGTACTTATGGTCTTTTATCCATCGTTTGGCATCGTCACTATTAACGATTAGATGAAAGGTATTCGCAGCCAAAATTTGCAACGAAGTACGAACGATATCTTTTGCATACGCCGATTTAAATGGCAGAGAGGGGTCGGATGGTAATATTACTAAACCTTGATCATGTAGTTTTTGGTTTAAAGGAGTGTTATCCTGAACCAACGTTACAGAAGAAGGTTTGACATAATGTGTTTCAGAACAGAACCCATTAGCTTTTCCATCTAGATAATATCTGCCTTTAAGTTTTTTGAAATAACGATAAGGAACTTTACGCGTTTGTTCGGCATAGTGAATCATTAGCCAGCCCATGTTTTTTTCTGGGAGACCAAGTGCGCATATCAGTGTATTGTTTTTTTCGAACCACCCGGGAACGCTATCAGATCCAAATGTAGTTTTTTGTTTTACCTGAAGGAGTTGTTCTTTTTTTGGCCCACGAACAAAATAACTGTTTAGTGGTGCTGGTGTTCGGCTGAAAGAAGGTTTACACATAGCTGCTTTTGGCAAAGCTCCGGTTTCAGGAATCGATTTTAGCAAATCAAACTTTTTTGTCTTTGAAAATGAGAAGGTAAAAGCCGGATATATTAAAGTTCTATTCGGTCCTACAAGTTCATCAATTAAGTCGAATAGCCAGAATGTAAAATTTTTTTTTCGTGGCTGTAACTTGTTTGCGAATATCCATAGACGCGACAAAATTAAGACACTTTCAGCATCATCTGGAATAATATTGCATAAAGTATCAACAAAAGTTTTTTCAATGATTTTTTTCATAAAAACTTCAAAATATTAGTTGACCCGCACTTATAAAAATATGGTCAAAACGATAGATAATTTACAAAATTATTAGTTCAATCTAACCATTTTTATTGATAAATAAAGTGGTGCTCATACAAATAATTAAAAATAAACCGGATCCAGCCAGGCATGCCCCCAACCCATTAAACTCGTATAGTAAGCCTGACAAAAAAGTACCAATCAATCGTCCAAGAGCGTTAGCAGCGTAGTAAAACCCAACATCTTCGGCAGCTTTTTTTGATTCTGCGAACGCCAGAATTAGATAGGAATGAAGAGAGGAATTAACAGCAAAGACAAGACCAAATATTGAGAGACCCAATATTATCAAGGTTGGATCCGGAATAGTAGTTTCCATTTTCTGTAACAGCAAAATTCCAATTGGAACAAGCGCTAGTAGTCCACACCAATAAGTACTTAATTTTAATTCCTGGCTCTGCGGCATTAGGTTTGGAGTAAATGCCTGGACGAGTCCATAACCAATAGTCCAGAGAGCTAGAAAACCCCCAATTTTCCAAAAATCCCATCCAATTGAATAGAGAAATACAGGCAACCCCACAGCAAACCAAATATCACGGGCACCAAAGAGGAAGATGCGAGCTGCTGCTAGCATGTTAATCTGTTTGGTTTTACTGAATAGTTCTCTTATACTGGGAGAAGAAGTGCCTAGGCCAAGAGTTTTTGGCAAGAAAACTACTGCAGTAATCAAGATAACGCCAAGCCCCAGAGCCATTCCCCATAAAGCAGGGTGGAAGCCAACCGTTTCAAGCAATAGTCCTCCTGCAAAGAAACCTGCACCTTTGAGAACATTCTTTGATCCGGTAAACCAGGCGACCAATTTGAACAGTTGACTGCCTTTGTCAGGCGAAATTAGTTTTATTGCAGACTTAGAGGCAGTTTTAGTTATGTCCTTTGCAATGCCGGATATTCCCTGTGCTCCGATAACCCAGAGGACAGCTATCAACTCGGCCCACTTGCTATTGATAGCAGACAAAAAGAGCAAGCTGATTATTTGAAGTATTATTCCAATAACCAGCATACGGTTAATTCCAAAACGCGTAGTTAACCAACCACCAATTATATTTGAGAAGACCCCCATTGTTTCATAAAGCATAAATAATAAAGCTAATGTAAAAGGGGAATAACCAATGCCGTAAAAATGTAGAAGGACGATCATTCTGAGGGCTCCGTCACTTAAAGTGAACCCCAAGTATAAAAAAGTAATGGAAAGGTAGTTGCGCATCTTGATAAAATATTTATTTATGAGGCCTGTAAATAGAACTTGTTTTAATCTATCTTTATGAGGCCTGTAAATAGAACTTGTTTTAATCTATCTTTAAATTTTATTTTGAAAATATAAATAACTACTTTTGGTCAATGGAGCTTTAATTTGAATTTCTTGAATATTTCTTTTTTTCTATTTTTTGTTTTTATCACGATTTATCCGGAGCAAGTCTTTGCGGAAAAAAAACAAACTCTTAAGATTAATGATTTAGTCCTATCAAAAATATGGGTAAAGGCAGGCCCACCAAATGCTAAGAGTGGCGCTGGCTATCTGTCTATTGAAAATCTCGGCTCGACGGACGATTCGCTGATTAAGGTGAGCAGTCCTATTGCTGGAATGACAATGATACATCACACTGTTATTGAGAATGGCATGGCAAAAATGAAGCATTTAGACCGGGTTACAATCCCCGCAGGAAAATCAATTGACTTAAATCCAGGAGGCCTGCATATAATGTTTATGGGACTAAAAAAAGCGCTTAATGCAGGGGGTAAGGTCAAACTAACGCTCAAATTTTTACGGGCTGGCTCGATAAAAGTAAATTTTCCAATTATGAAGAAAAGAGTTGATTGAAAAGGCCTCTTCTTGTTTTTCTAACAAACGCCTAGTGTGTTGACGTTGGCTTCCATCTGGAACAATAAAAATCATTAAGTTTTTAGTCAGGCATGACCATCCAATAAGTAGCGCCTACCATACACCAACTAAGCATTCCAACGATAAAAATTGAGGGTAGATTTTTCAGGAATCCTCGTTCCGGTGTTTTAATTGTTATATAGATCCCGGATGCAACCCAGCAAATAACCAAAAGTAATATCTGTATCGGATCCATTATTATCTTTCTTTTTTATGGCAATATTATTTGCTCGTTTTTATGACAGCTTAATTAATTCACCATCGCCTAATTAATATACTTTAAATAAAATTAGTTAAACATTCTTGCAAGGAATATATAAGATTGGGTACCATAGCCCCCTATAAAAAACTGGAGTCAAAAGGGAGGCGGAGGATGGCAACTTATGAATGCAGTGCGTGTGGAATGTCCGTTAATGCATCATGTGGAAAATGTGATGCACCTTTGATCGATGATATTCTACAATTAGATGATGGAAACGAAGTACAAATATCAAAATGTCCCAACGACCATGGAAAAATAAAATCACCAATGTGTTGTGGTGTGGATATGAGCTGTGCTGCCTGAAAATTAGTTTGTAAGAATTTAGCTATTAAATGTAAAATGAAGTCTTCAGTGTACTTTCATTTGCTAAATTTTTAGCGATAAATCGGGTTCTAAATTGAATCTTCAGAGGCCGTATGTGGCTATCAAGTCTTTTGTGTTTGCTGCAAAAGAAACAAGGTTAAATTTTTTTCAAAGGGTTCGATTTTTCAGTGACTACCGAACCAGGATGTTGCAAAAGATTGTTTAACAGTAATGGCGGATGCCTTTATCATCTGTTTCCGGCGTGTGGTGCTCGATTACGCAGTTGGGCGAGCTCTGCCGACAACAACACGCTTACGCCCACCGAGTATCGCTATATAAATTCCACATATGAGAATAGTAGACATTCCCAGCCATGTGACTGTGTCCGGTAAATCGCCGAAAAGAAAAAAGCCAACAGTGATTCCGCTTATCAGTTCGAAATAGCCAAATGGGGCCAATATCGACGTCTCGCATTGAGCGCAGGCCGCAATAGCAGTTATTTGTGCTAAGCTAGAAACAAAAGCCAGTCCGATCAGAAGAAAGAAATCATTCAGTTTCAGAGGCTCCCACACGAAAGGCATTAGAACTCCTGCTATAACCATTCCTATAAATGCAGTAGAAAGAGCTAGAAGTAGAGGATCAATGTTGGCGGTCAGCTGACGAGTAACAAGGAGATGAATCCCCCAGCACAGACCGGCCGTCAATGCTAATATGGAATACCAGGTAAAGCCTTCGAGACCTGGTCTGATAACCAAAAGGACTCCAAGAAAACCAACGGTTACAGCAATCCAGTTGTTGCGGTCAACTTTTTCATCAAGCATTATCGGTGCTGCAATTACAATCAAAAATGGATAGGCAAAGATAACCGCGGTTGCATTCGCTAATGGCATAACGGCTGTTGCAGTCGTAAATGTGAAGGTGGCAATTACCATTAAGCTCCCACGCAGAACCTGGCGTTTTATTTGGCTTGGTTTTAGCTCCGAAAGTTTAAATCGAAAGAGTGCCAGTAACCCTGTTATTATAAAAACACCCGTGTAACGAAACCAGACAATCTCTGTCACGGGAACAGTCGCGGTCAGATGTTTTGCAATCCCGGC
>MDTE01091827.1_pt1 | contig 10890 bp, 5 predicted proteins | sample 811231 | NCBI WGS metagenome assembly MDTE01 (sample SAMN05326651, study PRJNA326480) | marine metagenome | isolation source: seawater | place: Indian Ocean: Red Sea | collected 2010 | reverse complement strand
TGGATATCCGGGATCTGGAACTATTCCAATATCTCCAGGATTCATCACGCAAAGTGGAAAGTGCCCTATTCCTTCTTTTGCTCCTATTAGAGGTACAATTTCGGTATCAGGATTTAAAGAAACAGAAAATCTTTTGTTATACCATTCTGAAATAACTTTTCTGAATTCTGGCAAGCCGTCTGATTCTGGGTATCTGTGATTTGCAGGAACTTTTGAAGCTTCTATGATCGAATCCAGTATATGGTCAGGAGTTGGAATATCAGGATCTCCTATTCCAAAAGATATAACGTCAGCACCTTCAGCTTTTTTTGCAGCAATTTTTCTCGAGATTTCCATAAATAAATATGGTTTTATCTCTTTAATCCTATTTGAAATTTCCATAGTTCCTCTATCTAGTAGTTTTTAGTTTACTAATTTATTGTAATTACTTACTGAATAGAAATCAATTTGGTTTGTGTTGATTTATTTCATTTATTTCTAAAAAGGTTCTTTGAAAAAATGTATTTCCGAACTATCATCATAAAGTTGAGGTACGATTGTTGCTCTATCAAGTAGTTTATTAAAATTCTCACAAGCTGTTTCGGGTAAAAATAAACAATTATGACAAGCTGCTAGATTTTCTGGGTCATAATCATCCTGTTTTTTATAATCAGTATTCATTTGCTCCATACACACTGGGTCTGATGTGCACCATTGGGCCTCTTTTAAAGCAGTTTCTACTATTTTTTCAAAATAGTTAGGACTTCCTAATCTTACTAATCCTCCTAGAGATCCATCTCCTCCTGAAGATGCTGTATATATTAATAACCCCTCCATTGGATTTATGTCTTTAGGGTTTGACACATATATTCTCTCTTTAAGAGCTGAAGAGCTATATCCCGATTCAAATGTCATTGATCTTATCAACGCATGAGAAAAAGTGTGTAATAAAATATATCTTTCAAAGTTTTTTGATTCACTTTTTATTTGATCATTTAAACCTAGATGTTTTGGGTTTATTAATTTTTGAAGGCGAGTAGTAATTGATTGTTTTTTTTCCCATTCTCTCAAATATGAATTATTAAATTTTATAAAAACTCCTTCACCACCATTTTGAATAGCAGGTAACCAATTATTATCTTTCATATAATCATCTGCGCGTAATAACTTTTTGAATTCAGATAGTTTTGGTTTATTTCTTAAACTAACAGTGCCTCTGGTAAATCCAACTAATGCTGTTGATACAGTTAAACGATCTATTAATAAAATTTCCTCAAAATAATCTTTCATTCGAGGTTCATACTCAGAAATACTTTTAGGTATGACTTTTAGTTTTTTATCTTTATAATTTTGTTCTTGGGATAATTCCTTATATTCTTGAATTCTATAATTTAGTTCATCTATTCGCTTTTTTTCTATAGGGTCATCAAAGTCATCTTCTTCTTGAAATAAGTCTGGAAATAGCAGATTGGGACTATCTCTAATTATTCCCCATATTTTTTTTTCAAATATATCCCTATCTTCATCTTTTTTATTGCTGTAGTTAGAGTCAACTATTTTACATATTTTTTCAGTTGTGCGTTTTAAAGAATCTTTGAGAACAGGGTTGCCCTCATCTTTGAAATAAAATTTATCGATGAATGTATAGAGGGTATTTTCGTCTTCAGTATCAACATCTGCTATGAAATATTTGTACTCTATAAATTTTTCTTGTGTATTTCTTAATTCATGTTTAATGTCAAATTTTTTACTTTCGATTGCTTCAATTATTTCATTGTCATCAGCTGTTTTTTCAGGTCTATCCATTTTGATATATATAGAATCTTGTATTTCGGCGTTATAAATATTTGACGCAGATGTATATGACCCTATAAGATTCTCGTCACATTCTTTGCCTTTATTTTCACCAAACCAAGGAGAATGCCCTTTACAAGTAAATTTTATTCCTCCACTTAAGTTAATTTCGCCCAAGGCAGGTAGCATGTTTTTTGACTGAGGAATCTTTTTTTTAGCATCCTCTGCGACCTTAATAGCCTCTTCATCAGATTTTCCTTCATCTAAAGCCTTTTTTTTAGCTTTTTGAAATGGCTCCTCTCCACAATCGAGGCAACGTACATTCCAACCAGCAGCTCCTGTTAATGGTGTGTTTTCTAATATTAGTTTGTGGTTTTTGTATTCTTCATCAGTGGAAGAATGTGCGTACTCAATCCATGGAAAATCTTGAATATGTCCTTTAGTACATATTCCAATTATATTAACTTGTCGCATAGGTATTGTTTTCTTGATTTTTTGTGGATTTTCCCCTTCTTTACACTTTGGACATGGTTGTATTTTTGTATTTCTTATACTTCCTGTTGGCTCAATTGCAAGACAGTAGCCGCAACGTACCCATCGAGGGAAAATAAAAAAAGGATGCTTTATTTCAGTATTTTTTGTTTCTTGTTCATTTAAATTAAACCTTCGGTTAAACTTTCGATAATCTGCAGGTTCTCTTAATTCATCCACTCCAAGCCTTTTAGTTAGTCTTATATCATCTATTTTAAATTCCGCTAAATCTGGATCCTTTGCATTATATTTCTTATACCAATAATCTAAACTTGCGTGTATTCTTGTTATTTTATCGGATCCTGTATAAAGAGCCCCAATCCCAAAAGGTCTTATTAATGCTGATTTTCTAATATCTTCTGCCATTATTTATACTTCTTTCCTATTTTTCTTTAATTAATCTTCGCGAGGTATATCTATCCTTACACTCAGATCCACATTTCTTAAGCTTTCAGGCATTTTCCATGGAAATTTATTATTTTCTAGATTATTTGGTACAAAAGCAGAACTTTTTACTGTTATAGAGTTTTCATCAGCAATTGTTGTATACATTTTTCCCCATTCTGTGCGGTTATGATTTTTGAATTCTTCTATTGCTTTATCAAATTCTGTTGCTAAAAGCTTATATTGATCATTTGGTAAATAATTTAATCTATCTAACATTTTATTTTTAAGCTCTGACATTAGTTCAAGAATTTCGGGGTTTTGAGTAGTATTAGGGCTGCTAATTGTTTCCTTACCTCCTTTTTGTTTTACATACCCAATTAATAAAGCTTTCAAAGCTTTATCTAGAACTGGAATAGTATAAGGAGTAACACTGGTAGGTTCTACATTTGAATATAAATTCTCATGAAATGATCGAAATTTTTCATAGTGAGATTTATCTCGCATAGATGATGGATTAAGTATGGAGATAACTAGGCCGGGTGTTTCTTGCCATTGCCTACCTACCCTACCAGTAGCCTGTATATATTGAGATGTTGTTTTTGGTCGTCCAGTAACTACCATGACGTTTAATCTATCAACATCTATACCCACTTCAATTATGCTTGTTGCAATACAAATATCTTTTGCTTTAGATTGATTGATTTCTTCTGGGATATATGGCTGACTCAGCTGATCAAATACTTCATTTATTTCATTAGAATTAATTCTTGAAGTTAGTTCTTGAGGGTGTATGACCCTCATTCTAAAATCTGGATCATCTACAGATTTAAATCTACTGTAAATATTATTTATATGAAACGCTACATCAGATGCTAGCAAAGTTTGTGTCGTACTTAATTCACGGATGCTGTTAAAAAATGCAAGTACAGTCCACCAAGGATCTCTTTCTTCTTTTTTTATCCACATCGTTGATTGTAATATTGTAGCAAGTGTTATAGATTGAGCAGTTTGTAGAGAAAAAGCATTGGTAGTATAAATACCTACATATTTTTTCCCATAAGAATATGTGCCGTTATCATTAGTTATATATTTTGAAAAAAAAGAATCGTTTATTTCTAATCCAGGAGGGGGAAATAAGTGAGATTCTTTTCTAGAATAAAGGTCTAGAATTTGTTTTTTATATTCTCGTATTGTTGCTGTTGACGCAATTATTTTAGGCTTAGTTTTACTATCGCGTTCATCTGTACAAAATATCTCCATAAGATTTTCATAAAAGCCAGCCATTGAGCCTAAAGGACCAGAAATTAGATGTAGTTCATCTTGGATAATTAATTGAGGTGGCGTGAATTCTTGATTTCCAGACTCATTAATTCCAAAAATACCTCTTATTTTTTCATTCGAACTCACTTGTGCAAACATATCAATTGTCGCAATAATAAAATCTGGTTTATTTTTATATACATCTTCATTGACAACATATATTGGTAGCATCTGTTCTATTCCATAAGGATCATAGAATGGACATTCAGGGTCAGGGCAGTAAAATATTGTTTGTTCTGCTTTGATTGATTTATCACGCGTAACACTAATTCCCCTAGGTTCTGTTCCTTTATCCCCTGGAATAAATCCAATTTCTGCGTTGCACCATGGACATTTTGAAACCAAAAAGCTTTGGCTTGAATTTTCTTGATCTTTTGTATTACGTCTTAAATTGTTAAATAAATTAAGTGCCTGATCTCCTCTATTTGGTGTTACATTACTTCCAATCCAAATTCCTATACTGAATTGCTTTTCACCTAATTCTGGATTTTCTTTACGAATAATTTCCATTGCACAAATAAGTGCAGAAGCTCGTTCAAATTGTTGTGAAGTTAACAGTCGTAACGTATATCGCATTAATACTTGGACTCCAGTATCATTTGGGTTTTTTATTCTTCTATGAAAAATTGAAAATGCTGCTAATCCAAGATATGCCTCTGTTTTACCACCTCCTGTAGGAAACCAAAGAAGGTCAACAGTTTCTCTGTTCTTATCATTAGGCTCTACAGTCGATTTTATAGTTGATAGTAAAAAAGCAATTTGAAATGGTCTCCATTTACCCCTATTCGTTTTTATTTTATTAATAGGGTTTTCATATGGTGTGGAAAATTTATTATTGTTATAAATTCTTTTATCATCTGAAGACAATTGCTGATAAAGTATAGCTTTGTTTGTAAATTCAAAAGCTTTTGAAGCGTCTTTGTCATTATTAATAAACAAAAGGCCTTCTTTCATTCTTTCTAAAGCTTCTTTACATACTGCTAAATGTCTATTTTTTACATAATCTAATGTATTTCCAACATTAGTCTTTTCTTTTTCACTGATCCATATTTCATATAACTCTATTAATTCTTCAAGAGATGAATAATCTTTATTAGCAAGACTTTCCATTGAGATCTCAAGATCAGAACCATCTTGTCTTTTAATATCAGGAGATGTGCTAGGAATCTCAGTGATAGGGATAGTTTCTGAATATACTGATCGTACTTTATTTTCAGAATTTTGATTTTCCCATGATGCAGAACAACCATGTCCAATAGCAAAAGTTTGGAAATTTCTATATAAAAGTTTATATGTTTCAACATCTTCATCTTGAGTATTTGTATTTGTTGGATAAGGTAAAATATTATATTCAGATGTTTTGGATATAACACTAATAGTTAATTTTGATTGAAATATCGTAGATTCTTTAGAAATCCCCATGTTTACAGCTGAAATTGTAATGATTTTTCGACTTTTTGAAGAATCAGTAGAATTTGGTGGAAGTGATTTTATTATACATTTAAACTTAATATCAGCGATTTCTTTTTCGGTAGAATTAATAATAATATTGTTATCAGAAATCTCCCTAGTTTTGATAAGATCTGACCAGATGTTTTTTATATTTCCTGTAATTTGCACTGGTTGTCTGAGATATATATTTTTTGGTTTTGTAAGACTACTACCTTCAATTCCTGAATCACTAAAAATCATCACTGGCTGAATTTTATATATTGCACCATCGAATATAATATTAATTTCACTATCTTTGTCTATCTCAGCTAAAAAACTTAACCCAAAAGAATATTGTTTTTTCTTTTGAAAAAGATAGTCATCATCATCATCATCATTGGATTGTCCAGTTGTTGGAAATTCTTCGATTTCTTGATCTTGATTTGTACTTTCGTCAGTTTGATCTAAATCTGGGTCAAATTCTTCTTCATCAATCTCATCGTTATCTTGGCTATACAATGGGTGCAAGACTCCTGCTTTATATCGATGTATTGGATTATTTTTAAGTATTTCTTCTCCTGTTTCTTTCTGTACATGATTTTGAAAAAATTCATTATTTCCATCAAATACGATTGATTTTGTATTACAATCAAGCTCTTTACCCATTGGGAAAGGTCCAACTAATTCTCTTTCTAAACTGTGAATTAGAAAATCTCTATTTTTTATATTATTGTTCAACATTTTTTACACCAAATTTAAATTCTTTCCATATAGTTTCTTCAACTAACACATATAAATGGTCTATTGCTCTAGACATGCCTACATAAAGTAAATCATGATCTATTTTATTAATATCTATAAGGAAAATACAAAGACTTTCCAGTCCTTTGAATCTTCTTATGGTGGAGTATTTAATTGATTCAAGATTATTGGAATTTAAATTGTTTAATTCTGTTAATCTTATATTTAAATCTTCTTCCAAGTTTAATCTATTTATTCTATTTGAAAGTATGTTGTTATTATTAGGGGATAATATAATTATATCTTCTGGGGGATAGTATTTTAATTTGTCTTTAACTAGGGTTTTTAACTGAAGTATTTGATCAGAATTTTCTTTATAGGTTATAAATTTACATTCTGTATCTTCGTCGTTTATACGTAGATTTTGCACTTTTTGTAGTTGAGTATTCTCATTAATAAGTTTGTTATGATCTACCATGTGCCGAAAGATCTCACCAGAATTTCTATAATTTTGCATAAGTGTATATGATTGGGCTTTATAATCATGAATAAAAGTATCTATTTCAATCGAACGATCGTATTGTTGTACACTTTGGTTTTCTGGATCCCCAAACATTTTCCATTTGCCTTCTTCTAACCCATTTTTTAAGATCAAATCGAAAATATTAATATTTGTTTCAGTTAATAAATCTTGAGTTTCATCGATAATCAATTCATCAAACAAATATTTTTCATTATTTATCGATAATTGTTTGATAGCTAGATCAGGTAAGGTCGATTTGAAGAATTCTGAATTATTACTTGGGGTAACATTAGCAATTTCTAGTAGTAATTTGTCAATATTATATGTTTTAATCTTGGCCTTTATATTTTTGGGGAAAGTAGATACTATATTTTTTAGAAATTGACCTAGTAGTTGGTTGTAACATAATAACAGTATATTTTTATCTTCATTTAATGCTGTTTGGGCTATTCGTAATGCAATTTGTGTTTTGCCACTACCTGCCGCTCCTTTAATAAAGAGTCTATCGGATTGATCTTTTACTATATTATATTGATTGTCAGTAAAACTATTTACATAATCTAATTTTCGTTTAGATTTTTCTTTTGGAGATATTTCGCCACTAGCATTTGGCTGAAGTCTTTTCTTAATCGATTCGCATTCTAAAATTGTAGGCCGACCAGATAGTATGGTTTTTGGTCTTTTTTTACTCGCGTTTAATTTTTTTGCTTTGTTCAACACATTAAGTAATAGTTTTTCTATTCTATATCTACCAGTTATAGGATCTTCATATCTCTTTAAATCAGATAGATTTATATATTCCCACCTTTTAAACTCAAGTGAATCTTCATTATTTTCGGTTTCAAAATCAATTGAAGTAAATATAACCTGATGATATAGAATAAAGTTTTTAGTCCATCCTTTTTTTTTGTTTTCTAAATGATTAATGACTTCATGTAAGTTCCCTTTTACCTGTTTAAATGGACCTTCAGTTCTTGGATCATATTTCCCCATATCCCATTTACCATTTTTATAAGTTATATTTTCCCCACCCTTTACTTCAATAATTAGTATTCCTTCATTAGGTATTAATATTGTAAAATCTATTTCACTTCCTGATAATTTTGTGTCACTTTCTGCATTAACTAGTGAATGTATTGCTAACCAGTCTTCCGGTGTGTGTTCTTTGATACTTTCAAAAATAATTCTTTCCCCAGAATACTTTTTATAGATTGGATTTATTTCAGCTGGTATCATTTGTGCCATTTTTAATACCTCTCCATAATCTGGCCGATTTGTTTTGAATTAATCATTTGAATATTGGTATTTATTGATGTGACCATTCTAAAGTTTATTGTCAGATTAATATCATTAATATATATACTAGGTTCTGTTTTGTTTTCTAATTCTTCAATAGATGTATTGTTTATTTGTTTTTCAATTTCGTTTGTTATTTTTTTGCCAGCTTTATTGTGGTGTCTATTTAAAACTTGCATATGCATAATTATACGTTCAGATTCTTTTTCTAAACCTATAATTTCTAAAAGAATTCTAAAGTTTATTGGGTCTCTTAAATATAGTGTATTTGGCTTAACCCAATATTTAAGGTTGGAAGAATTTGCAACTGTACAACCTTTTTCCCTTAGTTCATCTACTAACGAATCAATTGTTGTATACTCTTTAGCTTTGGATATTAAAGCATTTTTCCATTTTGCCTGACTGTCTCTATATAGTTGTGGAGAATAGCCATTTTCACTCATTATTATATTAGCGTAGGTAGATAAAATATCATTCCCTTGATCTTTCTCGAATTGACAGTAATAATCACCTTGCTGAATATATATTGGGAATTCACGCTTGATTTTTCTTTCTTCTGACATGTTGTTTTTCTTATCATAGTATGAAAAGAAATGTACCCTTTCTTCATTTGCTAGAAATACCCTTTTATAATTATCAAACATGACGAGTATACATTCTTGTTCGCTGAGTTGTTTTTCGATTTGAGTATCGTGACTATCATAATTTATTAGAGATTTTGAAGCTATAGAAGCTTGTATATCCGGGGGCATATCTTCGTCATAGTTGTCAAGTATGTCAGTATTAATATCAAGATCGGTGGTGATTACATGATAGTATTTATCAATTTCGTATAAGCTTTGAGTGATATTGTATATTGAACCGGTCAGTTCATCTAAGTCATTTTGTTTGGGATTATATTGAGTTTTATACTGAATCCAGTAGTAATTTTTTGCGTTAGCCAATGAGTGAATATTTTCATGTATACCTTGTTTTATATAATGTCTTTGTTCACCAAAAATAATAATATTGTCAAAAGTTAGGTTGTTGTTTTTTAGATGGTTTGGGGTTATAAAAATAATTTCATTTTCTGTATTGTTTATTATCTTGCTTTTGTAGTCTTCTAAGTATTCTAAACACTGAGTGCCTGAAAATAAAATTCCAATGGTGCCATTGATATCAAATTCCTCATCATTTAATAGGTTAATAAATATATTTTCTAAAGGATTTTCTTCTTTAGATGTAATATTTTTAAAAGCCAATTCTAATTCTAATAATTCATTGAAAAAACCTGGTTGATATATTTCGATATTCTGCATGTAATTACTGAATTTTTCGCAATCAGATATGGAGTCACTATTATTGAAAGGTAATGGGTATTTTGTATGCCTTCCTATGAAATAAATTATTGGGAGAAGCCGTGTATTCAAGTCCAGATCATTTTTTACATCAATTGGTAAGCTTTTTTTAAAATTTTTAAACTTTGTTCTGAATTCAGAAAATGCATTATTATAGACTGGAACTGTAGCTTGCGAGGTATTTGTTGCATTGCTAAATATCTGTGATGTAGTAAAAAAATTATTCATATCAAACCTTATAGTTAAAAGATAGTATTTCTAATCCGAAAGGTATTTCTATACTGTCCATATATTCAAGAAAATTAGATTTTAGGTTTTGTATTGGTCGATTTCTAAATCTATCATTAAAATTATTTACTGCATCTTCATATTTCGTTTTATTTTCCCTCCTATCTAAAATAATTACCCAATTTGACAACTTTGTTTTTGGGTCTCTCAAAAGTCCTGTATGAAATTCTATGAATGCTTTAGTACCATCAAAGATAATTAGTTTAGGTTTCTCCTTCAAAGACTCATATTTTCTATCGGACCAAATATCTGTTTTGTAGATTCTAGATTCATTTTCATGATCATTCGTTCTAATAATATCCTGTAAATTACCTAACTGATACTCTATATCTGTTTCTACAGCAAATATTTCCTCTTGTAACTCTTCTTTGAGTATTTTCTGAGAACCGATAATGAGACATTCGATAGAATTTTGCGAATAGAAATTTATTGTTTTGTCTCCATATTTTTTAAATAAATCAAACCACATATGTTGTACTTCAGAGTGTTGAGTAAATTTTTGGCTTTTCTTATTTAATTTAATATTTGCATCAGTTGGTATGATTTCTCGATATAAATTAGCATTGCATCCAGTCCAGTAAACTGTAGTGTTATTGGATTCATAACCTTTGATTTCAAAATCATTTTCCCCACACACTCTACATTTTTCAATCTCATAACTGTCAACTTTTTTGTATATCTGATCTTTACCATTCCGTAAGTTTTTTTTAAGAGTTGATCCATTTTCTAGAGGGTAAAGAGTATTCATGAAATAATTCTGATCTGAATCAGCAGAATGATGAAAATTTTCTATATAGTTTGATAGTGCACCAAGTGCAATAAGAGGACTTGAAAATGCTCTAGTAGGGAGAGATAAGACGGTGATTTTTTTTGTATTTTCTTCTTGGATAGCAGCCCAATATCCAAGGTTAATATAGAATTTGCTCCAATTTGGTAATTCTATGTACTCATCCTCATCGTTAACCAATAATAGATTTTTTGCTACTTCAATCATAACTTTCCCTGTTAAGTTATACTAAAGAATCGATATTTGGTCTGTTTCCGCGATAGTACCACTTTTAAATATTTAGTGAAATATTTTTGTATGATAATATTCAAATGATTTAACGAAAAAGGTTATACATGTTCGATTATATTATTAAAAACGGAATAATAATTGATGGGTCTGGTGATAAAGGTTACTCAGCATCAGTTGGAATTAAAGACGATTCTATCAAAATAATTCCACAGGGCTCAGAACCAGAAGCAAAAAATATTATTGAT
>MDTE01072896.1_pt1 | contig 10890 bp, 9 predicted proteins | sample 811231 | NCBI WGS metagenome assembly MDTE01 (sample SAMN05326651, study PRJNA326480) | marine metagenome | isolation source: seawater | place: Indian Ocean: Red Sea | collected 2010 | reverse complement strand
TGTTCGCCAGGATTTGTTGTTCGACCATAATTGCTTGTTCTGGCGTGTCTACACCAATCGAATTATCATCTGTTATAATGACATGGATACTTTCACCATTCTCTATTGCTCTTAATTGTTCGAGCCTTTCTGCGAGTTCTAGGGGAGAAGGTTCCCAACGGACAAACTTTAGAAGAAAGTCTTTAGTGTATCCGTATATTCCTTTGTGCCGGTAGCAAGGAGCTGCCGGACTCTCGCTGTTTTGGTGAGGTATCACGCTTCGCGAAAAGTAAATGGCATTATTTTCCTTATTGATTACTGTCTTCACTACGTTTGAATTTGCAAGATCCAAATTATTTATCCCAGGAACGGCTGCAGTAATCATGCAAATTTTCGGGTCATTTGATATTTTTTCGGCTAATTGATCAATTAGCTCGGGGTCGATGAGTGGTTCATCTCCCTGAATATTGATGATATGAGTACAGTGCTGATCTGTTTTAGCCGCTTCAGCTATCCTATCAGTGCCTGAAACATGATCATTTGATGTCATTACTACCTTCGCGCCGAAAGATTCAGCATTTTCCGCGATTCTTGTGTCATCCGTGGCGATGAGGATTTCATCCAGATTTTGAGTTTTTTTGCATTGATCCCAAACATGCTGAATCAGTGGCTTTCCTGCAATGGGATGGAGTGGTTTTCCGGGGAACCGCGAAGAAGCCCAACGAGCGGGTATGATTCCAAGGACGCGATTTTTCTGCATTTTATTTAATTTGGCTCTCCAAGATAAAACATCATTTAATGTTTTTATGGGAACATTACAGAGAATAGAGTTTTTTTTCAGCGTTTAACAAGATATTTAAGATCTGAAAGGTTTGGTTTGACGATTCTATGCTCTTAGTGATTACTGGTTTTTTGGAGAACAAGATGGAAAAGATATATGGCTGAACAAACTCTTGAGTTTGAAAACGCTCATTTTCTCCTGTCATTATTCGCGGGGGATATTGGTTTAACAAAAGAGATCGAATCAAACTTTGGTGTGAAAGTCACGACTCGTGACGCTTGGATCAGATTCACTGGAGACGAAGAGGCAGTCTCAAAGGCTTGTGAAGTCATGAAAGATTTGGAATCTGCCAGGAGGGACGGCGCTGAAATTAAATTAAAATCGTTCCAGTTCGCGGTTAATTCGGAAAAGTCAGACGAGCAATGTTCAGTCTCTGACCTTCTTGGCTATAGGATACTTGGAGGTAAGGGCCGGCCCGAGGTCGTGCCAAGGACCCGGACACAGCTCATGTATCTGAAATCCATGGACCGGAATGATGTGGTATTTGGTATCGGGCCAGCAGGTACCGGAAAGACCTATTTGGCGGTGGCTTCGGCAATTAATGCTTTCAGGGAAAAAAAAGTAGGAAGGCTGGTCCTGACTCGGCCTGCCGTTGAGGCTGGTGAGGCGTTGGGTTTTTTGCCTGGAGACCTTACGGAAAAGATTCTTCCATATCTACGGCCCCTGTACGATGCCTTATATGACATGATCGAACCTGATGAGGTTAATCGAATGATTGAAAGGGGGCAGATCGAAATTGCTCCACTCGCTTATATGCGTGGTCGTACTATTAACAATGCCGCAATCATATTGGATGAGGCTCAGAACACGACATCTGAGCAGATGCTCATGTTTCTTACGCGCCTAGGTGAAGGTTCCAGATGCGTGGTCACTGGGGACCCTTCCCAGACAGATCTGAAGAGGGGAGTCCGATCAGGTCTCAATGAAGCTAATGAGGTGCTCTCTTCAGACATTGAGGGTGTTGATTTTGTTGAGTTCGAACGTTGTGATGTGGTTCGACACAGGGTCGTTTCTTCGATCATAGGAGCTTATGCTGAGGCGCGGGAAAGCTAATCAAAGGTTGATTACAATTCATTAATCCCCCTTTTTTATAGGCTCTTAGAGGCATTGATTTTATTTCTTCCTGATGATAGCTTTATTGTTCACACCTCATAAATTATACATTCTCAGAGTTTGCCTGAGCAGGGCTCTGAAATGCGAAAAGAACAACAATTTCTTCAAAGCTAACAAATTTAAGTCATTTGTTTCAAATTTCTGAACCGTATTGCTTCGGTTCGTTCCACCTATTCCTCTGGAAATTTTATATTCATGATCAAGGCACTCAACAGACTCCAGCTCAAGCGACGCGGGCTAATGTCGGAAAAGACACGCCGAAAGCACAGTGAGCATGAGTGGATAGACAAGCTCAGTGATAGTTTGATTGTTGGAGGCGTTTCTTATGTGCTGTTTGCTTTAATTCTCGGCATTCTTGTCTTAGGCGCTCCGGTCGAGCGTGGAGAATTATTAAGTTCCTGGGGAGCTGTATTTCTTGCAGAGGTGACGCTCATAGCAGGTGTTCTCCATTTTTATATTAATCATCCAAGGAGCTTTAACCGTAATGGGAGGATCGTCTTAATCTTTTCACTAATGTTCATTCATTTATCTCTGGTCCGGGTAGCCTTTGGACTGCCTATTGGAGATGATGTTCTGGGACTGAGCGGTGAAAAGTTCGGCTTCCTTTTGGCTCCGTTGGCTTTTGCTCCTTTTTCTATATCAATTTTACTGGGCAGATCGCAGGCGCTCTTTGTTACTATTCTTTGTTCGATTTGGGGGGCTCTTCTAGTTGATGTTGATCTTTCTCTTCTTATTCTTGTGGCCAATTTAATGGTGGGGTTCGTGTGTGTTTTGTTAACTGACACTGTCCGTAAACGGAGCGGTCTGATCAGGGCGGGTTTTATTATAGGGGTGATGATGCTGATTTTCGGATATCTTTTCGGCTTCATAGGAGGAAGCGTTGATGGGGGCATGAATTGGAGGGCCTTTGGGTTTGGTTGCGCTGTTGCTGTGCTCGGAGGCGTTGTCACTGTGTCTGTAGTGGGAGCTATATTACCTGTCATAGAGACCCTCTTTCGCATCACTACAGATATATCATGGATCGAATTGGCGGATCTTAATCATCCGCTCTTGAGAAAAATGACTATTGAGGCGCCTGGCACGTATCATCACAGCCTGATTGTTGCCAATTTGTCTGAGGCCGCGGCCGAATCAATTGGGGCAAATGCCATGAAGTGCAGAGTATGTTCCTATTTTCATGATATTGGGAAATTGCATAAGCCTGAATATTTCATTGAAAATATAAGTGATGCGGAAAACCCGCATGATGAACTGACTCCAACCATGTCGGCTCTCGTGATTACAGCGCATGTGAAGGAGGGTGTTGATATGGCATTAAAGAAAAGACTGAACACTCAGATCGTTGATGTGATAGAACAGCATCATGGCACTTCCATGGTTTCATTCTTTTATCATAGGGCCCTTGACCAGCAGCAGGAGATCAAGGAAAGGGTAGAGAATGGAGAGGCGAATGAGGATGATGTTCCTGAAGTCTCCGAAAAGAATTTCAGGTACCTTGGTCCTTTGCCTCAGTTCAAAGAGAGTGGAATTATTAGTTTGGCTGATGCTATTGAAAGTGCGTCAAGGACTCTACAGAAGCCGACTCCAGGGAAAATTACTCAGTTAGTTGATGAGATAATAAATAATCGGATCCTCGAAGGTCAGCTCAAGGACTGTGATCTTACCTTGAGGGAGATAACGGTAATGGGTGAGAGTTTTAAATCGACTCTGAGGAGCATGTTTCATAACCGGATTACTTATCCCAAGGACGAGTCTGATATTGAAGGTAACGGTTCACGAAAGAGTAAAGAAAAAACTAAGAAAAGGACTGCCCATAACGGGAACGGAAATAAAAAGAAAGATTCTCAGGTGCCAGGTTCAACTAAAAGTGGCTCGACTGTCTAATGAGGAGCGCTGAAGAGGGTATCCGAATTGAAATTCATGATGCGCAGGAATCAGTGCCTTTCGATTTGGACACTGTTCGTGATTGTGTTCACTCAGCTTTGCCTTTGTGTGAGAATGAAGCTTTTCCGGATTCTCCTTTGACTCAAATTGATTCGTTGGAGGTGAGCATTGTTTCAGATCCTGCCATTGCCAGAGTTCATGAAAAATTCATGGATGATCCGAATCCGACTGATGTGATTACGTTCGATTATGGTGAGATTATATCCAGTGCTGACACTGCTCTGAGGGAGTCGAATGAGAGGGGGATGTCAATTGAGCGGGAGCTGGCCCTATATATTATCCATGGCATGCTTCATTTGGCCGGTTACCGTGACAAAACTAGTGAGGAGTTTGAATTGATCACTGAATTACAGGAAAAGATTCTCACTGAGTCTTTGGGATAATGATTGCGAGTTTTCGGGTCTGGGCTTTGTTTTGAGGTTTAAAAATTGGATTTATTAATCATTTTTTCTTTTAACCCATTTCATTTTCAGTGCAGAAAAGCAGAATCTATAATGATGAGTCAGGAGATGGCCAAGAGATCTTGAGGGCCATTAGGCACTGCCGAGTTGGTATTAGTCCCGAATCACCTCTGGCATTTCATGAAGAAGAGACCAATTGGGGCGATTTTTTTAATGGTTTCTTTGCTGATAAATTGATTCCTCATTTTATTAATATGAGCCACCTGATTTCTCAGGAATCTCTTAAGAATGCCATGGTTGAGGATGAAAAGTTTTTAAATCATTTGCCTGAAAAATTATCTGGCCGGCTCAGAGCGGGTTCTGAAAGTATTTTTGATGCTAGGGAAGGGGCAAGGGGAATGAGGTCCTTGAGGCGGCTCCATAAAAAGGCTCCGAATTGCAGTTTTACGTTAGCTTTTGCGGCCAATTCCAACGGTTTTAATATACCCCTTGCGAATGGGATTATTTCTTATGCTTTTATGGAATGGCTGGCTGGCCAAAATAGGCAAAGATTTCCACTTGAGAATATTTCTGAATGCGAGAAGCTCTTCATGGCTGAGTCGCAGCAATGCTCGGAGAAGATAAGAAAAGTTCTTGCCAAGCATCTTAGTAACTCCCAAATAATAGCGTAGAATTTATTAGTGTGTTAATTGAAGGATCCAACGTCGAAATTGAAATTTCTCCAGTAGAGGAGATCGAGGTTTTGGATCAGGCCACTCAGCCATGGCAAGTGATGATTCTCAATGATCCGGTCAATCTTATGAGTTTTGTGACCCTCATTCTTCGCAGAATTTTTGGTTATTCAGAAGAGAAGGCTACTGAATTAATGTTGAAAGTTCATTATGAGGGCAGTGCCATAGTCTGGACCGGAGATAGGGAAAAGGCCGAGCTCTATGTTCAACAGTTGCAGACTCATCAACTGTACGCGGTCATGGAGCCCATTGAGTAGTTTCTCATGCGATGGAACTAATCAAAAATGATGATAGTACATGGACCCTCTCAAAGGTCTCAGAGCTTGAACACTTGATGCTTTCTCGGTTACCTGAGTCTGCTGACTCTACTGGATGTGAAGAGGCGGGAGATAGGCTCTTCTCTTCACCTATTTCTCCCACCGCCGACATTGACTCTGAAAAAAGGTCTTCTGCTGACTCTGACTGGAAAGAATATATTGAACCTGAACTTAGGGTCAATTTTAGGGACTCACTAAAAATTGTGGCTGATGATCTAGGCAAAGCGCGTATGTCGATGGATGAGGAAGTCAATTGCTATGAATTTAATATTCCGACAGCTCACGCGGATCACTGGTGCAGTGCATTGAATCAGGCCCGGATCGTTATTCACTACAGATACAATCTACCTGATGAGGACGGTGTCCTTGACATGGACCCTAATCCTGAGAAATGGATGGCTACGCTACAGTCTGAAATTTACGGAATGTTAATGGAGTTTCTTATCAAGAAAGTCCTGTGGGTGGCCTGACTTTTTTCGATTCTCTTAAATCGACAATGTGCCGGTTTGTACTACTATTGAGGCGTGAAATTTATATTTTTAGTACTGTTCATTTTGGTCATTCGCTTTTCGGTTTCGACTGCTGCTGAGAGGCCTAACATTCTATGGATTACCAGTGAGGACAATGGGCCGGACCTGGGCGCATACGGATCCAACTATGCACACACTCCTTCCCTGGACGCTTTGGCAAAGCAGAGCTCAATCTATACTCATGCCTTTGCGACTGCCGGGGTATGTGCTCCAGCACGATCAACTATTATTACAGGAATGTATCCTCCTGCCCTAGGCAGTCAGCACATGAGGAGCCGGGCAACTCTTCCTGAAGGTATAAAGTTTTATTCACATTACCTTCGGAGTGCAGGTTATTACTGTACGAACAACGCCAAGAAAGATTATAACCTCGTTGAGCCTCCAGGATCTTGGGATGAATCCGGAAGGAAGGCTCACTGGAAAAACGCGCCGAAAGGGAAGCCCTTCTTTGCTATTTTTAATCATACGATTTCGCATGAGAGTAAGATCAGGTTGAGGGAAAAATCATTTCCTCATCATACTATAAAGGACGCGCTGGTCCCGCCATATCATCCGGACATTCCGGAGACTAAACGGGACTGGGCCCAGTACCATGCCAATATAACGAAACTTGATTCCATCGTTGAAAGGAACTTAAAAGAGTTAGAGGAGTCGGGTCTGGCAGATGATACTATAGTTTTTTATTACGGAGATCACGGATCCGGAATGCCGAGGCACAAGCGGTGGTTGTGGGATTCCGGAATCCATATTCCTTTACTAGTGAGGATTCCAGAGAAGTGGAAGAGTTTCAGAGAAGTGGCTCCTGGTAAGATGACGGACAGGCTGGTCAGTTTCGTTGATCTTGGGCCCACGGCATTGAGTCTTGCCGGAATTGATCCTCCAAAGCACATGCATGGGAAAGCGTTTTTAGGAAAATTTTCTGATGATCCGAGAAAATATATTCATGCCTTCAGAGGAAGGATGGATGAGCGTTATGACATGGTTCGGGCCGTCAGGGACACTCGTTACAAATATATAAGAAATTATAACCCCCATCAAATATACGGCCAATTCATTGCCTACATGTTCCAGACCGACACTACAAGGATTTGGAAAGAGATGTTTGATCAGGGAAAACTCAACGCGGTGCAGAGCGCTTTCTGGAAGACAAAACCTGCCATTGAGTTCTATGATACTAAGAACGATCCGCACGAAGTGAATAATCTGGCGAAGAGTGAATCCCACGCAAAGCACAGGGACCGCCTCGCTAAAGAGCTTGATAGGTGGCAATTCGAGATCAGAGACTTGGGTTTTTTGCCCGAAGGGGAAATGCACGACCGGTGCGGAGATCTAACGCCTTATGAATTAGGCAGAGATAAAAAGAAATACCCTATGGCAAAAATTAAAGAGGCAGCTGAGAAGGCGACTACCGCTACTGCTTCATCTTTGGATGAGCTCAGATCAATGATGAAAGATAAGGATTCAGCGATTCGTTATTGGGGAGCAACTGGTTGTATTATATTGGGCAAGGGTTCGGCTCCGGCAAAGTCTGACCTCATTGGCCTTTGCAAGGATCCATGTGCTGATGTGAGGAGCGCGGCTTCCCAGGCCCTTTTCATGATGGGGGAAGTGAAGGCTGCCGAGTCTACGCTCGAGTCGATCTTGTCTGAGAAGAATCCGTTTTCACGGCTCAGAGCAATGAATGTTCTTGATCACATGGATGAGAGTGCCCGAGATGCGGTTACTCGGATAGCTAAGGTTGGAGATTCGGCAAGTATTGGCGCTTACGGGGAAAACTATATCGGCAATGTGATTAGTAAGGCCGCTGCCGATTTGGGAATTGCTAAGAAGAAAAAGGGGCGCAAAAAATAAACGGATCGTCGATTAATTTATGAATTGCTGAGCCTTGCATATGCGGGCAAAGGAGCCAAACTATTATCAATGTTTTCTCAACTGTCAGATGGATTGGATAATGTCTTTAAGAAACTTAAGGGCCAGGGTAAGATTTCCGAGAAGAATATATCCGATGCTATGCGTGAAATTCGCATGGCGCTACTTGAGGCGGATGTGGATTTTGGGGTCGCCAAAAAATTCATAGCAACGGTCAAAGAGGATGCTCTGGGTGATAAGGTCATAAAGAGTATCACTCCGGGTCAGCAGATAGTAAAAGTGTTTCAGGACGCTCTTGTCGATCTGCTGGGAGGTGACGCGGCTCCGCTTGACCTTAATCCTCCTGCCCGCATAGTGATGTGCGGTCTAAATGGTGCCGGTAAGACCACCACTTCTGGTAAACTGGCATTGAGATTGAAGAAAGAGGGCAGGAAGCCGATTCTTGTTGCATGCGATTTGTACAGACCAGCTGCTGTTGATCAGTTAGTGACTCTTGCTAACGAAATTGATGTTCCTGTGTACAGGGCCGATCCGGGCGATAAGGATGTGGTGCAAGTGGCAAAGAAGGCCATTTCTTGGGCCGAGTCCCAGTCCGGAAATGTGTTGATTTTTGATACGGCAGGCAGGCAGGAAATTGATCAGGATCTTGTTCAGGAGTTGAAGAATCTATGCGATTTCTTGAAGCCTAAAGAGACTCTTCTGGTTGCCGATGCTGCTACGGGTCAACAATCAGTCAGCGTCGCTACACACTTCAATGAGGCCGTTGGTCTTACGGGGATCGTGTTAACCAAACTGGACGGTGATGCTAGGGGCGGAGCTGCACTCTCAATGAGGTCAGTGACTGGTAAGCCCATCAAGTATATAGGAGAGGGAGAGAAGCTTGAGGATTTTGATGCTTTTGTTCCTTCGAGGATGGCAGAGCGCATTCTCGGGATGGGTGATGTTGTTGGACTGGTTGAAAAAGCGGCAGAGGCCATCGATGAGGAGGAAGCAATGCGGATTGCCAACCGCATGAAAAAGGCCACTTTCGATTTTAATGATTTTCTCGCCCAAATGAAAATGATGCAGAAGATGGGTCCTCTCGAAGGCATCCTAGGAATGTTGCCCGGGGCAGGAAAATTGAAAGGATTGGCCGGAGCAATGGACGAAGGTAAACTTAAGAGGGTAGAAGCTATTGTGTTATCAATGACTCCAATCGAAAGGAAAAGGCCCGAGATCCTCAATGGCAAGCGTAGGCTCAGATTAGCTAAAGGAAGCGGTAACAGTATTACCCAGGTAAATCAGTTCTTAAAACAGTTCGGACAAATGCGCAAAATGATGAGAAGTAAGGGGAAAATGAAAAAAATGCTTTCACAATTCGGTGCCGGAGGCATGGATATTGGGGGTCTTGGTGGGGATTTTCCTAAGGGTATGAAATTTTAATGCTGAAAAGTAGTAGAAAAAGTCCTTGGCAATTAGGAAAAAAGGGTCAAATGTAGCGCCCTCCCAAAAAAGGTGACAAATGCCATTTCTGGGACAAATTAATATATCATGGCTGTTGTCATACGTTTGAGAAGAGAAGGTTCTAAGGGCCGCCCATATTATAGGGTGGTTGTTGCTGATTCGCGTGCTCCGCGTGATGGCCGTTTCATTGAAATGGTGGGGAACTATAATCCTATGCAGGACGGCGACACCAAGATAGATCTTGAAAAGGTTGATAAGTGGATAGGTGATGGAGCCAAGCCAAGTCCGACAGTCAAAAGTCTCATCAGTAAGGCTAGGAAAGCAGATTCTTCTACCGAATAGTGGTTTTCGACTGAAGTCCATTCGTTAGGATTTTCAGTCTAACGATTACCGCCACTGCCAAGTGGCTTGCAATGCTTGCGGCTTTCAGGGTAATGAGTTAGCCTCGTATTTAACGTAAAGTGATGCGAATTCTGAGATGCCAGTTCCCCATAATGCTATTAATGGCATCGTTAGAAGTTTGGGCCGTTCCTCCTCCTGATCGGGGAGGAGTCGAATTGGTTGGTGGGGTCGAGGCTGCGGCTGAACCTCAAGGCATTTCTGAAGTGAGGTCCGAAGAGGAGCCTTCATTGGGTCCTGGAGATTCTATTCTGAGAGATGTTGGATACGATCCTTTATCGAAAGATTATAAGGACAGGGTAAAGGGTTTGTTTCTTAATTCGGATCAACTAGAGAACGCGTTAAAGTTAATTGCTGATCTGGACAATGATGATTTCCGAAAGAGGAATGAAGCTTCCAAGAAGCTGGCTATGATTGAAGCGCCCATTGAACATATGCTTAGCGAATCCAGAAAAGATAGCACGATTGAAATGGCCCGGCGAGTTCAGGGAATTTTAAATGTCAGAATCCAGAAGAGACTCATTGATGCGCTGTATCATGCTTCAGCTAGATCCGGCGAAGGGCCTTCTCTTGGTTCCCTTGAATCAATTATGATGATCTCATCGACTTTTGATCCAGAAACGTATTGGGAATTAACGAGATCTTTGGAAACTGCGGCGGTAAAAGCGTCTGTAAATCAGGACCGTGGCCTTCTTGAGGAGGGCTTATCTAATAAGTCCCAGGCTGTAAGGGAAATATGTTCTTTTGTTCTGGGCCACCTTGGAACAGAGAGAGAATCTGAGCCTGGAATTTCTGAGATGAGCGATGCTATGATTTTGGCAAATATGAGGGGCCGATCAGCGGCGGGAAAGAAAGGAGTCGCTAAGACTCTTCTTGGTTTGCTCGCATCGGATAATCTACGAGTCAGGCACGAGTCAGGGTCTCTCCTCAGGGCCCTGTTTCAAACGGATCATGGTTACGCTGCCTACGATTCTCCGGACTTAAGGGATCAGGCCATAGAGCGTTGGAGAAATTATATAAGTGGTAAAGAGGACGAATCTCATTGGCCGGTTTTTATGGGTATGTCTTCACGGGGCCAGTTCAGGGTCATTGTTGGTAAGGCGGACAATAAGGGAGGTTCTGCACTTTCGTATACAACGAGCGGCAAGAAGCTTGATAATGACGGATTGGTTGAATCGATAAGTAAAACGGTTTCTGATAGAATGGTCTTTGATTACGTTGTGGGAAATGTTGTCGTATCCGGAGGGCCTGAACTTGAAAGCAAGGTCGCTGTTTTTTTATTGAACGGGACTGAGTTGTGGGCCGTTTCGGGTGTGCCTGCCG
>MDTE01195986.1_pt1 | contig 10891 bp, 9 predicted proteins | sample 811231 | NCBI WGS metagenome assembly MDTE01 (sample SAMN05326651, study PRJNA326480) | marine metagenome | isolation source: seawater | place: Indian Ocean: Red Sea | collected 2010 | reverse complement strand
AGATATAATCTCGACCGGAACACCTGCTGGGGTAGGTCATCGTCGTGATCCGCCGGTTTATCTTAAGCCAGGAGATGTTTTAGAGATGGAGATCACAGGTATTGGAATTTTAAGAAACACGATTATTGATGAAACAGAGGTGCATCTTTATTAATTTATTTTAATCGAAAGGTAGGTTTTTCAATGAAAGTTTTAATTACATTGATATTTGCGGCTAGCGCAATGTTTATGGGACATAGTGTTGTTGCCGAAAATTGCGGGAAAATAAAAGTTGCTGAGATGAATTGGCCCTCGGCTGAATTAATAGCAAATGTTGATAAGATAATATTGGATAAAGGCTTTGGCTGCGATGTGGAATTAGTAGCAGGTGCTACAACGACAACATTCGCCTCGATGAACGAAAAAGGTCAACCTGATTTAGCAAGTGAGCTTTGGGTTAATGCACTAAGAGTTCCGTTAAAAAAGGCATTAAATGAAGGACGACTTCATATAATTAATCGAGGACCTATAACCGAACTAGGAGAAGGTTGGTGGATTACTCCCCATACGGCAAGAAAACATCCAGAATTAAAAACTGTTCTTGATGTTTTGAAGAGGCCAGAACTTTTTCCGCACCCAGAAGATAAGTCAAAGGGGGGGTTCGTAACTTGTCCGGCGGGTTGGGGTTGTCAACTTACCAATGCCAACCTTTATCGTGCTTTCGAGATGAAAAAAAAGGGGTGGCGCTTGGTTGACCCTGGCTCCTCGGCGGGTTTAGACGGTTCCATGGCAAAGGCGATACAGCGTGGAGAAAATTGGTTTGGCTATTATTGGTCCCCTACTGCAATGATCGGAAAATTCAAAATGAAAAAATTATCATTCGGCGTACCGTTCGCAGGTAGTAAAAATTGGGATGGTTGTATTGTTAAACCGGAACAGGAATGTGCTGACCCCAAACCATCAGCTTGGACCAAGTCAGAAGTGCACTCGGTAATAACTGATCGATTTATGAAAAGGGGTGGTGCCGCTTTAGCATATTTAAAAAACCGAGTTTTTCCAGGGTCTGTTATGAATGCCATGTTGGTTTACATGTCAAAGAATCAAGCTAGCGGACAGGATGCAGCTATTGAATTCCTGCAGAAAAACCGGAATATTTGGGGAAATTGGGTATCACCTAAAATTGCTAGAAAAATTGAGTCTGTGAAATTTTAAATAAAAAATTCTTATTTTTCAAAGACTCTTTGAAGAGATAAAAATGGAGATTTTTGATAATTTTCCAACGATGGGTAGGCAAGACCTGCGTGACTTCAAGAATGTTATTAATTCCAGTTTTCGAGAGTTTTCTAGGGCATACGGAGAAAATTTAGAAAATTTTTTTGAACCCTTATTGTTTTTTTTAATTTGGTTTGAAAGGTGCCTAATTAGTGCCCCTTGGCCTTTAATAATTGTTGTAATTGCGGTGCTAGCTTGGGTTGGATCAAAAAGCTGGTATATTGTCGTCGGTTCCGTAGTAGCATTTTTGATCATCGGCTACTTTGGAATGTGGGAAAATACCATGGCAACAATTGCCATTATTTCTGTCGCAACATTCCTATGTATTCTTTTCGGAATACCGATAGGTATATGGATGGCAAAATCTGATCGTGCTCGCTCCGCATTTACCCCTCTACTAGATGTGATGCAAACAATACCAAGTTTTGTTTATTTAATCCCTGTGGTTATGTTGTTAGGTATAGGAAAAGTACCCGGACTTTTAGCTGTTTGTATTTACGCTGTACCGCCTATTGTGAGGCTTACTGATCTTGGTATTCGTTTGGTTGATAAGGAGGTATTAGAAGCGGCTGATGCCTTCGGAGCTAGTTATCGTCAAAAACTTTGGGATATACAAATTCCGCTTGCGTTACCAAATATTTTTGCCGGAATTAATCAGACAATAATGATGGCCCTCGCGATGTTTGTGATAGCATCTATGATCGGGGTCAAAGGTTTAGGGGTTCCCGTCCTTCGCGCAATTTCAAATCAATATTTAGCTCTCGGTGTAATGAATGGGTTGGCGATAGTTGCACTAGCTATAATCTTTGATCGGATCCTACAAAAATACGGCCATCGGCTTCAACGTCATCGTCAAAATCAAGTCCATGACTAATATTAAAGTGCAGATAATAAATTTATTCAAGATTTTCGGACCAAACCCCAATAGTGTTTTGCCCTTGATAAGGGATGGTATTTCTAAGACGAGTTTACTAAGAGATCATGGCCATGTCCTTGGTCTAAGTAACATTAGCTTGTCAGTTCCTGCTCAAAAAATTGAGGTGGTCATGGGCCTCTCAGGGTCCGGTAAGTCTACTTTAATTCGCCACATTAATCGTTTGGTTGAGCCCACCTTCGGCCAAGTATTTGTAGATAACGCAGATATATTAAAATTGTCTCGGGACCAGCTACTTAGTTTTAGGAGAAACAATGTATCTATGGTCTTTCAGAATTTTGCTCTTCTACCCCATCGTAATGTTGAACAAAATGTTGCTTACGGAATTATCAATCAAGGCTGCAGTGAGGCTACCGCTTTTAAAAGATGTAAGGAATGGATAGATAAAGTCGGTCTGATTGGGTATGAGAAGCATTTTCCCTGTCAACTTTCTGGCGGAATGCAACAGCGCGTGGGTATTGCCCGGGCTTTGGCAACAGGTGCAGAACTTCTACTTATGGATGAAGCTTTCTCCTCTTTAGATCCCTTAACCCGTTCAGATATGCAAAATATTTTACTGAAACTACAATCGGAGTTAAAAAAAACCATTATATTTATAACCCATGACCTTAATGAAGCACTTAAGATCGGAGATCGAGTCGCGATCCTCAGAGATGGGTTATTAGTGCAAGAAGACGAACCACAAAATATTATTTTGAAACCAGCAGATAAATATATATCAAATTTTACATCAGAAATTGAACGCGGAAAGTTTATTAAAGTAAGTGCGGTTATGGAGAAAAGTGGGCAAGGAGCTAAACTAACCCTGAGTTCAGATATGACAATCAACGAGGCGCTAAAAGAATTTGGTTCTTATGGTCAAGATAAAGCCAATGTAATTGATGAAAAAGGTAATATGATCGGTTTCGTCAATTTAAAAAAATTAATTAATTCTATGATACCGCCTGAAGGTACGGGCATAAAACGCCCAAACTAGATATAGTTGTTAATGATTCAAATAATATTATCCACGAATTTATCGTCACTTCTGCATCGGATTATTACATGCTCGCGGGTCCTAAAATAGGTTATGATTGTTGTTTCATTGATTGCGGATATACCGAAAGTCGAGAGTTGATATGGTCATCTCGATTTAGTAACTTAGAAGAAGTTGCTGATAATATTCTTTCTTTAAACACATTGGTAGGGGTGAGAAAAATTGACCGATTTATCCCAGCTAAAAATCAAAGTATTTGCCGATGGGGCAGATCTAGCAAGTATCAAAGAACATGTTGGAAACCCTATCGTTAAGGGTTTTACGACTAATCCATCGCTTATGCGTAACGCGGGAGTTAGTGATTATAAATCTTTTGCACTTTCTGCCTCAAAGTTGGTAGCTGGAAAGCCAATCAGTTTTGAAGTTTTTTCTGATGATGCTGACGAAATGGTCAAGCAGGGTCAGGAAATTGCTAGTTGGAACGATAACATCAATGTGAAAATTCCGGTAATTAATACAGAGGGCAAAAGTACAATTTCAGCTATTCAGTCCTTGTCGAGAGATGGTATTACAGTAAATGTCACTGCAATCTTTACGAGAGATCAATACGAACGAGTCATTGATGCAGTTTCTGAGAAACATCCATCTATTATATCAATATTTGCTGGGCGTATAGCTGATTCTGGTATTGATCCGACAGAGACTATGAGAGCTGCAGTGGAATACGCAAAATCCAAGCCAAAGGCTGAGATTTTATGGGCGAGCACTCGAGAACCGCATAGTATAATTCAAGCGGAAGCATGTGGGTGTCAAATAATTACTGTTGAACCATCAATTTTAGATAAAGCGTGTCAGTTATTCGGCAAAAATTTGCAACAATACTCAGTAGAGACTGTAAAACGATTTTATGATGACGCAATGTCGTCAGGATTTTCTATACCAATTTAGTGGTCAGCAATTAAATTTTCTTCATGAAGCATTAATGAGCTAGGATCATTAGTCTATATCGTCAGGTCACGAAAATAGCTTGCCTAGCAGAAGTTATACACAAGATAACTCAATTTTAAGATTTGATACTAGGGCTTCATATCCGTTGGCAATATAAAAAGGTAAATATAGATTGGCTGATTGGGGGTAAAACGGCTTCATCATAAAAAGATGTAGATGCAGAAGACTTAATCGATAGCGAAGTCTTTAAATAATCCTGGTAGGTAGAATTTTGAGAATTATGTAAAATTTGTATTATATCGTTTCAAAGCCATCAATTTCACACTAATGTTTGGAAAAACGGCACGGAATTAATCTGAGTTCTATGATGGGAGGGGTTAATGGCTATTTTAAGGTTTCAGGATGGTAGATAAGTCGACTTGTGTTAACAAAAAAGAAAAAAAGGTTAACGAGAGTCTAATTTTACCTGCGCAACGCAAGCTTAAGAGAAGGTTCCCTACGGCTCAAGATTTACGCATTCGGGCCCGGAAAAAGCTCCCTAATTTTGCTTTTGAATATGTTGACGGGGGTGCGGGCAGTGATAAAGGAATTATAAGAAATTGGGATGCCTTTGACTCCATAGAATTGGTACCAAGATATGGTAAAGTGGTCGCACCCCCTCCAACGAATATAACACTTTTCGGTAAAGGTTATTCTGCTCCCGTTGGTATCTCTCCTATAGGAGGTCCAGGAACTGGTTTTCCAGGTGCGGAGACCTACTTCGCTAGGGCTGCCCAAGCTGCAGGGGTTCCCTATACTCTTGGCGTCCTTTCTGCGATTACTATTGAGCAAGCAGCAACTATCGCTCCCGATGTACTATGGCTCCAGTTATATCGTTTTCCGAGGAAGAACCATTCAATTGGACTGGATCTTGTAAAGCGTGCGGAGGCGGCCGGTGTGCAGGCTTTGATGCTGACTTGGGACTCTCCCGTCAGGACCACACGCCCCAGGGAAGTGAAAAGCGGTATCATGGCACCATTTAAACTCACAAATAGATTAAGATTGGATGCATTGTCATCACCATCTTGGCTTTTGTCTATGCTACGAAATGGTATTCCAAGGTTTGTGAGCCTGCGCCCATATATGGAGGGTCGAACGGGTATCCAGGAGTCGACTGAGTTTATTCAGGCTGAGTCTGGCGGTGCTTTTACATGGGAGGAAGTGGCCCTTTACAGAGATGCATGGAGGGGGCCATTGCTGATTAAAGGTGTGCTGCACCCTGAAGATGCTAAAAGGGCGATTGCTGCGGGAATTGACGGACTGGTGGTTACCAATCACGGTGGTCGACAAATTGATGCGCTTCCAGCGTCAATAGATGCGCTTCCGGTTATTTCCGAGCAAGTAAACGGAAAAGCAGAAATTATCGTTGATAGTGGTATCCGCTCAGGGGTAGATGTGGCCCGTGCAATTGCACTGGGTGCCAATGCTGGCTTCTCTGGCAAAGCTTTTCTTTGGAGTTTGGGGGCACTGGGTGCACGAGGTCCAGGTCATTTAATAAACCTTTTTAAAGATGACTTGAGCGCCACGTTAGGACAACTTGGTTGTCATTGTGTCGAAGATCTAAGGGCAGTCACGGTTCGTCACCCCGGGGCCTATTCACGAGATGATTTTTCTAGTTTAGATTAAAGATATATAGATAAAGAAAAATTTAGGATATTATACCTACAAGCCTTCGGTTTACTAATTGGTAAACTATGTTCGCACTAATGAGGTCCACTATGGATTTTGATCTAATAATTAGAAATGGTAATATCGCTGATGGAAGCGGCGAGGGAATATTTGAAGGCGATATTGCTGTTAGTTCAGGTAAAATTGTTGCTGTAGGAAAGGTATCTGGTCGAGCTAAACAGGAAGTGGAAGCCAAAGGAATGTTGGTTACTCCGGGCTTTGTAGATATTCACACACACTATGACGGACAGGCTACATGGGAAGAACGTCTCGTGCCCTCGAGTTGGCATGGTGTTACAACTACCGCCTTTGGTAATTGCGGCGTCGGATTTGCTCCAGTTCGCGCTAAGGATAGGCAAAGTCTCATAGATCTTATGGAGGGTGTTGAGGAAATTCCTGGCTCAGCTTTGCATGAAGGTCTTGAATGGGATTGGGAGTCTTTTCCAGACTATCTCAACGCTCTTGATCGCCGCAAACATGATATAGACCTTTGTGCGCAATTACCTCATGCCGCATTAAGAGTGTTTGTTATGGGAGAACGTGCCCTGAATCTTGAAGATGCAAATGAAGAAGATATACGCGCCATGCGTTTTTTAGCTACTGAGGCTATGAAGGCAGGTGGTTTCGGTTTCACGACTTCCCGTTCTTTAAACCATATGACAGTAAAAGGAGATCCAACACCAACCCTCAGAGCTCGAGAAAATGAACTTTCTGGCATTGCTTTGGGTCTTAGAGATGCCGGACGTGGCGTGATGCAAATGATAGGTGAGTTCAGCGCGGATGAACGCCATGAAGAAATAGAAATGTGGCAGAGAATTATGCGAAATTCCGGGCGCCCATTATCAATAACCGTCACACAACGGCACCGGGATCCGGAAGGATGGAAAGATATCATGGCCGGGATTGATGAGGCATGTGGTCAGGGCCTAGAAATGCGGGCTCAAATTGCTCCTAGGTCCATTGGTGCTATTTATGGGCTCAGTTTGAGCCAGAATGCATTTTATCTACATCCTTCCTATAAGGCTATCGCGCATAAAACTCTCAAAGAAAAGGTTTCTATTATGCGGAACCCAGAATTCCGGAAAAAACTTTTGGCAGAAAAACCGGAACATAAAAGTGAACGATTGATACAAAGGACTGCTAATTTTCAATTCACATTTCGCCTTGGAAACCCACCGAACTATGAGCCACCTGAGAAGGATTCGGTTCTCAATATGGCAAAAAGAATGGGCCGCGATCCATTAGACCTTATGTACGATTTATTGTTGGAGGATAATGGCAGCGCATTTTTGTTTTCTCCTAATACTAATTATGCTGATTATAATTTAGATGCTTGTCACGAGATGATAAAGCATCCGCGGAGTTGTCTGGGTTTGAGTGATGGTGGTGCTCACGTAGGCCATATTTCAGATTCTGGTTACCCAACTTTTGTTCTCACTCACTGGGGCCGTGACCGTAAAAATGGTCGAATTGATCTAGCGTGGCTCGTGAGGTGGATAACAAGTGCCACTGCTGAGGCTATAGGACTCTACGATCGCGGTCGTATCGCTATTGGATATAAAGCGGATATCAATATTATTGATTATGATAATCTGGGGCAGAGCTATCCTTATTTGACATATGATCTTCCAAAGGGGGGACGTCGTCTGATGCAGAAAGGTCAAGGCTATAAAGCGACCTATTTGAATGGGATGGCAACTTATATAGATGGCGATTCTACAGGTTTATTGCCAGGAAAATTAGTTCGGGGTCCGCAGAGTTGTCCCGTTTAGCGTAAAAAAGATCAGGCCTGGTCGGGGGCAACTACCTCATTACCAGATGGTACTACAATTAGCTCTTGATTTGGTTGGCGAGTGACGCCCGGCGGATCTTCGCCATTTTCCATCATCTTTATTGCTTCACGAAGGTGGCGCCGAAATAAGGCGACCCCCCGGTCCGAAGTAGCTAGATGTTCCAAAGCATGTCTTGCAATAGGTCTCTGGCTAGTCTGAGCCTCCCAATCATCTGGTGCTCTTTGTTTTTCCTCGTATGAACGAACAAGGGGTGCGTCTGGCGGTTGAAATATCTTTTTATTGGGATCAATTAGTTCTACGTGAAATCCGATAGTGTTTTCATTGTCAACAGGAACCCACCAGCCAACCATTCGGGCACGTTCTGTTTCACGGTCGGGGTCAGTGCCGGTGACCTCTGTTGGTGGAACGGACCTTGCTGTCGGCACAAATATCGTAGAAGTTCGGGTTAATTTATACCCGCTGTCAAGATCTGTGGTACGGATATAGGATACGTGGGTGTTGGCGTGTTTATAATCGTAAGTTGGTTCTACAGCCATGACTTCTGAAAACTCAAATAAGCCGGGGTTCCATCCGTGGAGGATATTCGTATGCACTGGGTCCGCCGCGTTCTCCTGTAATTGAAGCCAATTACATTTCGCCACTTCCCCTCGGCTAAAATTTCGGTAGGCAAGGTAATCAGCATTCTCGTCTTCCAATACATCATATTTTGGAAGTAAGGGTTTCTTATCTAATGGGCCCATGTAAGCGAATACCAGGCCTTTATATTCCTGAGCCGGGTACCAAGGTTGGTTGATTTCATCCTTGTAATTACTTTCTTTAGGTTCCCCTGGTTGGTCGAGACACTGCCCTTCAGAATTGAATAACCATCCATGATAGCAACACCGAAGCCCGTTTTTTTCAATGCGTCCATATTCCAAAGATGTTCCGCGATGACAACAATGAGCTCCCAAGACACCAACATTGCCGGATTTGTCTCGGTAGGCAACTAACTCTTCATCAAGTATTTTGATAAACTTGGGTAAATCTGCAAGTTCAGAAGACATACAGACTGGTTGCCAATATCTTCTAAGCAGCTCTCCCATTGGGGTGCCTAAGCCGACGTGAGTAAGGACGGAGTCCTCAGGAGGGACCACGGCATTTCGTCCATAGCCCGATTCTCTAATAGTAGCCATCTAGTCTACCTGTTACAAATTCGAATTTATTTAACCAAATTAATTTTATACAAAAATAGGAAAAGACTCCGCTAAGAGTCAATAAAACCCGTGTTATTTTTTTTACTGAAGTGATATTTAGGTTCTAAATCGTCGAAATTTATTTTTCAAAGGTACGGATTAGGGAAATGGTAAAAAGAATACTGAAGATTGCACTGGATCGTTATGACAGGCATCTACCTTTTTATGATGGCACTGCCATACCTCCTAAGGACATTATATTTGACGTAAAACAGGTCGGACAAGGCACTAGTTTTAGAGATGGGAATGACCGACATGGAAGAATGATCCATAAACATGAATTTGATATCGCAGAATTTTCTATGTCGAGCTATCTCATGGCTAAAGAAAGAAAGTTACCGCTTACTGCCATCCCGGTTTTTCCGCGCCGGCTTTTTAGCCAAAGTCAAATGTGGGTTCACCCCGATTCAGAACTTTGGCATCCTAGAGATTTGCTAGGAAAGAAAGTAGCTATTAGCTCTTTTCAGACAACTTTATCGCTTCTGGCTAAAGGTGATTTAAAATTTTTTTATGGTGTCCCCTGGGAAGAAATTCAATGGTTGTTGACCGCGAAAGAAAAAGTCAAATTTAAAACTAAAGCGGGAGTTAGAACTGAATTTATCGGTGACCGTGAACAGCTCGGTTATTTTCTAGAAACTGGAAAAATTGACGCTTTTTTCTTGCCACACCCCCCCCATTCAGTCGCCACAGGTGAAACTAGGGCGCGGCACCTATTTGCTGATAGCAAAGCTGAGGAATTAAAATATTATAAACAGTTTGGTGATTTTCCAATTATGCACGTAATTGTAATGCATCAAGATCTTGCTGATGCCATGCCACAACTTGGAAGAGAGTTAATGAAAACATTTAACGATGCCCGTGATTTAGCCGAGGGCTATTACGAGGACCCTAATTGGTCACGTTTAGCCTGGGGACGCCATCTTTATGAGGAAGAAGCTAAACTCTTCGCAGGTAATTTGTGGCCTAACGGATTTGCAAAAAATCGCGACAATATTTCAAGGTTTATAAGATATTCTCATGACCAAGGCCTAATAGATAACCCCTATGAGGCAGAAGAATTATTTATCAAAAATACCCTAGATACTTAATAAATCCCACGACTATTGAGCTCTAAGTTTAAATTTATTTTTAAAAAATCTATTACAGAGAAGGCTTAGATTCTCTTTGTCCGTTTTGTTCCATTAATGGCATAATATCATCAATCCATTGTTGACATTCTGTTTTATAGTCCACCCATGATATTAAAATACCGTTGATACCCATTTTGATGAGGTCATTCATGCCGTCGACAATTTGCTCGGGAGTCCCAATCAAGGGATAACCGCCGTGCCCGCCAATAAAATGTCTGCGAAACTCGTTTAAAACATCGGATGGTAATGTCTCGGACTGCATTTCAAAAATCTCAAGTAAATTATTTACAGCGACATTGTCACCTTTTTCAACGATATAGTAATCAGCATAGTCTTTAGCCTCTTTTTCTGTTTCCCTGCAGACGACATAGACGTGAATCCAGACCTGAATATTTCGGTTAATCTCCTTTGCCATCATCTTTAGATTGTCCACTTGTGCTTTGCCACCATCAATATTTCTCTCTTTCAACAATACAAAATTCATATCTGTTTGAGTGGCCGCAAATTTTTTTCCTGCCACTGACCCTCCAGCATTCATTACGGGTGGCATCGGCTTTTGTATTGGCTTGGGCTCGCTCCAGACAGATTTAGAATTGAACCAACGCCCTTTAAAGTCGAATTCTTTTTCCGAAGTCCATATCTTTTTTAAAAATCGAAGCCATTCGGTAGCATATTCATAACGAACCTCGTGCTCATTCCATTGAGCACCAAACATTTCAAATTCATTCTTAAACCAACCGCAGACAATATTTAGGGCAAAACGCCCTCCAGAAATATGATCTATGGTTGCGCATTGTTTCGCTGCAGCAACCGGGTGAATGAGTGGTACGTGCGCGGTGGAGAAAATGCAGCTATATTCGGTGATAGCAGAGACAGCTGAGGCCCAGTTGAAAGTTTCAAAGGTTCGGTTGTTGAAATTT
>MDTE01000554.1_pt1 | contig 10891 bp, 15 predicted proteins | sample 811231 | NCBI WGS metagenome assembly MDTE01 (sample SAMN05326651, study PRJNA326480) | marine metagenome | isolation source: seawater | place: Indian Ocean: Red Sea | collected 2010 | reverse complement strand
TGGTGCTGTTGATGGTGGAGAAAAGAACATAGCAATTGGTAACTACGCCGCAGACGCACTAACCACAGCAGATAACCTAATAGCAATAGGTTATAATGCGGCAACCGCAATGACGACAGGGTATAACAACAACGCTAATTCGGTTATTATTGGTAACTACGCGGCAGAAGCAATGACTAATGGTGCAGAAAATGTAATCATAGGTTATGAAGCAGGTAAAACAATGGGCACATGGAGTAGCGGAACACTAAGAAACTCTTACAGCGTTTTGATAGGAAGCAAAGCCGGTTATAATCTAAGAAATAGTGGAAGAAATATAGCCATAGGAATGCAATCCTTGTATTATGAGCAAGATACAGGATACAACACTTATGTTGGGCAAAATGCAGGTTATTACCAAAGAGGCGCGGAAAAGAATACGGGTATGGGTTACAATGTAATGCAAGGTTCTATTTATCTTACGGGTGATGAAAACTTAGGTTTAGGTTATAAAGCATTATATCTGTTAGGTTCGGGTGCTAATAACATAGCAATAGGTTGTGAGGCAGGAGATAACATTACAACAGGTTCTAACAATGTCGTAATAGGTAAAGCCGATGTAACAGCGACAGGAGACAGTCAATTAAAGATTTCATCCGGTGATGGTAATGTAACATGGATAGAAGGGTCAAGTGCAGGAGTAGTAAATATTCCCGGTTCGCTAACAGTAGCAGGTAGCGCTGTTGGTGGTGGAAGTTATGCAGGGCCACCTCTTAAGGCTGATGGTTACAATTGGTATGGTAGTCAATCAAAAGATATTAGGACTACTTCTCTACCACCATACGGTTCAAAGACTTCTACAATTTTCACAATGAATACTTCTACACAATGGGATAAAACCATGTTCTTCCCATTCATTGCACCAAAGACAGGTAACTTAGATAGAGTTATGGCTTATTTACAAACGGGCGCAAGTGGATTGAATCTTCTTGTTGCTGTTTATAGCGACAGTAATGGTTATCCTGCCTCTTTACTTTTCAAAGGCACAATGGATGCAAGTAGCGGTGGTAATAAAAGCATTACATCATTTACTGATGCAAGCGGAAGTAGCGTTACTCCTTCTTTGACTAAAGATACTCAGTATCATTGGGGCTTTGTAAGAGACACTTCTGCTACACAATTGCAGATTTACGCGGCAAACGGGCAGTATTCAGCAAACTCCGGTTTGAATCTAAACATGACCGATTCTTATGTGGGGACACATGATTGTATTATACAATACGGCGGCTCAGATAACACATTAGCCGCTTCTTATGGTAGTGGGTCTCCTACTTGGGATGATTTTACGGTTCTAAACACAACATTCCATCCCCCATCTTTTGGAATAAGGTATTCGTGAGGTAATTAAAATGACGCAGGATTTAAGGACTTGGACTAACATTAACGCTGACGGTGAAAAAGAAACTGTTGTTGTAGAAGCAGATTGGGATTTAGTAAAGGGAGCAAGACTAAATTACTTACAGATGACTGATACTTTAATGGGTAATCAATGGGATAGATTAACAGAGGAACAGCAAACAGAATTAAAAACACTAAGACAACATTGGAGAGACATAACAACACTATACGATACGCCTAACGAGGCTTGTGATAACCTACAAAATATGCCGACATGGGTAACTCTTTTATTCATGTAGTGATATTGTGGAAAATGATATGGTAGTAGCGGTTTTTCTTTCGCTAATAGTTACGGCGGCAATATCCGGTGGTGGCGGTGTTATACCCTCTAAAGAAGATATAGGCTTCCAATGCACTACTGTAAGTGGCGAAGTAGTATTCAAAGACCATTCCGAAGGATGGTTTAAATTATATGTTACTTTGAATGAAGAATTTAGCGGGCAAAGTAATTACTCATTATATGTTAGTCCCGATACATACGATAGATACCAAATAGGAGACAATTATACACAAACTATGTGTGATATAGTAGTGTATCAAGAATTAAAACAAACATTACAAGATTTGTTAGATGCGGGTATTTTAGAGGAAATATAATAAAACAATATAGTCCTGCGTAGCCCATGTCGTGTGGATGCGGTTGCGGTGGCGAGGTTGTAGCCTACGAAGATTGGGAGGAAGAAAATGTTAGCGCCGCAGAATATCAAGGACGAAAAGTTACTCTTAACAAACCCTTTAGGACAAAGGGCGCGAATAAGAAATTCGGAGTCTATACAAAAAATGAAAAAGGAAATGTGGTTCTCGTAAGATTTGGAGACCCAAATATGGAAATAAAGCGTGATGACCCCGAAAGGAGAAAGTCTTTCCGCTCACGGCATAACTGCGATTCTCCCGGCCCAAAATGGAAGGCTCGCTATTGGTCTTGCAGACAATGGCGAGGCGGCAACAAGGTAGAAGCAAGCGAAGAGCCATGCGGTTGCGGCTGTGAAGAAGATACAGTAGAAGCCGCAGAGCCTACACCAAAAGATGGTGAAAGCCACGATGAGTATATGTCTCGCTGTATGGAAATGGGTTACTCAAAAGAAGAGTGCATGAAAGCACATGAGGGACACGAATTTGAAGTAGAAGGCTACTATGACGAAGATAAGAAAAAGAAAAAGAAGTATGCTAAGAGTGAAGATGACCCATGCACAGAAGGTTACGAGCAATACGGCATGAAAATGAAAAATGGTCGCAAAGTCCCTAATTGTATTCCTATTAAGAAAAAGGCTGAGGCAGAATTCCAAGTATGCTCTTCTTGCACTACACAATCGGCTTGTGCCGAAGCAGGAGAATGCAAGGCTGAGGCTTCTTATGATTCCTGCCCTGCCGGTGAAAAAATGGTAGATGGCGAGTGTCGAAAGGTAGCAGTAACAATAGAATTAGAAATTGATGAAATGAAGGCTATCGTAGAAGCATCCACAGGTAAAACAATTATAGAGATACGAGGTGTAGCATTCCACGAAGGAATGAATAAGAATAAGTGGTCTCTTACTACTGAGGGCGCTAAAGCACTTGTTACACAGATGGAAGGTGCAGATTTAACATTAAACCATCCCCAAGCATCTGAGCATGGGGTAGGATTTACAAGAAATATGGATGGCGGCGTAGAAGAATCCGTAGTAGGATATATACAGGCCGCTACTTTCCACACAACACCGGATGGCGGATACGAAGTAAGATATGTAGCCCATGTAGTAAGGCCGGAATTATTTGAGGCTCTTGAGTCGGGTCTTTGGTCGAGAGACGAGTATGGTGTAAGTATCGGCGGTTCGGGTGTGCCCGTAAGCGCAGATGATAATGGGGTAGTCTTCGGAGAAGACTTTACCTTCGACCATTTGGCTATCGTCCATAAGCCGGCTTACCCTCGTGCTACTATCGAAAGTGTAAGGAGAATAGAAAAAGAAGACAAAATGAAAGCAACCTTTATATCACATTCAGATAGTGGGGTAATACAGAACGACCAAAAGATGGTGAGTGCAATGACTGACGAAACAACAGACACAACAAATCTTGAAAACGAAATAGAGGCTCTAAAGGCTGACCTTGTGTTGGCTTCATCCCGCGTAGCGGAGTTTGAAGCGGCGGAAGCGGCACGCATCGAGTCTGACCGAATGACTCTCGTTGAGAGAGCAAGCGAAATGGGTATGTCCGGCCACGATGACTTGAAGGCTGAGACTCTTGAAACTCTTATCGCTTCTTGGGAAGCATCCCACCCCGAACCAACCCCTGTGGTTATGGAGTCGGTAGAATCTGAGCCAAGCGCTGAGATTCCTGTTGAGGCTTCCGAAGCAACACGCTCCGTTGTAGCAAACTACCTAAACGGAAAGATGGTTGAAACTGACGAATCAATTTACGCTCGTGCTTGGAACGCATGGGCTAAGGCATGGAACGGAACACTTGCGATAGATGAGAAAGCAAGAATGTCCGCTCCAAGATATGAAGACATGAAGGAGATGAACTAAGATGGCCGCATTGAATGAAACAAGAAACGCAACAATCGCTGACGCAAGCATGGCTTCACAAGGACTTCTTGTGATGTATCACGCTGACGGTGTTAAGAAAACAGCCGCAGTAACCGATGTAGCAGTAGGAGTTACTGCCGCAGAATCCTCAAGGGATGCTTCGGGCGCTCTTGAAGGAAGCGGAGTCGGAACAGTAGCAGTTTATCCACTAAGCGGAATTGTCTATGTTAAGTGCATGGCTATTGCTTCCGCAAAATTCGGAATTCCTCTATATGTAGGAACAGACGATGGATTCGTAGATGATTCATCCGCAAACAGCGCAGTTAAGATGGGATACTACGCAGGTGAGAACAAGGCTATTACAGCAGGAGACTTAGTGCCGATGTTCTGCCTCTGAGCAAGATAAAGGATTAAGATAAAGGAGATGAAAAGATATGGCTAACGAAACATTGGATAAAATACTAAATGTAGAAGCGGCAGACGGGCCTTTTTCGGTCGGGGATGCTGTTCTTGAACAGACACTAAGAGACTTCATACAATTGCAGTCTAACACTATCGCTATCGCAACCGACCTTGTTGGTGTGCGCTCAGTCAATTGGCTTGAGTTTAAGTGGTATAGCGGAATTACCGGAACATTCGACTACCCATTGGATGATGTAGCACTAACTGACCCAACCAAGATTGGAACAGCAAACTACTCAACCAAACTTGAGAAGGGACAGGGTAGAGTTACTTTCCTTGACGCTGTAAGACTACGCGGCGAGTCATGGGAAAACATTGACCGACAGCAATTGGCTATCGTCCGCGCTCGCGCTGATGTTATAGACAACACTATTCTAACTGCTCTTGTAGCAGGTAGCGGAAACTCCGACATTGCGGCTACCGCAGTATTCGGAAGCGGCTCTGCTGACGAAGAGGGAGACATACTAAAGATGATGGATTCAATCTTCGCAAACGGTAAGGTTAGCGGAAACGAGCCATTGGCTCTTGTGCTTCCTGCTGATAAGAGGTCTGCTATCCTCAACACAACCCTTTACGGAAATGTTGTTGAGTCTCTTGGCGACCACTTGGCGAGAATCGCAAACCTACGAATCTACTACACAAGGGATTACGGAAGCGGCGGAGCAATCGGTAACGATTCACTAATGCTAATTCCGGGTGCTGAGACTGCTGAATTCTTTACCTACAACGGTGAAGGCTTCACCGAGACCGAATTAACAAGAATTCCGGGTCTTGGGTTTGATTGGCTACTAACTTCCTACATGGGAACAGTTATCCACGAACACCAAGATGGTGCGGCAAGCGGCAAGAACAACAGAATGGTTAAACTAACAGGCGTGCGCTCTTGAATAAGGAGCGTGATTAAGTGCCTGCTAAGAAGAAAACCACTTCTAAGAAACCTGCGGCTAAGAAGACGACTAAGGCGAAGCCAAAGTCCCCTTCTAAAGCAAGTCTCGTTAAGAGTCTAAAAGACGCAGGACTTACTGTGCCGGAAGGAGCAGAAGTCAAAGAGATGCAACACCGACTTAAGTATTATAACGACTTAGATAGTGCGGGATACAATGTTAGGCTTTACAGAGGATGGGGTTCTCAATACGCAGACCACCCTATCTCTAAGTTAGATGATAGAAAGGCCGTTTATTGGCTACCACCTTCGGCTATGGCGGAAGAAATTGTCCGAACCAAGTTAGTAGTAGTGGTAAAAAGAGGACTACCCTTACATAACGCTACTGTTATAGATGTTCCCGTAGGATACGGGGAATAAGTGAATGGCTGTTACGACTGCTCAGATACGGGATTTGCTAAACAGGCCGAGAGGCTTGACCGAGAATACCATTACTGAATACATTACTATACGGACTGCTGAGGTAAATAAGAAGGCTCGCGGTGCTAAATATATTACTGCTGATAATGTAGTTACAGATGCTCTGAAAGAATCAGCAATCAAGATGCTTGTTTGTGTTGATTGTCTTAGAGTGCTTATTGATACAATTCATGCTGTTGTCCCCGAAAAGGAAGCGGGACAGCAGGACATAAGATTCGCCAAGCAATTGTCTTCCTTTGAGAAAGATGCAAAAAGTCTCTTGGCGGATATAGCAGAAGGGAGAGCGACAGCCTTTAAGGTTAAGGCGACAACAACGAGAGTAGGCGGCACAACAGGCGCAAAATTGAGCGGCAATCTACATTCCCTACAAGATTAGGTGGTGTAGTGTATGGCTCGTATTTATTGGAAAGGCGGAACAGGCGGGACTAAATCTGACCCTTCTGTGCAAGGTAATTGGTGTAACGAAGACGGCACAGCCGTAAGCAACACCGATTGGAATAGCGGAGACCTTTCAGCACATGATATTGTTTTCGACTACGATAAAAATATAACAGGCTCGGTAGCCTGTATTTTTGACGGCTCTCCTTCAACACATACTTGGAAAAGTTTAACGGTTAAATATAAAGAAGATGCTTTTTATGAAATGATACAATTCGGTAATAGCGGGACTACTCTTATTCTTAGCGGTATGGATATAAGACAAGCCGAAACCTTTAGCGCTTCCGCTAATTGTATTATCAAATTTACGGGCGTGCCTTACTTTGCTTCTGCTCGTAGAAGCGTTGCTACCACCACAGGCTCTTTAGGTGGTGGTAATGACGATGCAGATTTATACATAAAAATAGTAGGTGATGTTAATACAAGATATTTAAGGCAAGAATCCGGCGGTAGTCCTTTACAACAAGATTCATACAAAACAGCAGGTATGTTTAAAGATGAAACCTCAAGAAGTAAATTTACATTCTTGTTTGAGCCGCCTAATAATCAAATATTAGTCTTAGATGACGGTATTTATCCCAACATGGATTTTGATTGCGGGGGTTCGGACACAGCGACACTTGCTTTTGATTTTTGTTATACCGCAGGAAATAATAATCGGACTAATGATTTCAAAAAAGTAGATATGCTTACCTTAACAATAGATTCTTCCTTTGATGTAAAACCTACTGATTACAATATAATTAACAAGCAAAAACATATTATAATTAGAAACGGTTATGATTTAGATTGCTCTACATTTGATATGGGTTACGCTACATTAGAGATAATACCCTGTATAAGCGTTACGGGCGCTAATGTAGCCTCTTTATATGTTCCTACTAATGATACCGCCACCTTTGGCCCTACGCCTTCGGGTTCGCAAGCAATGGGTATGAAAACAAAATATTCTACTTTAATTATAGGAACGCCTATTGATGAAAATAGCGCTTTGTTTATGAAAGACAATACTATATTAGTATGTGATGATTTGATAATAAAAGCGGGCGGTAGGCTGTATGGTAGTGAAAGAGAAGATGAAAATTCAACAGAAATACATTCTTTAAAACAACCAACAGTAGAGGGCGATTGGAATTTTGTGCAAACCTCAGAAGGTATTTATAGAGCGCAGGGAAGCACACCCACACTACCTGTAAGCATGGGGGGCACAGGACTTACAAGTATAGGAACGCAAGGGCAGGTGCTTGCTGTTAAATCAAACGGACAGGGGCTTGAATGGAGAGCAGATACTACTATACCCGACACAAATACATTTATTCTTGTAGGTGAAGAATCGGATAACTACATTTCTTCTACTCCGGCGGCGGGTAACGCTAACGGATATGTATTTTCCTTTGGTAATGGTGTGCAGAACAGCGATAAAAACTCAACGGGTAGCGATATAGGGGTTATCCTTCCTGTGGCTTGCACTTTATCAAGAGTAGATATTACCTTCGGTAATATAGGCAACAGACAAGATAGCACAAACCAAACTTTAACCGTGTATAAAAATGGCTCATCTACTACTACAACATTAGTCTATAACTCAAGCGGTTCAAGCAACAACCCCTTCAAGCGCAATTTCACATCACTAAGCGGCAACGGTTTATCCTATGCCGCAGGTGATACATTCAATCTTAGGGCAACAGGACTTGGTAATTACACAGAGACGCAGGTTGGGCCTGCAAGAATGACGGCATATTTTACGGTGAGTTAGAATGAGTATGGATAATGTAAGAAGTGTTAGACAGTATATGCTTGAGGTATTCGTAGATTACTTTCAAAAGCCTCTAATATGGGCTGACCTATCTGCTACTGAACAGCAAGATTTGAAGGATTATAGACAGGCTTTGCTTGATTGGCCGAATACTATACAAGGTATATTTGGTGAGGATAGGCCGGTGGCTCACGCAGAGCATCAACCTACACAACCTACTTGGTTTGCCGATAAACACCCTATGGGGAGAATATACACATAAAACGCCTTAAATACCTCATAAGGGGTGGAGATAACATGAGCGAGAGTGGAGAGTCGGAATTGACTATTGAAGATGTGCTACGAGTAGCGGCAGACCGTTTGGTATATATTAGAGTGCTTGAAAAGGCGGCTAATGAAATGCAAAATGTGATTAACGGATTGAAGAACGATATAGCAGAAATCAACAACGCCATGTTTATGCGTGATTCGGGGGCTGAACCTGTTGAGGGAGAAGCCGAAGAAGACGAGTGATGGTGTAGCGTTAGACGCGGAAGGTTGGTTTGAGTGGATTTTGAAAAAAATTGGTATCTTAATTTAAGCGTTATAATAGACGATAACTCAAGTGGTAATGTGATTCTATGGTAAAGAGGTTTGGTAAAATAGTATATACGCCACCCGAAAAGTCATTTACAAAGGTAAATATTGAAGAGACACTACATGGCTATAAATTGTATAGGGCGGGCGAAGACAGACCATTTACGGTGATACCACTTTCGGCAGTAAAACAAGTAATATACGAAAGGTGAAAAAAATGCAAGGAAATAATACAACAGTAGAAGAATGCTTAAATGCACTAAACGAGACAGTAGCGTGCGCCGCAGAATCTTCCTCATTGTTTGACGACATAGAGGTTATTCTTTTGGCCGTAGCCGCACTTATCGGTATCGGTGGTTGGGCATACAATAAGTATAAGACCCTAAATGCAGACGGTAAGATAACTCTTGACGAGATTATTGACTCTGTTGATGAAACCAAAGAAAAGGTTGCAGAAGCAAAAGCAGAGTTAAAGACTATCGAAAAAGCGTTAGATTCCCGAAATGTCGCTGAATTGAAAGCAATGCTAAAGGAAGCAGGATTGTCCGTAAAGGGCAAGAAGGCTGACCTTATTGCTCGCCTTGAAGCGCACATGGATGGGGAGTAATTGTCTGAGGATAAGGTAGTAGAATTAAGGCTTGATAGTTTGGAAGAAACTTCCAAACGGCACGAAAGGTTGATTGAGCAATTGGTTCAGTCTAACATGGATATGAAGACCGGACTTACTAAGGTTGCTACCGAGTTAGAAATAACTAATGGTCTTATAGGCACTTATATGGGCAATATGCAAAAAATTATTTTTACCCTTATAGCAATCGTAGCAGGTGCTATGGGTATTTCTACTCAGATGTGATAATATGAATGAGCAAGATTGGAACGGTTGGTGTTTGAGCGTTACTAAAAGGCTCGGAAATATTGAAAAGTCGCTTACATCATATCACAAGACGCAGAAGCGTATGCTTTATGTTTTAGCGTTAGGATTTACGGCGGTGTTAGTTAATGGGTTATTATTGTTCTACCAATGATGTTGGGTCAAGATTAGGTCTAAATAACGCACAGCGCACGCAGGCTTCTGCTAAGATAACAGCCGCTATGAAAAGGGCTACCATAGAAATAGACCAAGAGTTTAGAGACTACGGTAGAGCCGCACCAAGCGGTGAAATAGGTTCAAGCACACTTAGCAGTCCTATAAACGCAGGCGCAGTATCTATACCTCTCGCAAGCAACGCAGGATTTGAAACTTCGGGCGAGGGCAACATTGATGGTGATTCTTTCTCTTGGACGGGTAAGGGCACTAACACACTAACGGGCTGTTCCGGTATCAATGTATCTCACGCGGCAGGTGTTGTCGTAGAAGGTGGGGAAATGACCCACATTCTTGCAGAAATATGCGCGGATTTAGCCGCCGCTTTCTATATGGAAGACGAAGCAGGCACAATAAGAAGTGAGCAGGGCGGACAAATGCTTAGAGATAGAGGAACGAGAGACCTAAAGAGGCTTGCCCATTTGGGTGTAGTTAATTAGGTGATAGTATGGTAAGACAGCAAGGCCAAATAGACGCAGGGCGCTTTTTCACAAAGGATACTAAGAAGTTATTAGACAGGTTTAAGCGTGGGCAAAAACAAAAAATTGCTAATCTTATGGCTGAGATAGGCAGAAAAGAAATGAAAAAGACACGCGGTAGGCTTAAATCACAGGGCGGTCTTGGTAAGCACATAGCCCGTAGTAATAAATTAGTCTCTAAATTAAAAATGAGCGGAGACGCAGGAGACTACGGAACATTATTTTTTGGTATGGAAGGTAAGATAAGGTCTCGTGAAGGTAGGCTTGCATTAGTAGATGATTTAGCCGCTCTATACGCTTTTGGTAAGGAAAATTTTGCCGCAATAGGGGATGGAGACGGCTTACACGCCTTTGTAGGTGTTGATGCTTTAGGTGCAAAAGATAGATTACCAATACCCGGATTTATTTATGCGGGTGTAAGCCCCAACAGACAACCCGCCTTTAGAAGAAGGCTAAAGATAGGGTTCGTAGCATCGGATATACCGCGCGCAGACGAATTTTTACCTCAAGCAGAAGAAAATATAATTAATAAATTAGAAACAGAAGTGTCCGCCGCTATTACAGAGGCGTGGGAGCAGAGTGAAAGTAAGAGGAAGCGATAACATGAGTATAGCGACAAAAAATCAATATTGGAATGCCCGTATGACGGGAGCAGACCCCGCAAATCCGGGCGGTAATAGCAATGATGTTTGGGCAGGCGGTAGTGGTTCAGCAAGCGGTGGGGATTGGGTAATAACCAACGGTCAATGGACTATAACACCGGACGCTACTGACTTATCTTACACTATATTG
>MDTE01156096.1_pt1 | contig 10892 bp, 10 predicted proteins | sample 811231 | NCBI WGS metagenome assembly MDTE01 (sample SAMN05326651, study PRJNA326480) | marine metagenome | isolation source: seawater | place: Indian Ocean: Red Sea | collected 2010 | reverse complement strand
GCTAAAATTAAAGCGGAAATTCAGGCCGACGCCGATCGTCAAAGAACTGTTATTCTTGCTGAAGCACGAAGAACTTCACAAATTTTAAGGGGTGAAGGAGAAGGCGCCAAGACCAATATTTTAAACAAAGCTTTTGGGACTGATCCAGAATTTTTCGGGTTTTATCGAAGCATGGAAGCCTATGGTAATGCGCTTGGTGATGGTACCACAATGGTTCTGTCACCAGATAGCGAATTTTTTAGATACTTTAGAAATTTAGATGGTAAAAATAGACCGCGATAATTGCTGATTTTCCTATTCGGAGATGCTTACAGATCTCTTCACGGCTTTGGCACTCGTACTTGTAATAGAGGGTATTTTTTATGCCCTATTTCCGGATGCGATGAAGAGAATGATGGCAGCAATTTTACCAATTTCTTCATCGTCTTTGCGTTCTGCTGGTTTGTTAGCTGCCATGGTCGGTTTGGGAATTGTTTGGCTGACACGTCTATAATTCGTTAAATTTAGTTGCTTAAAAAAATTGTGGTGATCGTCTAAAATTTACCACATTTACTTCCTATATTACTTTGTGACTAAAAAAGACTGAGAAATATTGCTTTCATATTTTAGATAAGAAATATCAGTGAACCCCAATAAAGAGGGTGTTTGAATCAAGGAGCTCCGAATGCGAAACTCTATCCGGGCCAATTTTCCTAATAATGTTTGGAATAATCACAATGCAGCGCATGCTTTTTTGAATATTGCCATCAGACTTCTTACGTTTTCTTTTGTTATTTTAGCTAGTTTTCTTTTGATTTAAGGCAACGCATTTTCTAAGGCACCCCCGAAATCTTTTGCAGACCTAGCGCAGAAATTATTACCTGCTGTTGTTAACATTTCTACAACCCAATTAGTCAGCCGCGGTGGTAAGCCAGTTCAAAGACCAAAATTACCCCCTGGTTCACCTTTTGAAGAATTTTTTAAGGAGTTTTTTGATAGACAGCCGCAGCGTAATTCACCAAGTAAACGTGCAACATCCTTAGGGTCGGGTTTTATCATTGATTCCAAGGGCCTTATCGTCACCAATAATCACGTCATAAAGGGCGCAGATCAAATATCGGTAATTCTGCATGACAATACTAGGCTAAAAGCGACAGTAGTGGGTCGAGACTCTAAAACGGACCTTGCTGTTCTTCGCGTTAAATCTAAAACTAAATTACCATTTGTTAAATTTGGTAATTCTGACGAGTCTCGCGTTGGTGATTGGGTTGTCACAATCGGTAATCCATTCGGCCTTGGGGGGACAGTTACGGCAGGAATAATTTCGGCCCGCGCACGTAATATCAATTCGGGGCCCTATGATGATTTTATTCAATCAGATGCTTCAATAAATAAAGGTAATTCAGGGGGGCCAATGTTCAACACGGAAGGGGATGTCATCGGAATCAATACTGCAATTTATTCGCCCTCTGGTGGAAGCGTCGGAATTGGATTTGCTATTCCGTCAAACCTCGCTGAACCAATAATAAGTCAGCTGAAAAAATTTGGTCGGGCTCGGAGGGGTTGGTTAGGGGTTAGAATACAAACGGTGACTAAAGAAATTGCCGATAGCCTAGGTCTTAAAGAGACAAAAGGAGCACTTGTGGCGGATGTAACAACAGGAGGGCCTGCTGATAAGTCGAGGATTATGGTGGGAGATATTATACTAAAATTCAATGGAAAAGAAATCGACGAAATGCGCAGTTTGCCAAGGTTTGTAGCTGAAACTGCGGTTGGAAAGGTCGTTAAGGTTGAAGTCTGGCGCAAGGGACGCAATAAAGTGATTTATTCCAGGTTAGGGGAATTTCCAGAAGCTAAAGAGCCATTGTCGGTAAAATCCAGCGGTCAGAAACAAAAGAAAAAAGGGATGTTTTTAGAGCCCTTTGGAATCACGTTAGCACAAATAGACAATGATTTACGGACACGTTTTAATCTTAATAAGGAATTAAAAGGTGTAATTATTACTGATGTTAAAAATCATAGTACTGCTTCTGAAAAAGGGGTAACCGTTGGTTCAATAATTCGAAAAATTGGACCTGAACAGAAACTTGTAAACTCTTTAAATGAAATTAAGACATTAGTTGATACTGCTCTTAAAGAAAAACGTAAGAGTTCGTTATTCTTAATTGAACGTGGCGGTAGCTCACGGTTTGTAGCATTAAAACTTGTTAACGACCCGAAGTAATTTAGCTTAAGATATTAATATAAGACCATTTCAGTAGCAAAAATCTTTGGTCTTGTAACCTTGTACATAAAGTAACGAAGTTAAATCGCCAAAACGGATTAATGCATCAGCTTTTGCATCCACAGCTGGTTTTCCACGGAATGATATACCAATACCCGAATGCACAATCATTGGAATGTCGTTGAAGCCATCACCTACAGCCATGGTGTTTGTAATAGATATATTTCTGTTTTGGCTAATATTTTTTAGTTTTTCAAGTTTAGCGTTGCTATCCAAAATTGGTTCAGTTACTTCGCCAGTTAGACACCCGTTTTTAATGACTAATTCGTTTGATATTCCTTCGTGAAATCCAACTAATTTCGCTATGGCTGTTGTGAAGTAGCTGAAGCCGCCTGATAGCAATACTGTATAGGCGCCATTAAAACTCATCGTCCTAACTAAAGGTATAGCTCCGGGTGTAAGTGTTATGTTTTGTAAAGTCTCCGCCATCGCTGCCACGGGTACTCCCTTTAGCAGAGACACTCTTTCAAGCAGCGATTTTTTAAAATCTATTTCTCCTCGCATTGCTCGTTTTGTGATTTCAGAAACCTGTTTTTGTAGTCCGATTAGACCCGCTAGTTCGTCTAGCGTTTCTCCCTCAACAATCGTGGAGTCCATATCAGCAACCAGAATTTTTTTGCGCCTATCCTTAGCGGGTTGCACTACGATATCAATCTCTGAACCGGTCAGGCATTTTTTTATATGCTCTTTTGCCCGTTCAATATTTGAACCGGTGAAAGGGATATCGCAAGCTACATTACTTTCTATCCAAAAAGGATCGCTTGAAGTATACCCTTCTTGCTCAAGTGTTTCCTTTACTTCTTCAACATCTCTATAATCTAGGTCAGCTTTCGAAGGATTCGCGATAAGTGTGGCTAAATATTCCATCATTTGTTTATGGTGTGAAATTGTTTGAGATACAAGCCGAGTTTTTTTTGTTGTAAAAAATTAGAGAACAAAAACTTAACCGAAGAAAGTTTGAGTGATAGAAAAATGTGCCGATCATTAACTTTTAATTCCAGAAAACAATGTCAAAAATAAAAGTCTTGGTGATAGCGGGGCCGACTACAAGTGGAAAGTCAGATTTAGCTGTGGCGATAGCCGAGCATTTTGGAGGAGTGGTAATAAATGGGGATTCGATGCAGCTGTACGATGGTCTTAATATCATATCGGCTGCACCGGACAAATTATTATGGAAAAAAGTACCACACAAATTGTTTGGGTTCAGAGATCCGGCTTCACCATGTTCTGCTGGGCAATGGGTGGAATTAGTACAAAAGGAAATTTTAAATGCACAATCCTCGAATTTGCTCCCGATTATAGTTGGTGGAACTGGAATGTATCTTAAGGCATTGATTTCTGGTCTAGTAAAAATACCTCCAATATCAGAAAAAATCCGCAGAACACTAAGGGGTCGACTCAAAGTTGAAGGTCCCGCTGCGCTTCACGCTGAGCTATCACAAATTGATCCTGTTTCGGCAAATAAGCTAGCTGTTTCTGATGGACAAAGAGTTTTGCGGGCGCTTGAAGTTTATTTGATGACCGGAAAAACGTTAGGGCAATGGCAATTGGATAAATCGGGTCAGAATATGCCAGAAGGGTTTACTTTTAAGTCGTTATTAATAAGTCCTCCTAGAAAATTATTATATCAAAATTGTAACTCTCGTTTTGAAAGAATGATTAAATGCGGTGTAATAGACGAGGTAAGGGCTTTAACTAAAAAGAATTTATCTCCCAACCTGCCTGCTATGAAAGCGCTGGGGGTACCCGAATTAATTCTCTATCTAAGTGGTAATTTAACTCTAGAAGAGACAATATCGAGGGCGCAAATAGCGACAAGACGATATGTCAAGCGGCAAGAGACTTGGTTTAAAAATCAGTTTATTGCGGATTTTGTATTAAAAACAGAATATAATTTTAAACTCAATCCTAAAATCTTTCCATTTATTAGCAAATTTTTGTTGACCTGATAAAGAGGAAAGACTAATTTGTCGCCGATTCTTGGCTATCAAATCATAGATATCTTGATTATCAAAGCCAAGCCAATTGAAATATTATTTATTGTGTGTGGGCCTTGTTGTAATGCTTGTTCCCCTGTTTGATTTTAAGGATAGATAAATGGCTGTTCGTAAGCTATCCGGTTCGGAAATTGTTATTAAAAGTTTGATAGATGCTGGGGTTGAGACTGTCTTTGGTTATCCCGGTGGTGCGGTACTGCCAATTTATGATGCTTTATTTAAACAGAACCGTTTGAAGCATATTTTGGTGCGTCAAGAGGGTGGAGCTGTTCATATGGCTGAAGGCTATGCGCGCTCTACTGGTAAATTGGGAGTAGTTTTAGTTACCTCGGGCCCTGGGGCAACAAATGCCGTAACCGGTCTGACTGATGCGATGATGGACAGCGTTCCCGTTCTATGTTTAACGGGACAAGTTCCAACTCACCTAATTGGAAATGATGCTTTCCAAGAGGCAGATACGACAGGAATCACAAGACCCTGTACTAAACATAATTACCTCGTAAAAGATGTATCCAAGCTGGCAAAAATCATGAAAGAAGGCATGTATGTAGCACAAACAGGTCGTCCAGGGCCTGTTGTAATTGATTTGCCAAAAGATGTACTGATAAATGAAACAAAATACGAAATTTCTAACAAAACCTACTTACGGCACAAAACTTATCGCCCAAGAAAAAAAGGTGATCCAATTAAGATTAAAGAGGCTGTAAATTTAATAGCAAATGCCAAAAGGCCCTTGTTTTATTGTGGTGGGGGAGTGATTAATGCCGGCCTGAAAGGCTCTAAGTTGCTTACAGAATTTGTAAATACCACTGGTTTTCCAATAACATTAACGCTCATGGGTTTGGGGGCATTCCCTGCCGAAGATAAGAAATTTTTAGGTATGGTAGAAATGCATGGTACATATGAATCTAACCTAGCCATGCATGGTTGTGATGTAATGATAAACATTGGGGCGCGCTTTGATGACCGGGTAACTGGCCTCATTTCAGAATTTTCCCCTAATTCAAAAAAGATTCATATTGATATTGATCCATCTTCAATAAATAAAAATGTTACCGTTGATGTTCCTATTATTGGTGATTGTGCTTCCATTCTAGGGGATATGATCAGAGCTTGGAAAGAGCTTAAACCCAGGCTTAATAAGAAGGCACATGCTAATTGGTGGTCCCAGATTGAAACATGGCGGAATCGAAACTGTCTCCATTATAAATCTTCAAAAACTTTAATTAAACCACAATTTGCACTGGAAAGACTCCAAAAATGGACTGAGTCTCGTGACACCTATATTACGACCGAGGTGGGTCAGCATCAAATGTGGGCAGCACAGTTTCTAAAGTTTAATCGGCCCAACCGTTGGATGACATCGGGGGGCTTGGGTACGATGGGCTATGGTTTTCCTGCCGCCATCGGAGTTCAAATTGCTCACCCAAAAGCAACGGTGATTGATGTTGCTGGTGAGGCCTCTTTCCTTATGAATATTCAGGAAATGTCTACGGTGATGCAATATCGTTTGCCTGTTAAAGTTTTTATTTTGAATAATGAATATATGGGAATGGTTCGACAATGGCAGGAACTACTCTATGGGGGAAGATATTCGGAGAGTTATACTGACTCACTTCCAGACTTTGTAAAATTGGCTGAATCCTACGGAGCTGTGGGTTTAAGAGCTACTGCACCAAGTGAAGTGGATGAAGTTATTGAAGAGATGTTAAACAATGGCAAATTTACGATAGCAGATATTGCGGTTGATAAATCTGAAAATTGTTTTCCAATGATTCCTTCAGGAGCACCCCATAATGAGATGTTACTTGGTCCTGAAGATGAGGCGGAAAAACCTGTTTCTGAGAAAGGAATGGTTCTGGTTTAGGTCTTTCAAATTTTAGGTTATAAGAGCCTTTTAGCGTATCGGCTATTTTTACAAATACCAAATAAATATGGAGGAGAAATTGGAGCTCATTGAACAACATACAATTGCCGTTCTTGTTGACAATGAAGCGGGTGTTTTAGCAAGGGTTATTGGGCTATTTTCAGGGCGCGGTTATAATATTGAAAGTTTGACTGTCGCAGAAGTAGATCCAGATAGTGCCATTTCAAGGATAACCGTTGTCACATCTGGAACTCCTATGGTGATTGAGCAAATTAAGGCGCAATTGGATCGACTAGTACCTGTCCATCAAATCAGTGACTTGACTGGAGGCGGGGCTAGTGTAGAACGCGAATTGGCTCTCGTAAAAGTTCGAGGTACTGGGAACAAGCGTGTTGAAGCTTTACGTGTTGCAGATATTTTCCGGGCGAGGGCGATAGACAGTACAAAAAACTCCTTTGTGTTCGAAATTTCGGGATCTACTGCAAAACTTGATGCGTTTATAAATCTTATGAAGCCCCTCGGATTGGTAGAAGTTTCAAGGACAGGTGCCGTGGCTATAACTCGTGGGTCGAAGGGAATTTAGATAATATCTTTTAACTACATATTCAGGATGAATAATCGTTTTCAAAGAAAACGACGAAAACAGAAAATGAAAGAGGATCCTCTAAATGCGCGTATATTATGATAGAGACGCAGACGTTAATTTAGTTAAATCAAAGAAAGTTGCCATCATAGGCTATGGTAGTCAGGGACATGCCCATGCCATCAATCTCAGTGATAGTGGAGTAAAGGAAGTAGTTGTTGGCTTGCGTGAGGGCTCAAACAGCATAGCAAAAGCAGAGGGAGCTGGGCTAAAGGTGCTCACTCCTGCTGAGGCGGCAAAATGGGCAGATGTAGTTATGGTATTGGTACCTGACGAATTACAGGCGAGTCTTTATTCAGGTGATCTTCGTGAGAATATGAAAGATGGGGCTGCACTTGCATTTGCACATGGCTTGAATATTCATTTCAAACTAATCGAAGCGCGACCAGATATGGATGTTTTCATGATTGCGCCAAAAGGGCCAGGACATACTGTTAGATCCGAATATCAACGCGGTGCGGGAGTTCCTTGTTTAGTTGCTATTGACCAAGATGCCTCTGGGAATGCACAAGATATTGCACTTTCATATGCGTCTGCTATTGGAGGTGGACGGGCAGGGATAATTGAAACGACCTTCCGCGAAGAATGTGAGACCGATCTATTCGGTGAGCAGGCGGTACTTTGTGGTGGTCTGACTTCTCTCATAAAAGCTGGATTTGAGACCTTAGTGGAAGCAGGATACGCTCCTGAAATGGCCTATTTCGAATGCCTGCATGAAGTGAAACTTATTGTTGATCTCATTTATGAAGGAGGTATTGCCAATATGCGGTATTCCATTTCTAACACAGCAGAATATGGTGATTATATCTCTGGACCCCGTTTGATTGACGATGGTGTGAAATCACGCATGAAAAAAGTTTTGGATGACATTCAATCTGGGCGTTTCACTCGAGATTGGGTCTTAGAGAATGCAGCGGGACAATCTAGTTTTAAGGCGACGCGCCGGAGAGAATCCGAGCATCAGCTCGAGGCTGTGGGTTCGGAATTACGAGGAATGATGCCCTGGATTGCTGAAAATAGGTTAGTAGATAAGTCTAAAAATTAATTCTTGCTTCATTAAACTTAAATATTTCGAATTTTACTGGTAAAGAATTTAAAAATCGTTACTTTGATTTTGAGAATGTTTAAAAGAATTAAGAAAGCTTTGTTAAAATTTTTTTAAATTTTAGTAACCTGTTTTGAAAGACAATGAATTACTTTTTTTGAGGTGTTTGTTCAGAAACTGCCTTGATATTATGGTATATTGTGAATGGAAAAGCTGAAAAAAATATCACCAATACTTTTGGAGTTTCCTCAGATGAGGGAACATGTCGTATGCTTTTTAATTACTGATAGTGCCGTTTTCGAAAGCGGACTGGAAGAGGTCTTACGACTTAGAAGCCCCTGAATATTTCCGAATTAAGTCGGTTTTTCAGCGGCGAAAAATAAGTTGTTGTCCTCCAATTAGTAAAGGAGCTGAGTTATGAATCACAGCACCCATCCAGAAAAAATTACAATATTCGACACTACGCTGCGTGACGGTGAACAATCGCCTGGTGCGTCGATGAATCTTGATGAAAAGTTACGTATAGCTGAGTTATTGGAAGAGATGGGCGTCGACGTAATCGAGGCGGGATTTCCGGTTGCCTCTAACGGTGATTTTGAAGCTGTTAATGAAGTTTCAAAACTTATTAAGAGTTCAATAGTCTGCGGTCTTGCGCGGTCTGGTCGTGGAGATATTCAACGTGCCGCTGAAGCTTTAAAACCCTCTGCCAGAAACCGCATTCACACTTTTATTTCCACTAGTCCTTTACACATGAAATATAAACTGCAAATGGAGCCTGATGACGTTTATGAGGCAGTGATTGAAAGTGTAACTTACGCACGGAACTTCACCGATGATGTGGAGTGGTCACCCGAGGATGGTAGTCGAAGTGAACCAGATTTTCTTTGCCGATGCGTTGAGGCGGCTATTAACGCTGGTGCAACAACTATAAATATTCCAGATACAGTCGGGTATGCAGTTCCTGAGGAGTTTGGCGCATTAATCGCGATGCTTGTGGATCGGGTTCCGAATAGTGATAAGGCAGTTTATTCCACTCATTGTCATAATGATTTAGGGCTCGCTGTGGCTAATTCCCTAGCCGGAGTTAACAATGGTGCAAGACAAATTGAATGTACGATTAATGGCTTAGGGGAGCGCGCAGGTAATGCGGCTCTAGAAGAAATTATAATGTCACTGAGAACCCGTCAGGATCGACTACCTTTTGTAACCAATATAGATACCAAATGTATAACAAGGGCTTCAAAATTGGTATCAATTATCACTGGGTTCTCAGTGCAACCAAATAAGGCAATTGTAGGTGCGAATGCATTTGCGCATGAATCCGGCATTCATCAAGATGGCATGCTAAAGCATGCACAAACTTATGAAATTATGACTCCAGAGTCCATTGGTTTGACTCAATCAAAACTTGTTATGGGAAAACACTCTGGAAGACACGCTTTCAGAGTAAAACTCAAGGAACTAGGTTATGAGTTAGGAGAAAATGCGGTTCAAGAAGCCTTTCTCAGATTTAAAGACTTGGCAGACAAAAAGAAAGAAGTTTATGACGAGGATCTAGTTGCGTTAGTTGACGATGAGGTATTGAGGGCTAATGATGTCATCAAGTTTAAATCACTGATGGTAGTTTGTGGGTCTAAGGGTCCCCAAACGGCGGAGCTTGAAATGGATGTGGATGGTAAAATTCGTAAAATTAAGGCGGAAGGCGATGGGCCTGTGGATGCGACATTTAACGCAATTAAAGAGCTAATACCCCATGATGCTAAACTACAATTGTATCAGGTTAATGCGGTAACGGAGGGTACTGACGCGCAGGCGGAAGTAACAGTGCGTCTTGAAGAGGGTGGCAAGTCAGTTAATGGTCAGGGTGCAGATACAGATACATTGGTGGCCTCTGCGCGAGCATATGTTAATGCTCTAAATAAATTAATGGTTAAACGCGAGAGGACAGCACCCGGTGCGCTATCCGCGTAAATCTCGCAGCTGGTAATCAAAGGAAGTGATAAATATGTTTTCCAGGCTCTTGGGAATGTTATCCGCCGATATGGCGATTGATTTAGGTACAGCCAATACGTTGGTTTATGTTAAAGGTCGGGGGATTGTCTTAAATGAACCTTCTGTTGTCGCCATTGCCGAAGTAAAAGGCAAGAAACAGGTTCTTGCGGTTGGAGACGAAGCCAAGCTGATGCTTGGCCGAACCCCTGGAAACATTGAAGCTATTCGTCCGCTACGAGACGGAGTAATCGCTGATTTTGAAGTCGCGGAAGAAATGATTAAGCACTTCATTCGTAAAGTCCATAACCGAAGAAGTTTTGCTAGTCCGCAAATTATTGTTGCTGTCCCCTCTGGTTCAACCAACGTTGAACGTCGAGCAATTCAAGAGTCAACTGAAAGTGCGGGCGCACGTCGAGTTTTTTTAATAGAGGAGCCCATGGCAGCGGCAATTGGGGCTGGTTTGCCAGTCACTGAACCCACTGGATCAATGGTCGTTGATGTTGGAGGAGGCACCACAGAAGTCGCTGTATTATCACTTGGAGGTTTGGTTTATTCCCGTTCCGTCCGTGTTGGGGGTGACAAAATGGATGAAGCTATTACAGGCTATATCCGGCGTAATCATAACCTTCTTGTTGGTGAAAGTAGCGCAGAAAGAATAAAAAAAGAAATAGGTTCAGCGAGTATTCCTGCAGATGGAGAGGGTAGCTCTATGGAAATCAAAGGCCGTGATTTAATGAACGGTGTTCCAAAGGAGATTTTGCTTTCTGAAAGACAAATTGCTGAAAGCTTAGCAGAGCCGGTAGGGGCTATTATTGAAGCAGTTAAAGTGGCCTTAGAACATGCAGCACCTGAACTCGCTGCAGATATGGTTGATAAAGGTATAGTTTTGACTGGTGGTGGTGCGCTATTGGGAAATCTCGATCTTGTTCTGAGGCATGCAACCGGTCTTCCAGTTTCCTTGGCCGATGAGCCACTATCTTGTGTGGCTTTAGGAACCGGCCATTGTCTTGAGGAAATGAAGACATTAAGAAACGTTCTTTCTTCTATGTATTAATTACAAGTCATTTATGACAACTTATAAAACT
>MDTE01154980.1_pt1 | contig 10892 bp, 9 predicted proteins | sample 811231 | NCBI WGS metagenome assembly MDTE01 (sample SAMN05326651, study PRJNA326480) | marine metagenome | isolation source: seawater | place: Indian Ocean: Red Sea | collected 2010 | reverse complement strand
TGCCACGACGTGTCCGGACGATTCGCCACCCAGGTTGCAGCCTTTTTCCCGCATGAGGGCAGCTACGTTTCTGTCGCCCACCGAAGATCGAAAAAGCTTGAGCTCGTAGGTTGCCAAGCTTTCTTCAAGTCCGGAGTTGCTATGTTCGGTGGCGACCAACCCTTCCCCTTTCAAACTTGAGGAGGATCCTGCGTCCAATGCCAGCAATCCGAGTATTTGGTCACCGTGAATTAGCTTTCCCTTTTCGTCGGCGAAGACGACCCGGTCACCATCCCCATCATGGGCAAGTCCGAAATGAGCGTTCGTTTCCCTAACCTTTTCCTGCATGCGCTTCGGGTGCTCGGATCCCGCGTTGTCGTTAATAACGCCTTCTCCCTCATTAATCGAATGAACTTCGGCTCCGAAATGCGACAGGACTCTTGCGGTCGTTCCAATCGTTGCTCCGTTTGCCAAGTCAGCTACGACCCTGTATCCCCGAAGAAAGGCATCTGGAAAAAAACCACTTATACGCGCAACGTATTCCTCAAGAGAATCATGTTTTGGCAAAGCCACCTCCCTCGCTTCAAAATTTTCAGAGAGATCGATTTGAGATTCGATGAGCTTTTCTTCATTTGGGGATAGCTTTTCACCTTTTTCTGAAAAAAACTTAAATCCGTTGTCCTGGCTCGGGTTGTGGGATGCGGTAACCATTGCGCCCATGCAGAGACCATCATGGATTACGCAGCTCGAGAGGGCTGGTGTCGGGAGTATGCCCGCATCCAGAGGGTTAAAGCCTTGGGTTCGCAGGCCATGGCTGAATGCGTTCAAAAGGCTTTCTCCCGATGGCCTGGTATCTCTTCCCAAAAGAACTTTCTGCCCACTTTTTCCGACAATTTGAAGGTGGGAACCGAGAGCCTTTCCCAGCGAACGGGCGAAGTTCTCATTAAGAAACGAACCTTGGTAAGGTCCGCGAATCCCGTCGGTACCGAAATATTTCATTTGTATATTTCAGGCGAAGAAGGAAGAGACTTTGTTTACCCATTCCTTAACCTTCCCGTCGGAGATTAGAGATTCCGCCAACTCGACCCCTTCACCAAGAGTGCGTGTCTTTCCGCAAGTGAGAAAGGCGACGGAAGCATTCATGGCAACCGTTGCCCGCAACCCTTCCGGACCTTCCCCTTCGAGAAGGAGCTTCATGATCTCAAGATTTTTTCCAAGATCTCCACCTGCGAGATGTTCAAATGGATGGGTTTTCATCCCCCACTTGGCCGGTGACCAGCATTCAATTTGGGGAGTTGAAATCTCCCCAAATCCGAAAACCAAGTTCTCCCCGCAAGCTGTGAGTTCGTCAACTCCCGAAGTTTCCGCTCCCTTGATTTCACCATGAGCAATCAAGGCTCCGGTTAGGCCGTTGCCCTTGAGGGCCCGCCCCATTTTCTCAATATATCGGGGATCATAAACGCCAAGAAGCTGGAATGCAGGGCGCGCCGGATTGATCATCGGTCCCAATAGGTTGAAAATCGTAATGATTCCACGAGATGCAAGTTCTTTGCGAACGGGTGCGATGTGCTTGAATGCGGGATGAAAGGAAGGTGCGAACAAAAAGGCAAAGTCGAGCTGCTTGAGGCCTTCTTTTATTCGAGACAGATCCGGATCAAGCGGAATTCCGATCGCTTCGAGCAAGTCGGCGCTTCCGCATTTCGAGCTAATCGATCTGTTCCCGTGTTTGATCACGGGTACGCCCGCGGAAGCGAGAACGAAAGAAACGAAGGTGGAAACGTTGAAGCTGCCAGCCTTGTCCCCACCAGTTCCGCAAAGATCAATGGCGTGCTCGGAAAATTCTTCCAATTCGGGATCCTTGGCCAATTCGCGGAAATAGGAAACGAAGTCCGTTATTTCCTGAGAGGTTTCGCCTTTCCCGGCCAAGGAAACCAAAAAGTCAGCCTTCTCGTTGGCGCCTACGTCCTCTCGGAGCAACAGGTCGATGGCAGTTCGAACGTGATTTCGATCAAGATTCGATTTCTCCCGAAGATGGGTTGTCAAAGATGATAGTTCGTTCAGTTTCATTTTAAATAGTCATTAGGTAATCCCTTGAGTTCGATCAAAGTTAGGTCTTGATCTTTTCGGAATCTCGTCTTGTAGACCTTACTATGCGCGTTGGACAACATTTTTCATTCATTGTTGGGCTTATTGGCATCTTCCTGCTCTCATCTCAATCCTTTGGGGAGGTGGTTGGAGAAAATTCCCAAAGCCCGGATGACAATGCGAGCATGGGTTACGGGGATGCCTTGGTTTATGGTTTGGTGGAGGGGGTCACCGAGTTTCTCCCCATTTCATCCACCGGGCATTTGATCCTAACCAAGGAATGGTTGACGGAAGTGGGAGATATGCGCCCATGGACTGCAAGGGATGGCTCCATCTACCAAGGAGGATTCGTTCGAATGGGCCCTAAGCAGGATACCGTTTTGATTACAGTTGGACCTGAGAAGGAAAAGGTTGAACTCAAACTGGATGATTTGAGCGAGGAGTCCAGGGATTTGGCGGTTTCCTTGTTCGAAAAAAACAGTGCCCTCGATGCCTACCTGATAGTCATTCAGGCAGGGGCCATACTTGCCGTGACTCTGATTTATCGCAAACGTATCTGGTCGATCTTTCTCGGGTTGTTCGGACTGGATCCCCGAGGCAAGCGTTTGGGGTTCAACCTTCTTTTTGCCTTTCTTCCCGCCGCTATGCTGGGCCCGCTTTTGGATGACTTGATCGAAGGCTATCTCCTCTCCCCGCGCCCCATTGCCTGCGCCCTCTTTGCCGGGGCTCTCTTGATGTATTGGGTCGAGTGCAAAAGAAAGAAAGAAAACTCCTTTGCCATGCCCGATTCCGGAAAATCCCTTGATGACCTTACCGTGCGTTCTTCCCTGTTGATCGGGTTTCTTCAATGCGTTGCGATGTGGCCGGGAACGAGCCGGTCGATGATGACGATCGTGGGAGGATATCTTGTCGGCTTGACAAGGGCCAAGGCGGCTGAATTCAGCTTCCTCCTCGGTTTGATTACACTGACTGCCGCCGCCGGTTACAAATGTTTGACCAAATGGGACGTAATGAAGACAAACTTGGAACTCGGACCCGTTCTCTTGGGTTGCCTAGTTGCGGGAGCCTCCGCGGCGGTCTCCGTCGTTTGGCTGATCGGATACCTCTCCAGAAGGGGGTTGGGGATTTTCGTTTGGTATCGGATCGTACTTTCCGTCGTGATTTTAATCCTTTGGTACTGGTAATTGGGGAACTTTTCCTTAGCTTGACGCTTGGCTCGTTTATTGTTTTAATCACTTTTTTAATTATTTGCCATGGGACAACCTAAAAGAAAACATTCCAAGCAACGCAGCCGTAAGCGGCGCGGCGCCAACCGATTTCAAGCCCCCCTTTTAGTGAAGGAAGTGGACGGAAGCATGAGTCGTCCTCACCGCGTTAACCCTGAAACGGGCCAATACCGCGGCAAGCAAGTGCTCGATCTAGAGGTCTAATTTGTTTACTAGGCTTCGGCATGGATAAGACCGAGGCGAGGCTGACCCTTGCAGTTGACGCAATGGGAAGCGATCAGGGTCCTGAGGAAATTCTCGAAGGCGTGGCTCAAGCCGTGGAGGTTTCGCCCCGGAGTACCGATTTCGTCCTTTTTGGCCAGGAGGAGGTTTTGTCGAAAATTCTCGCGAAGAATCCCGTACTTGCTAACGCCAGGGTTTCGATAAGTCATGCTCCGGAGGTCGTCGGAATGGACGAAAAGCCGATTGCAGGGATAAAGGGGAAGAAAAATTCCTCCATGTCCCTGGCTCTCCTTGCTCTAAAGAATGGGGAGGCGGATGCCATGTTGAGCTGCGGGAATACCGGATGTCTCATGGCAGGGGGCGCTATACGCTTAAGGACTCTCGAAGGGGTGGAGAGACCTGCGCTTTGCACGATTTGGCCGGGAAGAGAAAGATACTTCACCTTGCTTGATGCTGGAGCCAATCCGCATGCCAAGCCTTTTCACATCGTGCAAAGTGCCGTGTTGGGCTCAAATTATGCTCGACTTGCCTTGGGTTTGGTACGTCCGAAGGTAGGTTTGCTGACGATCGGTACGGAGGAGGGCAAGGGTAACGAGGTTATTCACGAGACCCATTCAATGCTCAAGGATATTGACGGAAGCATACTTAACTACGCCGGGCTCATCGAGGGCTTTCAAATCTTCGAGAATGTCGTGGACGTCGTGGTTTGCGACGGATTCGTAGGTAACATTGTCCTCAAGGCCTGTGAGTCCCTTAGCAAACTGATAGGCAGTTTTCTTGACGAGGAGTTGAAAAGAAACGCATTGCGAAAAACCGGAGCCTTGCTCTCAAAGGGAGCATTCAGGAGCCTGAAGCAAAGAATCAATCCGGAGCAGTTCGGAGGGGCGCCTTTGCTTGGCTTGACAAAAAACGTAATCAAGGCTCATGGATCCTCAAACCGCAATCATATTAGCGGGGCAATTAAGATCGCGCTCGATCTCGTACAACACGATATGCTGGCCCAAGTGATTGAAGACATTAGGGAAACAAACGAACTGTTGCGTCCAGAACCTCTTTCCATGAAGGGTACCAAGTCAAAGGAGAAATGAGCGGGCCGGCGCCGAGTATTCTTCGGGGCATCGGATCCTACGTCCCCGTCCGCAAGGTCGATAATCAGGAACTGAGTCAGAAGGTCGATACGAGTGACGAGTGGATTAGAACTCGAACCGGTATCAAGGAACGGCGAATTGCCGAAGATAACGAAAGCACGAGTGATTTGGCACTGGAAGCTTCTCGGCGGGCCATTGCGGATGCCGGAATCTCACCGGAACAAATTGACCTGGTCTTGGTTGCCACGATTACCCCCGACATGGCATTCCCGTCCACTGCTTGCCTGCTCCAGCACAAACTTGGCATCCCCAAGGTCGCGTGCTTTGATTTGGAGGCTGCCTGTTCTGGATTTCTTTATGCCCTCGACGTGGCCGACGGGATGTTGAGCTCCAGTCGATACAAGTGCGCCTTGGTCGTCGGGGCCGAGAAACTTTCGAGCATTACGGATTGGGACGATCGTACGACGTGCGTATTGTTTGGAGACGGAGCCGGTGCGGCAGTCCTTGCAAAGGAAGGCCAAGGCGCCGAGCTTCTTGGTTTCCAATGTGGAGCCGATGGCTCGAATCCTACGCTTTTGCATCAACCAGCCGGAGGTTCGATGCTGCCGGCCTCTTCCGAAACCGTGGAAACCGGAGGGCATTTCCTTAAAATGAACGGTCGTGAGATCTTCAAGTCCGCGGTCCGGGTCATGGAGCGCGCGGCCACGGAGTTGCTTGCGAAACACGGATTCGACAAGAGTGAAGTCGATCACGTGATTCCTCATCAGGCCAACGCCAGAATTGTCGAGAGTTTGGCCCAAAGGCTCGAGATTCCCCTGGATAGGTTTTATTGCAACCTTCACAAATACGGAAACACTTCAGCCGCATCCATTCCCCTTGCCTTGGACGAGGCTTACAAATCCTCTACTTTCAAGAAAGGGGATCTTGGTTTGCTTGTTGCCTTCGGTGCAGGCTTGACTTGGTCGGCGACCCTTGTTCGATTCTAATTCCTTACAAGAAATTTAATGAAAGCTTCTTCCATATTCCTGCTCCTCACCTTGACCTTCGGTCTCTTGGAACTACCCGCCGTTTCTCCCGGAGATCGTAGGCGTTACCAATCAAACTCTTCCTCGGACAAGGGCAAGGACTACCTTTTCCCGGGAACTGGTTTTTTCAAGAAGAACCGTGATCCCATCAATGCACAACAAGCAAAGGAATGGTTTCTTTCAGCGGAATCGAAAGAGAAAGCGGGCGACTTGAGGAAGGCCTTGGATATCTATGAAAATTTTGCCAAAAGGCGATCGGATGCAATCCTGACCCGAGAGAATGAACGGATTCAAATTGGCCCCGAATCCCTCTTCCGAGCCGCAATCATTAGGGAAAAGCGGGGGGATTGGCAAAAGGCATTCAAGCATTTGAAATTGATTGCCGAGGCATACACCGATTACAATTTCGAGCGGATTGCAGAATCGCTGATGAGAATTGCCGAAAGGTTGGCGAAAGAAAAACTTCCCAGAAAATGGGGGGTAATCCCCCGCTTCCGATCTGGAAATCAGGATCGAATGCGCTTGGATCAGATTGCAGGGTTGGCGAGAGGCCCGAAGTTCGCCCCGAGAGCATTGATGGCGCTCGCTGAAATCGCTGCCAAGGACAACAAGGATGACGAGGCAATCGATGCGCTGGAGCGACTGGTTAATCTCTATCCGGAAAACTATCTTTGCGAAGAAGCCTATTTCCTTTTGGCGAAAATATATGAAAGCCGGGTATCCGGCCCTGCGTATGATCAAGGATCGACCTTGAAGGCATTGAATTTCTTCGAGGACTACATCATCCTCTATTCAAAATCTCCGCCCCGCAGCAAGCATGAAGCGGAGGAGGCTTACCAGTCGCGATTGACGGAGGCGGAGGAAAGGAGAGCGCAAGCCGAACTCGGAAGGAAAAAGATGCGCGAAACCCTTGCTGCAAGTAAAGTTGAGGTCGGTCGGTTTGTTGAGAAGTACGGAAAATACTTCATCGTTCGATGGAAAGAACTGGGGAACGGACCCGCTCTGCAGTTTTATAACGAAGCCATTACCACCGCACCCGAATCAGAGGCTGCTCGCGAGGCAGAGAAGAAAGTAGCGAGGTTGCGAGCAAGTGATGAGTAGGGACTACGGTTCTTTCATTTGCGTTGTTATTGGGTGTCTCGCGTTCGTATCTTCCTGTCGGTACAAGCCGGGGGCGAGTGAAGCCAAGACATCGAGCATTTTTGTTCAGGTGGTCAATAATGATTCGAGTATGCCACAAGCCAGTGGTGCCGTTAGCCGGGCGATAAGGGAGGAGTTTCTCCGAAGGGGAACTTTCGAGCTTGTTCAATCGGCTGAAGAAGCCGACCTTGTGCTACGAATCAACCTGCGTGAATATGGCAAATCTCCTGAAGTTTTTCGCTCTGAGGATACTTTGCTTGCAGCCGGGTTTAGTTTGGAAGCCGGGGCAACCGTGAATCTTTATTCATCAAGACGAAAGACCTCTTTAATCGAGAATCACGTTATACGGGCAAACGCCTCCACCCTTAGGCAAACAGTTACCGATCAGCCTAGGGACCGACAGCCGTCAACTGCGCTTGGCCGTCAGCTCGGAGTGAAAATTGCCAATCTCGTAGCGAATCATTCCTGGTAGTCGATTGCCGTGAGATGAAAAAAATATTAGCTCCTTCAATTTTGGCCGGTGATCATTCCTGCCTCAAGGATTCCCTGCTAAGCGCCGAACAAGATGGCAGAAGCTGGATTCATTTGGACATTATGGATGGTCATTTTGTCCCCAATCTTAGTTTCGGTCCTCAAACCGTTGCTGACCTCAGGAAGCACTCAGGCATTTTCTTCGACGTACACCTCATGCTTGACCAACCGCAGAATTATATCGAGCCTTTTGCGCAAGCGGGGGCCGATCTTATTTCCATCCATGTCGAGCCCGAATACGATATTTCGGAAACCTTGCGAAAGATTAAGTCATTGGGGAAAAAGGCAGGAATCGTATTAAACCCGGATACGCCGGTGGAAGACGCGCTTCCTTATTTGAATGACGTGGAGTTGGTTCTTTGCATGACGGTGGTTCCCGGCTTTGGCGGACAGAGTTTTATCGAGAGCGTGCTGGCCAAGGTTCGCGCCTTGGTTGCCTTGCGCTCGGAAAAGGGGCAATCTTTCTTGATCGAGGTTGATGGTGGAGTCGGTCCCGCCCAAGTGCCTGCGTGTTTGGATGCGGGTGTGGACGTCCTTGTTGCCGGGACAGCCTATTTCAAGGGAGACCGGAAAGCTCGCGACGAGTTCGCTGCCTCGATCGAATCTTCTTGAGGCTTTGGCCTTTTCTTAAATTACCTTGATAAAAGGAGCCAAGACCAAGGCAACCACCGACATCAGTTTGAGCAGGATGTTCAGGGAAGGCCCTGACGTGTCCTTGAGAGGGTCGCCGACCGTATCACCCACGACGGCTGCCTTGTGGACTTCCGAGCCCTTCCCGTGCTTGGTGCCTTTGATTTCGTAACCTTCCTCTACCATTTTCTTTGCGTTGTCCCAAGCACCACCGGCATTGGACTGGAAGAGTGCCATCAGAACGCCGGAAGCAGTCACACCTGCAAGCAGACCACCCAACATGGTGGCCCCCCCGCCAAGTCCAATTGCCACCGGGGTGACAATGGCAACCAGTCCGGGAGCGATCATTTCCTTGATTGCCGATTGGGTGGAGATTTCCACGCACTTGCCGTACTCGGCTGAATCGATGGCTTCGTCGAATTGGTTTCGCTCATCTTCACTCCACTCTTCCGTTGACTTGCCTTCATTGCGGTTCATGACCTCGAGAGCTTTCTTCAAGGCAGGTATGTCCTTGAACTGGCGCCTTACTTCCTGAATCATGGCCATGGCGGCTCGACCGACGGCTCCCATGGCCAAGGCACTGAAAAGAAAAGGCAGCATTGCACCGATGAATAACCCGGCCATCACCTTTGGGGCCGAAACGTCAATTACGGAAATACCGGCTTCGACCTTGAAGGCGGCAAAGAGAGCCAAGGCGGTGAGAGCCGCCGATCCGATTGCAAATCCCTTTCCAATGGCTGCAGTCGTATTTCCAACTGCATCAAGTTTGTCGGTGCGTTGACGCACTTCGGCAGGCAACTCGGACATCTCGGCAATCCCCCCCGCATTATCTGAAATAGGTCCGTAAGCGTCCACCGCTAATTGGATTCCGGTATTCGAGAGCATGCCGACAGCCGCGATGGCAATTCCGTACAAGCCGGCGAATTCATAAGCTCCAACCACGGCCGCGGCCAGTATGAGAATGGGGAAGGTTGTCGAGATCATGCCAACACCCAATCCCGAAATGATGTTCGTGGCATATCCGGTAATGGATTGGTCTACGATTGACCGTACGGGTTTTGTGCCGGTACCAGTGTAGTGTTCCGTAATCTTTCCTATGGCAAGACCGGCAATCAAACCGATGATGATGGCATAGAAGACTCCATCCGCGGAGTATTTCATAAGGGTTTCGCCACTCCCGGTGGTCCACGATTCCGGAAGTAACTTCCCAATGACGAAATAGGCCGCTACGATCATGACTCCTGATGATGCGAACTCTCCGGCATTCAATGCCTTGTGGGGATCTCCGCCGTCCCTCACCCTTACAAGGAAGGTTCCGAGTATGGATGTCACGATTCCAATTGCACCGAGCACCAAGGGTAGAAATACGGGGGACAACCCGCCGAGGAACGCCCCTGTGTCGGGGTGGAGGAAGGTGGAATCCGGGGCGGCAACCATTGCGGCGCCCAGAATCATGGTGCCGATGATGGAACCGACGTAGGACTCGAATAAGTCTGCACCCATGCCCGCTACGTCTCCAACGTTATCTCCAACGTTATCCGCAATGGTCGCGGGATTCAATGGGTGATCTTCGGGAATTCCCGCTTCGACCTTGCCAACCAGGTCGGCTCCGACGTCGGCAGCCTTCGTGTAGATGCCTCCTCCGACACGTGCAAAAAGTGCGATCGAGGATGCGCCGAAGGAAAAACCCGTTAGCACGGATAGGGTAGTGCCCAAGCCTTTTCCTCCATTGAATGCATCAAAAGTTTGGCCGAAAAACAAAAACAGACCTCCTAGTCCCAGGATGCCAAGCCCCACTACGCCCAACCCCATGACCGATCCACCGGCAAACGCAATTTCGAGAGCTTTGCCCAAGCTATCCTGCGCCGCATTTGCCGTGCGCACGTTTGCCTTGGTCGCTACTTTCATCCCCAAAAAACCTGCCAACGCAGAGCAAATGGCTCCAACAACAAAGGATAGCGCGATCAATTCATGGCTATGCTCGTTGGTCGAGCCGCTCCAATAGAGGAGAATGGCTACTCCCAGAACGAAGAAAAACAGAATCCTGTATTCCGATTTCAAAAAAGCCATTGCTCCATCCTGGATGCTCTTGGCGATCTTTGCCATGCGGGGAGAACCCTCGGGGGCGTTATTTATTTCTTTGGTTTTCCACCAGGTAAAGAGCAGGGCCAAAACTCCAAAAGCCGGCAAGATAAATGGCAAATTTGCTAATGTCATATTGTGAGAGATGATTTTTGAAACGAGAGAAGGTTTTAAAGGAGACAAAACTAAAAAACGTAAATTTCCGTAACTTTCAACAAGATTGTCCGAGAACCATGTTCAACCTTGCAAAACTTTTAGTCATTAACAGTATATAAGGCATGAAAGTATGTTTGCTCAGTACCTTGGCGCTTGTCGCGCTACTGTTCTCTACGGCGTGTCAAAATCAATATAGGCAACCCACGGCTTCTGCCGGGGGACAACCGAGTGGAATAATTGACATATCAGGTGGTGCGTATCAAGTGACCGCTCAGGAGTATGACCAGTTTTTCGAAACTCGCTACGGGTTGCTTTTTCAAAAGTTTTCCGACAGCCCTTTCACCGGGCGCGTCCTGACCATAGATAAGGGTGTGAGTGGGGATTACGTCGCATCCGACGAATCTTGGTCAAAGGGCAGAAAGCACGGTGTCAGTTCACGCTGGTTTTCAAATGGCGTAAAGATGTACGAGAGGAATTACGACGAGGGAAAATGGCACGGGACCGTAACTCGTTGGTGGCCGAACGGGCAGAAGATGTACGTGCGTGCCTACAACGATGGAGTCAAGAGCGGCAAGGATGCGACTTGGCGATCCGATGGAACCCCCGTCGATTCGCCCTCACGAGGTGATGCAGTGGTTTCCGAGCCCTCTTCCGTGGGCGATTCCGTTGACTCGACGAACCCGTCGGATGAAACGCCTCCCGCGATTACCCCGATTGAGGAACCTTCC
>MDTE01135619.1_pt1 | contig 10892 bp, 7 predicted proteins | sample 811231 | NCBI WGS metagenome assembly MDTE01 (sample SAMN05326651, study PRJNA326480) | marine metagenome | isolation source: seawater | place: Indian Ocean: Red Sea | collected 2010 | reverse complement strand
TTTTTTGATGCTCTTTTGACTGTTAATAGAATCAGAGATCTCCAAAGAAGTGCTAAAGTATACTTAATCAAACGTTTTTGGTTGATTCTATTGGAAAGACTGCTTTTAAAAGAATTAGCTTGTCCGTTCATCATAATTGAATATTCCCCTGGTTAGTCTGGTATCAAGAGAATCACTTTAGGTTGCTTACCACCGTATAGACTTGATATCCTGCGTCGGCATTTGAAAATAGTCGGTCGGAAATATGCGTAGCATTGTTCGCTAATCTTTCCCGCAGTTCATTATCCTCCCCAAGTTGTCTTAAAGCTATATATATAGCTTCTGAAGATTTCGGCTTTACTAATATGGAATCTACTTCATTTTTTAATAAATAAGGAATCCCGCTGACTTCGGTTGCGACGGTAGGGACCCTTGATATCATGGCTTCATACAGTACCCTTGGGAATCCCTCTCCTTGCGGAGTAGGCAATACAAAGATATCTGATTTAAGATACAGATTGAAAAGTTCATTCCCGTTTCTAACATAGCCTTTAAATTCCACTAAATCTGCAATTCCGGAGCTATGAGCTTGTTCTGAAAGGTTCTTTTGTTCGCTGCCAGATCCTACTAATACCAAATTGAAATTAATGTTGGTGTTTTGTTTTAGAAGCGCCACCGCGTCAAGTAGGTAATTCACTCCTTTTCTTTTAATCAATGCCCCAACATATAAGATATTAATGTAATCTTTGTGTGTGTGTGTTTTCGGGTTATGACGAATATTTTTTTTAAGTAATTTAAGTGACTCCCAATTTATTCTAGGGACAGTTTCATGTATGTCTGGGTTGATAACTCGATATTTTTCTAAGGTGGATCTGCCAGCAGTAAAAATGGCTGAAGCTTTTTTAACCGCGATTTTTTCGGATTGTGAGTTAAATATATGGAAAATGCGCAGGAAAAGTGTTTTTCTGATACCTGTCCATTTAAAAAGTACTTCTGATTCTTCACCCCATTCTGACGCAAGGTAGAGAATGTATGGTTTCCTAAGCACTATACATATAAAAATCGAAATTATGCCTGGGTATCCTGGTAGAAATGAATAAACTAAATCCCATTTAGGTATTCTTTTCATCAATACTACAGTTACCAATACCAATTGCCATATTTTCCTCAGTATTCCCGTCTTTTTGTCGGCAAATAAAGGTAGCCTACTAAACTCTATGTTCGGTTCTTGGAAATTAAATTCTGAAACTTCTGAGTATTCGTCATCACTTTTTTTGTATTGATAACCACATAATTCCACAAATGTAAATTTGCGAGCTAAGCTTTCAATATATTGACCTTCTCCTGCGGCATACGTATATTTTCCATCGTGGTACCCATAAGGGCCTTCTGGAATTATTCCTATGTTTTTGACATTCATTAGACTGGTTTTAACGAAGTTTGATTATAGTCAAGGTCACTTTGTTGAGATTTCAAATTTCTCACTTTGAGCTTTAGACAAAATTAGATATTGTGCTAGGAGTGAATTATAGCTCATGCGTTGTAAAATACTTTAAAGCTTTCATCAATTTGATTTTGGGTTCCTATGCTTTAATTTCGGGATGATAGATTGTTAGCTTAGTAAAGATATTTATATGGAACGAGCAAATATAGTTGTTTCAAGTTATGCGTATTCTAAGAGAAAGAGGTTGTTTGACCTGTTTCTCTCTTTTGTATTGTTGTTATCGCTAGTTATCTTAATCCCAATAATATGGGTTTTGATGCTCTTAGTAGATAAAGGTCCCTTAATTTTTTCTCAGACTAGAATAGGTTATGAAGGTAAAGAATTTATATTGATTAAAATACGTTCAATGAGGCGTGGATTTGAATGTGACTCAATAAATCAAAAAGAAATAAGCCGTCTTGGATCTTTGATTAGGAAACTGCATATAGATGAATTTCCACAGGCTTTCAACATCATTAAAGGTGAGATGAGTTTTGTTGGGCCTAGACCCTACGTTATTGAAGAATGTGAATCAAACTCCCTCAAACTTGAGAGATTCCATTTAAGGGCATTAGTGAAGCCTGGGATTACGGGACTTGCACAGATTGAATATCAACATGAAAACATCGAACAAGCTGCTCGTAAATTAGAACTCGACTTACATTACATCTCAACGTGTTCGCTCAGAATGGACGCACACATACTGTTTTCAACGTTTTTGGATTCTGTTATGGGCCGAGGAGAATAAAAAGTCTTCTGACTTGTGCGGTGCTAATAGTTTTGTTTGTTTTGAATCACTAAAAATTGAATGTGATTTCTTCTCATAATTCGAGCTAGCAATGAATTTATTTTTGATGCTACAGGTATTGTAAATCTATTACGTGGAATAAAAGGGAGCTTTTTAAGCATAGAATAAAAATATGGGCCAACTGATATAAATTGATTCTGGTTTGCCCATTCTTTAACTTGATTAAAATCGATGTGTGAATTGACCTCAGAGTGAGCGATTACTAAAACTCCATTTTTATCTAATAGATCAAGGTAATCTTCAACAATTTGTTTTTGAAGTATCGGCTCGTTGATACGGGTAAAAGGATGAAACTCTCTAGCGATAATAAGGTGGAATTGGCCTGTACAAAAATAGGCTTTAGGTGTGGCTCCATCTCCAATGAAGAACTCGATTTCACTTTTAAAGAGACTCTCGGCTATTTTGATGGCGTCTTCTGACAAATCAAAACCTACTGCAAAGTATCCATTTGCATTAAGTTGATTAGTTAAATGCCCGGTTCCACAACCGACGTCCAGTGCTGATCCTGAGCGCTCATAAAAGGTGTAGTTGTTTAGCAACTCATGTATAAATGATAGTTCGGAGTTTGCCTCCTGAATGACATTATGGTGTTCTAAATCGTTTTTGGTTCCATTCAGGTAGTTTTGATACGATCGCACACTTCCTTCTTGAAATTTAGACCACCGATCACCATTTGTTAGCATGAATTGTTCCCTTTTGTGTAATTGAGATCATTTTCTTGTTTATGTATGTCTAATTATTTTATTAATTTACTTAGTCTTAGCCATATTAAATTCATGGTTTTGGAACGTTGTTTAAGTGGAATCAATTTGTTTTTGGTTCTACTTATTAATTCTTCTTTAATGTAGTTTTTTTTCTCCCTGTATATAAGAATACGCCAGTTTTCTGTGGAGGTATTACTCCATCTTCTTTTGTAATCTTCGTCTCCGATCATGAAGTCAAAAAGCGGTATGTTTTCGTCAATAGTCCTATCGATAAGCTTATGTAAATGTAATTTTCCTATGGATATCCCATGGTATGAAGTGTCAAAAGAGGGAATCCAATACAAAAATCTTGATTTAGTTCTAAAACCAAAAACAGTGGATATTATTTTGCCGTCAAGTTTTAAAACAGATAAATCGGAAAATAAGCCTGTTTGTTTGGAGTTTAGTAGGCCATTTAAAAAATTTTTCCACTTTGAGTCGCGAAAAATGCTTGTGCCGACCTTGTCTTTTTGACGGTCCTTGTGAAATCCAACTAGTTTATCGAGATAATATATATCTTTAAAACATGAATATGATGTCATTTCTAGGATCGACTCTGAAGGTAATTTGTTTTGGGAGGTTCTAAGATCTTGTCTTAATCCCTTACTGAGGCTCATTAGATATTCATTTTTTGATAAGTTGAGAAGTATTTGGGGGCTTATGCTGTCTAATGATATTTGGTAGGGGAACTTTTGATTTTCCAGATGAGATTTAATTGAATCTTTTGTGTTCTTCAATCCCTCAAATCTCATCAGGTCTATCTTGGTCCAATCATTTCCCTTGGTAGATTCATTGACTAATGAGGCGATAATTTTATGAGAATCATCACTTTCAGGATCTATTAAGAAATCCATGTAGTCTGCCGCAATGTCATGTCCAATGAATTGTATGGTTATTGAGCGACCAAACAGGTTGGATGCTCGTGTTTTGATAAGTGGAGCTATACCTACAACATTTTTGTTGTTACTAGACATTGCTACCAATATAAATAAATCTGTTCCACTTTTTGGCATAAAATGTTCGAGCCAACACTTACACCAATCCCAGGAAAGGAAGACACTATTATAGTCATTGTCTCCAAATAGGCGATCCCAATCTGGCTTTAGTTCTAGAAATTTATTCCAGTCGCTAATTAACCTAACTTCCAATAATTTCCTCTATCAAAGTCTTCATTTTTTTTAAGGATTTCATATTCAAGGATTGGTGTACAGGCAAACCTATGATGTGCTTAGACATCTCTTCGATCTCTACGAATCTGTCTGAGTTGTTCAACAAATTGGGAGACTGGTAAAAAGGAGCATTTATGGGCATTTCTAGGAAAATACCATTGTTCTTAAATGATTCGACAATCTGAGTTGCGTACTTTGGTATTGAAACTGGAAATTGATATGGGACAATGCCTGCAGGAAGTTCTCCGAAAAGTGGATAGTATTCATTCCAAACTTTGGATTGATTGAGCCAAAAGTTGTAGTTATTTCTTCTTTCTTCGGCGATTTCCTTTATGTTAAATCTTGTTATAAGCCAGCTATTTATCTTTGACATATTAAGATGGTATCGATCATCAAAATCCCCGTGTATATTTTCATCTCCTAAAGTTTTACTTGTCTTTATTAGTTTTTTCAGAAGACCAATTGGTACGAGTCCCTTTTGGGCTAGATTTAGAGTTAAAAGCTTTGAGAGTACTTTCAGACTGCCAATTTTGTCCCATTCCTGTATTTTGGATAAAGATGTGTTGTCATTTATGTCTGAAGCTAGAAATCCGCCGTCGCTTAAGGGTAAAAACTTCCTTGGACTAAATATTGAGATGTCTCCATAGTGCCCCAACGGAGTTCCTTTATGTTTTCCCATTAATGACAATGCACAATCCTCTATTAAAAATAAACCATTTCTATCACAAAACTCTCTAATTTTTTCAGGGTTTTGAGGGAATCCAAAATAGTGAACGATTAGTATGGCTTTTGTTCTCGAGTCTATGAGGGTTTCTATTTCTGGAATCGAATATTTTAGAGTATCGTCCAAGTCGTATAGTTTTATATCTAAATTTAGTGATAGGGTAGGCTGTATAACTGCTCCGCATACAGATGCAGGTAAAAGTATGTTATCCCCTGGTTGCAATCTTAATGAATTGATTCCCCACCACAGAGCATCTCTTCCTCGTCGAAAACAGGAAATTTTTCTTCCCACAATGTGATCTGCTCCCATGTTTTTCTCTTTACGAATAAAACTTGAGATATTTAATGTTGGGTATGAAGGAATAAACATACTAGTTTAATATAGGTGGCTCACTATACGTTTGCTAAATGGATTCAAAATATCATTCATCGACTTACATTCAGTAGTCTAGTTACTAATATTAGTGTTTTACGATCTGATGTTCGCTCGGGGTCGTAGTTTTGCTACGGTGTCTATTAATCCAGAGTTCTCGAGACTATTTATACTTCTGTCGACAGCCTCGTCAGGGAGATGATTTAGTTCGGCCACATTATTGGATTGAGAGTCATACCTTCTAGTTGTTGTATTTAGTCGGTTATCGACTGAGGATAGTAGACCTCGTTGGTACATTTGGCTAATTGTTTCACCAAATCCATGATTTACCGTGTACATAGTTTTTTCAATTTGAGGACCAGGGACCGCAAGATGCGACGCAGAAATATGATCACCAGGCAAAAGCGCAACTTGTCCGGTAGAGGAAAAAACAGGGTGATTGGGGAATTTATTTGAAGGATAGCAACGACAAGCGTTGTGTCTGTGCATCCAAACGTTTTGCCCTTGATGCTCTTCCCTGTATATGCTGTTGTGTGGAGAATCATATAGAAGGGATGCTTGAGATGAATCGCCAAAAACTAATTTCAAAGCGTGGGTTACATGGGCAAATATACACATTCTAAAAGCTGCCCCTATATTCATAGTCGCATCCGTTACTTGTTCTAATCTCAATCCTTCATCACTGTCAGCATGTATAGGAACAAATTCCTCTCGGCTGAAATAATACTTATGTCTTTTCTTTATAGTGAAGGGATTTATCGTCTTATGGACAAACATTTTTAGAGGAAACAGTTTTATTTTGTGCCGTAACGCTGTGTATCTTCTCCTTGCAAAAACACGACCCATAAGCCCAAATGAACCTGGTCCACCATGGAACATAATACAAACCTGATCTTGGTGAAGTCCAAGCTGTTTAGCGATTTCTGGGGAATAAATGTCTGAAACCACTTGAAGTTCAAAAAAATGATTTCCTCCTCCTAATTGACCAAAATTAAATCTGGCCTTATCTAACATTGGGTTTGTGGACAAGTTGACTAAAGTTTGTCTATCTAAGTTGCCGGTTTTGCCACCATTTTCTATGAATATAGGGGTTTGTGGCTCTAGGCCAAATCTATCAACAGCCCACTCTCCACCTCCTAGGCAAGCTTGTATTATCTCTTCCCTAGAAACTACGGGCGTTTCTCTGTTCATAGGTACTATAGGTTTGATTAGTTCGAAAAATTTATCTAAATTTTGGTTACTTAGGTCTTCTTTGGTAATGTCAGTGGTTATCACCGTCATTCCACAATTTAGACCAGTACTACTAAAATGGGGCACAATGTCATTGTAAGTACTCACAGCAAAGCTTGATGGAGACTCCATTTTGGGTTTCATAAATATATCTGGTAAAGCTATTACTTTGTGGACTGAATTGTGGGATGCAATAGACTTTGCCAATTCAAGTGTTTCTTGATCTAAAAGTGCATCGTCAATCGTAAATACCGACAATTTCTCCTCTGCTGATTTATGGTGTTTATTCACTAGGTCCTCGTATTTGTTTTTAGGATTTATGATTAACAGGAACTGCTCTCATGGAATTTGATCAGATTATCAATAATGATCCATTATAGACTCAATTGATGTGAGTCTGAGATTTTAAGTCCTGTACCAAATAGGCGAAATTGTGTTTTAAGGGAAATAAAAGGTTATGTTGCCATTTGAATCGCATGTAGTCTTGGGCATTCCCAACACCCTCGATTTATATGCATATCCTAGACAATTGAGGTCTGCTCCTATTTCGGGACCGTCAAAAAAGATAATTCCCATGTAGGGGTCGTCTCCAAGATCGACTATGTCCTCATAAGTAATGAAGTAGAACCACTTATTGATTTTGTACCCCTCTGAATTTTCATCAAGCCAGTCTAATGTGATGTTTAAATAATCCCCCATCTTGTCCCAATGATAGTTTCCTACTGGAATGATTTCTGAACCCTGGAAAGAATATGAATCGTAACCAACGTGTAATCCTAATTCGGTAATCCATATGGGGGTGTTTCTGTAGTCAGGTATTTGATTCAGGGAGGATCTCATCGCCTTTAGCTGATCAATTGCGATATTTGCGTGGTAACCTGAATTAGGAGTAGTCACCCAATCTAATGGGTATATATCAATTCCCCATGCGTATACCTCTGGAAGGTCTCCAAAATTCTGCTGATATGCACTGATTAATTCTTCAAACCATTCCATACCGCAAACATAACCTTTAACTATTTCATTACCACAAAAAGTAGCTGTGGAGCAGCCGACACAGGTGTAATCCCAATTTAACATGCTCGTCCCAATTATTTTTGCGGATGGATCACCTTCCAAAATATTCGTTATGTAATGATGTAAAATCTTCGAAAATTTAGTTCCTGTGACACCAGAATATCTGTTAGGCTCTCCAAAGATGTACCAATGTTCTCCGGGGTTTAGAGAGGACATGTTTCTGATTTCAAGGGCAGTCTTGAATCCTAAATTTGATATTTGTAGGTCTGATAATGAATCAAAATTATCTATCTGGCTACCTTGCCATATATTTGCATCCGTTGGAACTGCTATAAAAGAGACTTTCTTTTTGTCTTCAGGAACGTAAGAGAAATCTGTAGTGAAATTTAAGTACCATTCGATTCCTCCGAGTTCGTTTAGGAAATAATTTACCTGTTCAGAAGAATTTGAGTGCATTATGACTGCATATTTAGGATTTGGGGTAGGGGTAGGGGTAGGGGTAGGGGTTGATGTAGGTGTAGGAGTGGATGTAGGAGTAGAGGTTTTTGTAGGAGTGGGGATTGGAGTAGGAGTTGGAGTTGGACTTGGAGTGGAAGTAGGCGTTGGAGTAGGAGTAATCGGCCCTTCATGACCTGTAAATCTCTCGGGGGTTGAGGAAGGTGTTACTTTACCTTGAGACAGAACACGATCATAAGAGGCTGTTGGGGTATGTGTGTAAGAGACTTCAGTTCCGGGTTCTATAGTTGGTGTTGGGGTATGTGTGTAAGAGACTTCAGTTCCGGGTTCTACAGTTGGTGTTGGTGAAAACGAAATAGGGCTAATCGTAGTTTTTACAATCGACGTGTTCGGAGTCGGAGTAATTGATGAATTATTGGATCCTATAGTAGGAGTGCTTTTAGCTGTTGCGGCCTTTTTAGTTAGAGGGTCGTTTGTTGTGTGTCTAGATTCATTTTTAGGTGTTTGATATGGAATTGGTGATTTAAATGTTGAAGGAGTTCTTGAAATGACTGACACGGAAGTAGATGTGGTTTCAAGATGGGTAGTTTTAGCGGTTTTTTGGCTAACGATTTTTTCCTGTGAAATATCTCGTCGATTTGAAGTAGTTGATGAATCCTCTAATATGGTGGATTTTGTTAGTCCGTCTGTGAGAGGTTCTTGATCTACATTTTGACTTTGTAATTCTGGCTGGGAGCAACTGACTGTAAGTATGAAAAAGGAAATGGAAATGATTCTCCAAAAAGTTATTTCCAATGACATGTGTCCAATTCTACCGTCTTTGTTGTTCGATTTGATTGAAAATCGACGCATTGATTTCAAAATTAATGTGTTACCTGTTGGAAAATAAGTATTTATATATAGTGAAGCAAAATTATTTGAACATGGAGTTTTCGTTTATTAAGACGTTACTGTGCAAACTAAACCTTCAATCTTTTCCAGCACATCGGGTTGTTGCTGATATTAAATAGCATACGGAACGCCCTGAGAAGTTGTTGAAGTGTAGATTTGTTTAAAACTATAAATAAAAGTCACTGGCTCATATTACTTTATAAAAACTTAATAGTAATTACTATTTGATCCCCTTGCACATTACCCCTTTTGAGAAATTATAATCATTTTATGGTTTCGAATGACTCGGGCCGATTTTTTTCGTTTATGTCAGACAATTTGTAATAATACGAGGTCTATATTGGTTACTCATCTCCATGTCCATACTGAATACAGCATGCTTGACGGTTTGGCTAGACTTCAGCCTTTAGTTAACAGGGCCTCTGAACTCGGGATGCATAGTCTCGCTATTACTGATCATGGAGGTTTATATGGTGCGATAGATTTTTATAGAGTGGCTACTGAGTCGGGGATTAAACCAATCATTGGTAGTGAGCTCTATGTAGCGGCAGGAAGTAGGTTCGATAAAAATCCGAAAGATCAGATACATCATATGACTGTTCTTGCTAAGGATGCCATTGGTTACAAGAATCTTGTAAAGCTGGTTACGCTTTCCCATTTAGAAGGTTTCTACAAGAAACCAAGGGTAGATAGAGACTTACTTGAAAAATATAATTCGGGCTTGGTCGTACTATCAGGTTGTCCAAGTGGAGAGGTACCTTGGTTGATAGGTCAGGGTAGGTATGAAGAAGCCAAAGAAACAGCTGCTTGGTACGGGGATGTTTTCGATTCTTATTTTTTGGAAATGATGCACCATGGTGGCGTTCCTGATTTGCCTGATATTAATAAGGGCATTATAGAAATGAATAAAGATATGAATATTCCTATAGTTGCCACGAATGATTCGCATTATGTTTTACAGTCTCATGCACCTAATCACGATGTGCTGCTCTGTATTCAGACGAATGCGACCATAAAAGATCAAAATAGAATGAGATTTGAAGAAGATTCATATCATCTTAAATCTCATGAAGAGATGACAAGTCTATTTTCTGAAAGTCCTGAGGCTATTACCAATACAGATATGGTTGCTGAGATGTGCAACCTTAAGTTGGATTTTTCTCAGGCCAGACTACCTGAATTTAATGTACCGGATGGAATGAACTCAGATGAATACTTAGCGAAAATTTGCTGGGAAGGATTTAACAGGCTACTTCCACGTGCGAGCGACGAATATAAAAACAGATTGAAATACGAATTGGAAGTTATAAAACAAACTCGGTTCCCGGACTACTTTTTAGTAGTTTGGGATATAGCAAAATTTGTTAGGAAAAATGACATATTTTTCACTGTCAGAGGAAGTGCGGCTGCAAGTTTGGCATTGTATTGTCTTGGGGTTACTGACGTTGATCCTATGCCATATAGACTGGTTTTTGAAAGGTTCCTTAACTTAGAGAGAAAGGAAATGCCTGACATCGATATGGATTTTCAAGATGATCGACGTCAGGAGGTTATTAATTATTGTTCCTCAAGATACGGCCGTGAACATGTCGCTCATATAATAACTTTCGGAACCTTTGGTGCGCGGGCCTCTGTCAGAGATGCCGGTAGAGCTTTAGGTATGTCTTTAGACAGTGTCGACACAATTGCTAGGATGATTCCAGAAAAGCTAAACATCACGATTGATGCGTCCCTAGATGAAAGTAATGAGTTACGGTCCATATATGAATCAAATCCAGATACAACTCGTTTAATAGACAATGCTAAGCAGTTAGAAGGTGTGACTCGCCATAAAAGTCTTCATGCTGCGGGGGTAGTGATTTCGAAAGAACCACTCGATGAGGTAGTTCCGTTGGAATTTACTTCGAGGGGTGATGAGAACGGTACTGTCATGACTCAATATGCTATGGATCCAGTTGCGGCCCTAGGGTTGCTTAAAATGGATTTTTTGGGATTAGTCAATTTGACTGTTTTAGCAGAA
>MDTE01161017.1_pt1 | contig 10893 bp, 8 predicted proteins | sample 811231 | NCBI WGS metagenome assembly MDTE01 (sample SAMN05326651, study PRJNA326480) | marine metagenome | isolation source: seawater | place: Indian Ocean: Red Sea | collected 2010 | reverse complement strand
GGTCTGAACCCGCGCCGGAGCCACAGCCGCCAGAGCTCCCGCCGCTCGAGCCACTGGCCGTCACCCAGCTCGACGAGGCCGACCCGCTGCCGAGTCTGGATGGCGAGGTGCTCTCGCTGCTGCTGTCCGAGCCACTCCCGGTGGTTGACCTGTTGCGGCTGCTGCTCCGGGAGACCGGCGTCAGCCTCGTGCCTGACCCGGGCATCGACGAGTCCTTCAGCGGCGAGTTGAAGAACGTGACGTTGCGACGCGCCCTCGACCTGGTGCTTCACCCCCTCGAGCTGGAGTATCGGCTGGAGGATGGCGTGCTTCGTGTGATGCGACGGCCGCTCCAGACCCGGGTCTTCGAGGTGTCGCTCCCGGCCACCCGCCGGGTGGCCGAGCGGGTGGTGTCCTCGGGGGTCGTGGCGCCCGAACGGGGCTCGGTTCTTCGCTCGACCGACGAACGCGATCCGCAGGCCGAGATCGAGCGGGCCGTGGTCGCGCTTCTCTCGCCTGCCGGAGAGGCCCATCTCGACCGTGGCGCGGGCTTGCTGCGCGTTCGCGACACGGCGGAGGTGGTCGATGAGGTCGCCCGTTACATGGAGCGGGTACGAGACCGGGCCGGCCGGCAGGTCCGTCTGCAGGCGCGGATCCTGGAGGTGGCGTTCTTCGATCCGGCCACGGTCGGTCTGGACTGGCCGCGGTTGTGGGCCAGCGCGTCCGGTGTCGAGGGGCGCTCGTCCGGGTCGGTGCTGGAGGGGCCGGGTGAGGTCGCCCGCTTTGTCGCGGCCCTCGAGACGCAAGGGGTCGTGACCACGGTCTCCGAGCCGACGGCGGTGACGCTGAACAACGAGCCGGCTCAGGTGCGGGTCGGTGGTTCCGGCGCCGGCGAGGCAGTGGTGCTCGCCATGACGCCTCAGGTGGGGCTGGACGGTACGGTCACGCTCAGCATCACCCCGCGGGTCACGACCACCGATACCGGTGCGGCGACGGGTTCGGAGGAACTGACCATCCGCGAGATTGACACGCTTCTGAGGGTGCGAGACGGCGAGACCGCGATCCTCGGGGGCTGGTTCCGCCGGCGGCCAACCCGTCCGGCTCCGGAAGTGGCGGAGGCGCCGGTAGACGGCGAAGGCCAGGGCCTGGCGGTGCCGACCGGCCCGGTCGCGACGGATCTCGTGATCCTGTTGACGCCAACCGTGCTGCCCGATGCGTGACGGCGCAACAGTGAGGTGCAGGCATGTATGAGGAGTACTACGGCTTCACCGAGAAGCCGTTCAGTCTGACCCCGGACCCGCGCTTTCTCTTTCCGAGCGAAACCCACGCCGGGGCGTTCGAGCTGCTCGAGTACGCCATGCGCCGGCGCGAAGGCTTCGTCGTCATCACGGGCGACATCGGCACCGGGAAGACCACCTTGTGCCGCGCGCTGCTGGAGCGTCTGGACCAGCAGACCTTCAGCGCGCTGCTCCTGAATCCGTTCCTGTCGGAGGTGGACCTGCTGAAGCTGATCCTCCAGGACTTCGGTGTGGTGTCGCGCGACGAGCTGCATCATGGCGAGATGAGCCAGGTCAGCAAGCAGGCGTTGATCGACACCCTGAACGACTTCCTGCTCTCGCTGCTGCCGCTTGGCGCCGGCGCCATGTTGATCGTCGACGAGGCCCAGAACCTGCCGCCTCAGGTGCTGGAGCAGATCCGGATTCTGTCGAACCTGGAGACCGACAAGGAGAAGCTCCTCCAGATCGTGCTGGTGGGGCAGACCGACCTCGACCGCACCCTCCGCGCCCCAGGGCTTCGCCAGCTGGCGCAGCGGGTGTCGATTGCGCACGAGCTCGAGCCGCTGACCCGTGACGAGGTGGCGGCCTACGTCCTGCACCGATTGACCGTCGCCGGTGGCGGCTCGTCGGTGGTGTTCCGGCCGGCGGCCATCGATGCGGTGCATCGGCTGTCCGGGGGCACGCCCAGGGTGATCAATCTGCTGTGCGACCGGGCGCTGCTGGCGGGCTGCGCCGCACGGACCAATATCATCGAGGCAGAGCTGGTGACCACCGCGTCGGAGAGTCTCGAGCTTCCGCGCGCGGCCGGCAAGGCGCCGTCGATCGGCGGTCGCGTCCGGCGCCGGGTGGCGGCGCTCGCCACCGCGGTCGGGCTGACCGCGCTCGTCGCCACCGTGGGGTTGGGCTATCTTGTCTCCCAGGGGTTCCGGGTGACCCGGACCGAGCAGTTCCCGATGTTCGTCGTCGAGCGGTCGGTGACCGCGCCGTTGTCAGCACCCACGACCACACCATGAGTCAGTTGCTCGACTCACTTCGGGGCGCGAAGGACACCACCGAGGCCCGAGCGGCCTCGCCCCCCGGCCGACAGGCTGACGCGATCCTCAACACCCTGGGGTATGCGCGCCGCACGGGGGGTACCCGTCCGTGGAGCGTGCTCGCGTTCATCGCGCTGGCTGCCGGTGCGGGAGCGATCTGGTGGCTCGATCCGTTCGGCACGCCGGAGCCCGTGGGGTCGGAATCAGCCGCCGTGGCCCAGGGTCCGTCCTCGCCGGCGGATGCCGGAGCCACCCCTGTGGACCAGCCGTCTCCGGCTGCGGCCGGCCCTCAGGGGGCGGCCGGGCCGTCCACGCCACCCGCGATCGATCCAGAGGCAGGCGCCTTGGCACCGATCGCCGACGAGCCGGATGCTCCGGCGCCGGTCGCGGTGGTCGACCCTGCGCCAATCGCCCCGGAGCGTGACGAGGTGACCGAGCCGGCGCCGGTCGACGCGGACGGGGGCGTCCCGGTTCCGGTCGACGCCGAGCCGACCGAGCCCGAGTCGATCGATCCTGAACCGATCGCCACCGACGATCCGCGACCGTCCGACGGGAACCCGATCGAGCCCGATCCCATCGAGCCGGATCCGGTCGAACCGGAGTCGAGGGCCCCGGATCCCGTCGAGCCGGATCCAGTCGATCCGGATCCGGCCGACCTGGACCCGGTCGGCCCGGACCAGACCAGCTCGAGGTCGGGCCCCGTGCCGTTGCTCGAACCCGAACCGACGGTGGAACAGCGGTTTGCCGAGGCGCTTCGCCGTCAGCAGGCGGGCGACAGGGCCGCGGCCGAGCGCGGCTATCTCGAGTTGCTCCAGGACGGCGCGACGAGCGCGCAGATCTACAACAACCTCGGCATGCTGTATCAGGCCGACGGTCGACTCGACGATGCGGCGGCGGAGTACGAGCGTGCCGTGGCGCTCGATCCGACGCATGCCAAGGCTCATAACAATCTGGGAGTCGTGCTGCTTCGGCAGCGGCAGTGGCAGCGAGCCGTCACGAGTTTCCAGATGGCGCTGGACCTCGAACCGCAGAACCTGGATGCGGCGGTCAATCTGGCGCTGGCCCTCGACGGAGGTGGAGAGCGGCAGCGCGCCATGCGCGCCCTGTTCGACACCCTGGAGCGGGATGGCCGGTTCGCCCCGGCGCACTACAATCTCGCCAGGTTCTTCGAGCGTGACGGCGACCGCGCCCGGGCCGCCCGGCACTACGGGCGGTTTCTCGAGTACGGCGGCGCGGCACATCCCGAGCTCGTCGCGCCGGTGCAGGCGCGGTTGACGGCGCTCCGCTCGACGCAGACGACTCGTTAGTCGGAGACTGAACAGAACGTCGCGACGCGACGTCTCTATAAGCGCATGTCGATCATCGAAACCCGAGACCTCTGGAAGACCTACCGCATGGGCAGTGAGGACATCCACGCTCTGCAGGGTGTGTCGATCGAGATCGAGCGGGGCGAGTATGTCGCGATCATGGGGCCGTCGGGGTCGGGCAAGTCGACGCTGATGAACCTGATCGGGTGTCTGGATACACCGTCGAAGGGGAGCTATCTCCTCAACGGTCATCAGGTCCGGGAGCTGGACGACGACGAGCTGGCCCGCATCCGCAACGAGGAGATCGGGTTCGTCTTTCAGACGTTCAACCTGTTGCCACGCGCGACCGCGCTCCACAATGTCGAGCTGCCGCTCGTCTATGCCGGCGTCCCGGGGCCGGAGCGACGGACCCAGGCGCTTCAGGCGCTCGAGCGGGTCGAGTTGGCCGACCGCGTCAGCCATCGACCGAACGAGCTGTCGGGAGGACAGCGCCAACGCGTGGCCATCGCGCGAGCGCTGGTCAACAACCCGTCGATCCTGCTTGCCGATGAGCCGACCGGGAACCTCGACTCGAAGACCGGGCTCGAGATCATGAGTCTGTTCGAGCGGCTGCACGCCACGGGCAACACCATCGTCCTGATCACCCACGAACCCGAGATTGCCGAGTACGCACATCGGGTCATTCACCTGCGTGACGGTCAGGTCGAGGAAGACGTGCGCCAGGTGCACCGCTCGCCCGCGATGGGAGCGGCCACTTAGGCCTGAGCTCGAACCCCCTGTGTCCGCGATGCTGTTGGAGGTCGAGGGCCTCACCACCACCTTTCCGGTCGGCGGGCGTTGGGCGCCGGCGGTCCGGGACGTCAGCTTCAATCTGTCCGCCGGCGAGACACTGGCGCTGGTGGGTGAGTCCGGGTCGGGCAAGTCGCTGACCGCCCTCTCGTGTCTTCGTCTGGTGCCGGCGCCGGGCCGGGTCGCGGGCGGCGCGGTGCGGTGGCAGGGCCGTGATCTGCTCCAGGCCACCGAGACCGACCTGCATCGGGTGCGGGGCGGCGAGATCGGACTGGCGCTCCAGGACCCGGCCTCGGCACTGAACCCGACGTTCACGGTGGGCGACCAGCTGCGGGAGACGGTCCTGACCCACACCGATACCAGCGCCGAGGCGGCCGCCGACCGCGCGCTGGCGCTGCTCGGCCGGGCCGGCATCCCGGACCCGGCCGGTTGCGCCGAGGCCTACCCGCATCAGCTGTCCGGCGGGTTGCGTCAGCGGGTCGTGATTGCGCTGGCGCTGGCGGGCTCGCCGACGTTGCTCGTGGCCGACGAGCCGACCACGGGGCTCGACGCCACGACCCAGGCTCGCGTGGTCGAGCTGCTCGACACCCTGGTCCGCACCGAGGGGTTGGCGCTGTTGCTCATTACCCACGACCTTCGTGTGGTGCGTCAGAGCGCCGACCGTATCGCGGTCATGTACGCCGGAGAAATCATCGAGGAGGGGCCGGCCACCGACGTGCTCGGGCGTCCCGACCATCCGTATACCCGCGGTCTCCTGGCGGCGGTGCCACGGGATGGGACGGTGGCGCCGGTCGGCATCGACGGAGCGGCGCCTCGACTGGGTATGTATCCGCCCGGCTGCGGGTTCGCTCCGCGCTGTTCCGAACGACTGGCCCGCTGCGACGATGAGGCGCCGGCGCGATGGGGCGAGCCGGGCCGCGGCGTGCGCTGTCATCTGTTCGACCCGAAGGCATGACCCCACTGGTCGAAGTCGACCGACTGTGCCATTCCTACGTGCGGCCCCGGTTCCTCCGGGCGCCGGTCACGGTGGAGGCCGTGCGGGACGTCAGCCTCTCGATCGGCCACGGAGAGACGGTGGGGCTGGTGGGCGAGTCGGGCAGCGGCAAGTCCACCGTCGCCCGGTGCATTCTCGGGTTGCTGTCACCGACCTCCGGCGAGGTGCGTCTCGAGGGCCAGCCGGTGGGGCGGCGTCGGGGGCTGGGTCAGCGGCGACTCGTCCAGCCGGTGTTTCAAGATCCTTTCTCGTCGCTCGACCCCCGGCAGTCCGTGGGCGCCAGTATCGAGGAGCCCCTGGCCGTGCATCGGGACGGCACCACGGAGGAACGCCGCCGGCGAGTCGCCGACCTGCTCGGCCAGGTCGGCCTCGACCCGGCGCTGGCCACCCGGCGCCCGCACGCCCTCAGTGGAGGTCAACGTCAGCGCGTGGCCCTGGCCCGTGCGCTGGCCCTGTCGCCGCGGATGCTGCTGCTCGACGAGCCGGTGTCGGCGCTCGACGCCTCGGTCGGGGCTCGGATCCTGACCGAGCTCGGACGGTTGCAGTCGACGCTGCGGCTGGCCATGCTGTTCATCACGCACGACCTGCGGATTGTCCGGCAGCTCGCCTCACGCGTGGCGGTGATGCGACAAGGGCAGCTCGTCGAGCTGGCTCCGACGACGCGTCTCTTCGAGGCGCCGCGCCACCCCTACACCCGGGCATTGCTCGCCGCCTCGGAGCTTCGGGTGACGGAGGCACCGGACGATGCCGGGGGAGGCCTGGCGGGAATGCCGCTGGTCGAGGTCGATCCGGAGCACTGGGCTCGCGTGTGAGGGCCGACACCCCCAGTCAGTGGTCGTCGCGATACTCACCGAACACGTTCCGCAACGTATCGGCGATCTCTCCGACCGTCGCGTGAGATTCGACCGCGTCGATGATCGGTGGCACCAGATTGCGGTCACCCCGGGCGGCCTCGCCAACCGAATCGAGCGCCCGGCGGGTGAGGGCCTCGTCTCGCTCCGCTCGGACCGCCGCGACCCGGGCTCGTTGATCTGCCTCGACCACCGGGTCGATCCTGAGTACGTCGAACTGCACCGGTGTCGGGTCGAGGTAGCGGTTGACACCCACCACGATCCGTTCGCCTGAGTCGATGCCCTTCTGCGTCCGGTAGGCCGACTCCTGAATCTGCCGCTGGATCGCGCCCCGCTCGATGGCCGCGAGGGTGCCGCCGCTCTCGTCGATCTCGGCGAGGAGCGCCGTCGCTTCCTGTTCGATCGCATCGGTGAGCTGTTCGATCGCGTACGATCCGGCCACCGGGTCGACGGTGTTGACGACCCCGGTCTCGCTGGCGATGAGCTGCTGGGTTCTCAGCGCGATGCGGGCCGAGGTCTCGGTTGGGAGTCCGAGTGCTTCGTCGCGCCCGTTGCAATGGAGCGACTGCGTGCCCCCGAGCACCGCGGCCATCGCCTGAAGCGCCACCCGGACGATGTTGTTGTCCGGTTGCTGCGCGGTGAGCGTGCTCCCCGCGGTCTGGGTGTGGAAACGGAGCTGCTGGGCCTTGGGCTCGGTGGCGCCGAAACGGTCTCGCATCAACCTGGCCCACAGGCGGCGCGCCGCGCGGTACTTGGCGATCTCTTCGAGGAAGTCGTTGTCGGCCGAGAAGAAGAACGACAGGCGACGACCGAAGTGGTTCACATCGAGACCGGCAGCCGCGGCCGCTTCCACATACGCGATGGCATCGGCAAAGGTGAAGGCGACTTCCTGCGCCGCGGTCGCTCCCGCTTCCCTGATGTGGTAGCCGCTGATCGATACCGGATGCCACGCCGGAATCTCCGCTCCGCAGTAGGCGACGACGTCGGTCACGATCCTGAGCGACGGGCGGGGCGGGAAGATGTAGGTGCCGCGGGCGATGTACTCCTTGAGGATGTCGTTCTGAACGGTGCCGGCCAGTGACCCGGGGGCGACGCCTTGACGTCGTGCGGCCGCGACATAGAGCGCCAGCAGGATGATGGCGGTCGCGTTGATGGTCATCGACGTGGAGACCTTGTCGAGCGGGATCCCGTCGAACAACACCGCCATGTCCTCGATGGAGTCGATGGCGACGCCGACCCGACCGACCTCGCCGGCAGCCAGGGCGTGGTCGGAGTCGTAGCCGATCTGGGTGGGGAGATCGAAGGCGACGCTCAGGCCGCTCACACCCTGGTCGAGCAGGTATCGATACCTGGTGTTCGACTCGGACGCGGTGCCGAATCCCGCATATTGCCGCATGCTCCAGGGCCGGCCGCGATACATGGTCGGGTAGATGCCACGCGTGAACGGGAACGCTCCCGGCGCGCCCAGCGCGTCTTCGGGTTGCCAGTCCCGCAGATCGTCCGCGGTTGCGGTCTTCGACTCCATCGCGGCCGATTGTAGTTGATCAGGCCCACACCCCCCGGTCCGCTGATGCGTCATGGTCTTGACACACCTATATATGGCGTCTACCATTGCCGTCGGCTCTACATTTAGTTGCCTCCCCTGATGACCCTGGTTCGGTTTCAGCCTCGACGAGAGGCGTCGTTCGCCGGTCCGAGCGGGGTGTCCACAGTCCACACGCCCAACGGTGGCCCCAGACCTGCCTGGGGACAGGCGACCATGCCGCCTGCCGAGGAGGTTCCAGGATGGACGATGTCGTGAACCGCTTGTCCCGAGAGCTCGCCACTGCCATGGCCGCGGCCGTGGCCGACGATCAACGCGTCGAAGCCTGCCACGAGAAGGCCCGCGCGGCCGGCTATGACATGAAGGTCTCGCTCGAAGCGGTGATCGGCTTCGCGAGTCGGTCCGACGAGGAGCGGTTGACGCCGGCGGTGGTGCGCAAGGAAGGTGAGTCGCCGTCGGGCGATGCCGACGTCGCGGACGCCGAGGACACCGGCAGTGAGGTGCGGAGCAGCGCCGCCCAGGTCATGAGCTCGAACGACCGGCGGTTCCTCCGTTCGCTCCGGATCGCCGCCGACGAGACCCCGCAGAGCTAGCGGCCAGCTAGGACCATTCGCGGAGATCGCGACCCGTCATCTCCGCGGGTGGCTCCAGTCCCAGTACTCCGAGCATCGTCGGCGCGACGTCCCGCAACGCCCCGTCGCGCATCGGCATATTCGCCCTCAGTCCCTGACCCACCATCAGCACCGGTACCGGGTTCGTGGTGTGCGCGGTGTGCGGTCCGTTCCGCTCCGCGTCCCACATCTGCTCGGCGTTGCCGTGGTCGGCGGTCACGATCATGGTCCCATCGACCTCGAGCACGGTGGACACGATCCGCTCGAGACACCGGTCGAGGGTTTCGACCGCGGCCACCGTGGCGTCCATGTCCCCGGTGTGACCCACCATGTCCGCGTTCGCGAAGTTGCAGATGACCACGTCGTGTGTGCGTGACTCGAGGTCGGCCACCAGATGGTCGGTGATGCCACCGGCGCTCATCTCCGGCTGCAGGTCGTAGGTGGGCACCTTGGGCGAGGGCACCAGGATGCGCTCTTCGCCCGTCGAAGGCGTTTCCTCGCCGCAGTTGAAGAAGTAGGTGACGTGCGCGTACTTCTCGGTTTCCGCGAGCCGCAGGTTCGTCCGGCCATGCTGGCTCAGCACGTCGGCGAGGTTCCCCGAGAAGGTCTGCGGCGGGAAGGCGACCGGGAGGCCGAAGGTGGCGTCATATTCAGTGAGCGTCAGCATCCGCAGCCGTGGGTGCTGCGTGCGTGCGAACCCGTCGAAGTCATCGAAGGCCAGTGCCCGGGTCAGCTGTCGAGCCCGGTCGGCGCGGTAGTTGAAGAAGACCACCGCGTCCTCATCGTCGGGTCGACCGAGAGGGTCGCCATGCTCGTCTATCACCACGGTCGGTTCGATGAACTCGTCGGAGACCCCGTTGGCGTAGGAGCGTTTGACCAGGGCCACCGGGTCGGTGCCCTTGACCCCGAGGCCCGAGACGATCGCGTCGTACGCCCGCTGGGTGCGTTCCCACCGTTTGTCCCGATCCATCGCGTGGTAGCGCCCGCAGATACTGGCGATTCGAGCCGACCCCGCCTGTCGACAGACGTGGTCGAGCGCCGCCAGGTAGTCCGCCCCGCCGTTGGGCGCCGTGTCCCGGCCGTCGGTGAGCGCATGGATGTAGATTCGGTCGACTCCTCGACGAGCGGCGAGACCGACGATCGCCTCCAGGTGTCGCTGATGCGAGTGCACGCCGCCATCAGAGACCAGTCCAACGAGATGCAGCGCGCGATGCCGGCTGACGCAGTGTTCGATCGCCCCGGACAGGGCGGCGTTGTGGTCGAGCTCGCCGGCCGCGATGGCCTGATCGATTCGGGTCAGGTCCTGGAACACGATCCGGCCCGCGCCCAGGTTCATATGTCCCACTTCGGAGTTGCCCATCTGCCCGGCGGGCAGACCGACCGCCTCGCCGCAGGTTGTGAGGAGCGCAGAGGGGTAGGTGTTGCGAAGCGACTGATACACCGGGGTGCGAGCGGTCAGGATGGCGTTGCCCTCCGGCCGAGGCGCTTCGCCCCAGCCGTCGAGGACGACGAGCACGACAGGTTGAGCACTGCTTCTCATGGGGGTCGTAGCGCTGATTCGCGGCCGGATGATATCACGCGGCCAGCGACCCCCTCGTGGCATGAACCCTCGCAGAATCAACAGGTTGTGGCGGCTATCGGTTGCATTGACTTGCGTCTCGACGGTCCACTAAGATCGACGATGTCTCGGTTTCTCTTTGCTGGTCGGGCCCCAGCCAGCGGCGAGGCAGCTGGGCGAGACCTGCGGACCGTGCCGGTCGGCCGCGCGGCGGTGGCCGCCTGCCGTTCGCCCGCGAATGGGGACCGGTGATCGTGCGAAGGAGAGTTCGTCTTATGCAGTCGATTGTGGGATCCCGAGCCTGGATGCTCGTCGCATGTCTGGCGCTGGCCATAGCCGCCAGCCCTGGTCTGCAGGCTCAGGAGCAGGAGCTGACCGAAGAGGAGGAACGGGAGATCGTCTCGCTCGCCACCATCGTCGGGGCCGCGCTTCAGGGGCAGATCGTGCCGACCGAGGAGCCGTTCGAGTGGGAGAACGACTACCTGAAGAGCAACGAGCAGACGACGTTCATTCCCTTTACCCTGTCGATCGAACAGTCGAAGCTGAGCACCCCCAGAGTTGCGATGTACATCTTCGTCGCGCCCGAAGGGGCGATGGCGACCCCGGCCGCCGATGGTGGCGCGGTGCCCGACCTGCCCGAACCGGCGTTCGAGGATGCGTATCACATCGACCTCGGCGCCCCGACGCTCACCGGGATGTATGAGATCCGCCGCGGCTTCTGGGCGCCGAGTGGCACCTACGACGTCTACGTCGCGCTGAGCGAGAGCGAGGTGCCTGATGGCACCGAGGCGACCACGATGATGCTGAAGAAGGCCGTCGAGGTCCCCGACATGTGGGGCAATCGGCTCACGACGAGCAGTGTCATCCTGGCCAGCCGGATCGAGCCGTTGACCGAGCCCCCTCCCGCCGATCAGCAGCTGGCGAATCCGTACACACTCGGCACGATGCGG
>MDTE01158892.1_pt1 | contig 10894 bp, 8 predicted proteins | sample 811231 | NCBI WGS metagenome assembly MDTE01 (sample SAMN05326651, study PRJNA326480) | marine metagenome | isolation source: seawater | place: Indian Ocean: Red Sea | collected 2010 | reverse complement strand
GGTTGCTCCGTAACCCTCGCACGCTTCACACCGGCCCCCCTTGACGTTGAAGCTGAATCGGCCTGGCTTGTAGCCGCGGGCCCGTGCCTCGGGCAGCTTGCTGTAGAGGTCACGAATGCTGTCGAGCAGCTTGACGTATGTGGCGGGATTGGAGCGTGGGGTGCGGCCGATGGGCGCCTGGTCGATGTTGATGGCCCGATCGAGATGTTCGAGTCCGGACACCTCGCGATGTGAACCCGGTTCGCCCTTGCCGGAGTTGAGTTCGCGGTTGAGCACCTGCCAGAGGATGTCGTTGGCCAGTGAGCTCTTGCCCGATCCGCTGACCCCGGTGATGCAGACGAAGGCTTTCAGCGGGATCGGCACGTTGATGCCGCGGAGATTGTTGTGTCGTGCGGCCTTGACGGTCAGGCGATCCTTGCCGATGGCCCGTCGCTGTTGTGGGACCGGGATCGAATCGACCCCGCTGAGGTACCGTCCGGTCACGCTGTGCCGGTTCGTTTCGACCTCCCGGACCGATCCCTCGGCCACCACGCGGCCACCACGGATTCCTGGACCGGGTCCGAAATCGACAACGTGATCGGCTGCTCGTATCGTTTCCTCGTCGTGTTCGACCACGATCACGGTGTTGCCCTGGTCCCGCAGATCGGCAAGGCTCTCCAGCAGCAACTGGTTGTCGCGTGGGTGGAGTCCGATCGAGGGTTCATCCAGGACGTAGACGACACCGACCAGCCCGCTGCCGATTTGTCCGGCCAGGCGGATACGCTGGGTTTCGCCGCCGGAGAGGGTCGGGGCGGATCGGTCCAGGGCGAGGTAGTCGAGTCCACAGCGGAGCAGGAATCCCAGTCGGGCTCGGATTTCCTTGAGCACATCGACGGCGATCAGTTGTCCGGTGGAATCGAGTTCGATGTCCTCGAAGAACGCGGCCGCTTCGCCGATCGACATTCCGCAGACTTCCGGCAGGCTGCGACGTCGGCGGGCGGTTGTCCGGCCGAAGTGGTTGTTGGCCGTGGTGATCGTGACGGCCTGGGCTTGCTGGTTGAGCCGTGTTCCCCGGCAGGTCGAGCAGTCGGTGAACTGCATCGCCTTCTCCAACTGCCTGCGTCGCATGGGGTTGTTTGTCTTGTGGTACGACTCGAGCAGCTTGGGGATCACGCCGGCAAACGTGCCGCCGTGCTTCCAGACCCCGCCACGGTAACGCCAGGAGAAGGTGATATGCCGGTCGCCGGTTCCGTGAAGGATCAGCCGTCGAGACTCCTCGCAGAGATCCTTCCAGGGCGTTTTCATGACCGCATCGGGTTCGAGTTGGAGATCGGCCTCGATGGCCGCAGCGGCACCCTGGTAAATGTGCCGCCGCCAGCGGCCGATGCGCCGGACGGCTCCCAGCAACCCGATGGCACCCGTCCACAGGGACTTGCCCGGTTGAGTCACCAGCTGGTCCGGAAGAAACTCGTGCCGCCGGCCCAGCCCGTTGCAATCCAGGCACATTCCCATTGGGCTGTTGAAGCTGAACAACTGTGGAGTGGGCGGCTCGTAGCTGATGCCACAATCCGAGCAGGCGTAGAGCGAACTGTAGAGCTTGTCGGTTGATGTGCTGGTCCCGGGAGAATCTTGACCGGGAACGGTTCCGGCGTTGGTTGCGACGGCCAGCAGCAGAGTTCCCGCGCCAAGTCTCAGGGCGGTCTGAACTGCCTCTGCCAATCGTGAGCGACCTCCCCGGCCCGCCGACAGTCGGTCGATGACCAGTTCGATGGTGTGTCGCATCTGGCGGTCGAGGCCGAGGTTGTCGGTCAACGAGACGATTTCGCCGTCGACGCGAGCCCGGACAAATCCCTGTTTCAACAGGTCGTCGAACAGGTCGCGGTACTCGCCCTTTTGCTGTTGAATCAACGGGGCCAGGATGCTGAATCGGGTTCCAGTCGGCAGCCCGCCAATCGACTCGACGATCTGCTCGGTGGTCTGGGCCTGGATCTCGCGGCCGCAACGGGCACAACCAGGCCGACCGACCCGGGCGAACAGGACGCGGAGATAGTCCTGGATCTCGGTGATGGTTCCCACGGTACTCCGCGGGTTCCGACTGGCCGACTTTTGCTGGATCGAGATTGACGGGGCCAGGCCACTGACCCGGTCGACATCCGGCTTGGGCAGTTGCCCGAGGAACTGGCGTGCGTAGCTCGAGAGGCTCTCGACGTAGCGCCGTTGCCCTTCCGCGTAGAGCGTGTCAAATGCCAGGGAACTTTTCCCCGATCCGCTCACGCCGGTCATCACGATCAGTTGGTTGCGCGGCAGCGTGAGGCTGACATTACGGAGATTGTGTTCGCGGGCGCCACGGATCTCGATGTCCGCCGCTTCGACTGCCAATCCCTTGCCCGGCCGTGTCCGGCTCACGTTTCCAGGCTCGGCTGGTTTTCTGTGTCGGTATCCGGCTCGTCATCTGGCGAGGTTGGCTCGGCGTCGTCCATCTCCGCACCGTCATTGTCATGACTCCGTCGATGTCGACGTTTTTGTTTTCGCGATTGTTTCCGGGGTCGATCATCATCGGTGACGGGTTGTTCTGTGTCGGGATGTTCGACATCGATCGTGTCGACTTCGTCGACCTGTTCAATCGTGATGGATGGAAAGGTGAATCGCCTGGCAGCTCGCTGGGCACTGTCGTCGAGTTGCATGAACTCATCGTCGATGGGACAACGCCGGCTGGTGATGTGCCCTGCCGTCTTCAGCACACGTTGGCACTTGGGGCAGCGCCAGACGCGTCGCACGTCGAGATCGAGCCGGATTCCGGGACCCTTGATGACCTGTTCCTCCCTTTCGCTCCTCTTCGCGCCCAGTGGCGCTGCCACTACCATGCACGCCCGCTCAGGCCGTGCACCGCTGTTCTATTCTCGGGCGTTGCCTCCGGTCGGGCAAGCCCGTCGCGTCTATCTCGGGACCGTTGATGAACCCACGTCCTTCATTGTTCAGAGCGAAAGTGGGACAGTTGGCCGCCGGTCTGCTGATGGGAATTGCTGACACGATTCCCGGAGTTTCCGGCGGAACGGTGGCGATGGTCCTGGGAATCTACGATCGCCTGGTGACTGCCATCAGCCGGTGTGACAACACCCTGGCGGGGCTGGTGTTTCGGCGTCGTTGGCGCGAGGCGGCTGGCCGGATTGACCTGGGATTTCTGTTGGCTTTGGGTGTGGGCATCGGCGGGGGGATCCTGGCCCTGGCGTCGGTGATGAAGGTGTTGCTGCAGGACCATCCGTCGGAGGTCAACGCGGTGTTCTTCGGATTGGTCGCGGGATCGTGCCTGGTGGTCACCCGGTCAATCGGCAACTGGAATGGACTTCGAGTGGCAGGGATGCTGGCGGCTGTCGTCGTGACCTTCCTGGTGGTCGGCGTTCCCTCGGACACGGTCGAGCCGGTTGGCAGCAAGTGGTTCGTGTTCTTCAGTGGAGTGATCTCCATTTGTGCGATGATCCTGCCGGGCGTCAGCGGCGCTTTCCTGCTGAAGGTGCTGGGCCAGTACGACCGCATCATCGGACTCATCTCCGATGTGGTCCATGGCCAGGCCACCTCGGAATCACTGCTGATCCTCGCGGTGTTTGCGAGCGGATGCCTGGTCGGGCTGATTGGTTTCAGCAAGCTGCTGCGGTGGCTGTTGGCCAATTTTCGGGAGACGACCCTGGCGGTGTTGTGTGGTGCGATGTGCGGTTCGCTGCGGGTGCTGTGGCCGTTCGGCAACCGGGGCCCGGAAGGTGGAATGATCCCGGCGGTTTTGCTGGTGGCCGGTTTTGTCGTCGTGTTGGTACTGGATCGCCTGGCCAGCAGGAATGAGCCGGGTCACTCAGAAGACCGAGAAGAGTAGCAAGGCACTGGCACGAACCAGCCACTTGCGGTCATCGGCGGTGATCTTGCCGGCGTCGAGGATCTGGCGGCACTTGTTGCGGGTGGTGCTGACCAACAGTTTCTGGAGATCGGTCAGCCCCTTCAGGCGTTCCTCCTCCATCATCAGGGATGTGATCCGGTGCAACGCCCTGGGTTCGTCGAGGCCGAGTTGAACCTTGTCGACCCATTCCGGGTCGGCTCGTCCGTCGGCCACCTCTGTCAGTATCGCGAGCACCAGGTTGGTGATACGGGCCAGCTTGGGGAAGTCGACCTTCTCGGGCGTATCGCGGGGTGTGTGGTAGTCGGGGTGTTCTCCGGTCGAGAAGAACAGGAACGGCACCTTGCGGTCACGAAAGGGGCCGTAGTCGCTGCGGGTTCCGACCAGGTCCGCACCAAGCCGGGCCACTTCCAGTCCACGTGGTGAGCCCACCCGGTCGAGCACCGTGCGGAGTTGTGGAGCGTGTTCGCTGCCCAGGCAAAAGACGGTGGGAAGCGGCAGATTGCCCAGTGATCGGCCGACCATGTCGGCGGTGATGAACAGTTTCACTCGTTCCAATGGCCAGGGCGGGTGGGCGGCGAACCACCGCGACCCCCAGAGGAGTCGTTCCTCCAGATCGAAGCCGACGAACGCGATGGTGCGATCCGGCGGTGTCTTTCGGTTGGCGAGGTGACGGGCGATTTCGAGCATCAACGCCACTCCACTCGCGTTGTCGTCAGCACCAGGGTAGACCGAATTCTTGCTGACACCCAGGTGATCGTAGTGCGCACTGAGAATCACGATCTCATCGGACTTGCGGCCTGGCAGGACGGCCCCGACGTTTCGACCAATCGTGCGCGGTGTTGTTTTTTTCTCGTCCGCCCGTCCGGGCAATGGCTGGAAGTAGCTGTCACCAAAAAGTGGTCTCAGTTTGAGGCGACGGAAGTGGTCGCGGAGGTAATTGGCCGATTCCCGGGCCGATTCTCCCGAGCGACCACGGCGTGCCGGATCGGCGAGCCATTCGACATGAGGTTTGACTCCCGAGACGGAAATCGGCGTGGGCGTCGTCGTCTTGTCGGTTGCGTGCGCGGTGGCGAAACCAGAGAGCAGCAACACCACGCACCCGAACGAGCAGGGATTCGGGACGTTTGCAAACCAGGATGTCCGGCGACGAGATTGCATTCTTGGTGCCTTTTTTCCAACGGCGGAAGCCTATCCGGACCTGTTGGAACCGGCAACCCCCCCTGGAGGGTCATGGTCCGGTTTCGACGATTGTGACGAAGTTTCCTGTTGTATCGGTCTTTGGGCTGACGATATAGCAGGTGAACGCCTCGGTGAGGCGCGCACCTGCGTCACTTGGAGAGTGAGACAATGCGTCAAGGATCAATCCTGACAGCCGTGCTTGTTGCCACAGTCGTGGCGGTGGCCACTTCGCTGAGTTCCACACCTGCCGAAGCCGCGGGCGGTGGGCAACCGACCGACTGGAAACGTTTCTACTACTATCCCTACGTCTATTATCCGCACAACTTCCAGCGGCCCCAGGGCAGCTTCAATCACCTGTACTACCGGTATTCGCCGACCTGGCGGATCCCGGTCATGCGTGACGGCTGGCACAACTTTTACCAGATGAAGCGGCCTTACCATCGGGGCAACCACTTCAAGCTGGATGTCTTCTAGGCCGAATCACGCGACCCAGGTTACTCGACCGGATCGGCTCGACCGAGTTGATCCGGAGCCGGAGCGTCTCAGGACCCGTTCGATTCGTCGGATGGGTCCTGTGCGTTAATGGAGGAAGCCACCGAACGGTTCCCCGGCCTTTCACCCGGACAAGAACACGTCGTCTCGAGCGTTCTCGTCAAGGTCGTAGATCGCCAGGACGCAGTCATCGATGCGCTGTTCGAGGCGGTCGATCCGAAGGGATTCCTCCGCCCCAGAGGGCCGGGCCTCCTCGGGCACGGCGCACACATCGAGCAATGTTTTCACAGTGGAAACTATCACCTCGTAGGCCTCCCACTGCACCGGGTTGTCTCGAGCCGGCCAGATGACCGGCAGGTCACGGAGTGAGCGGACCTTGACCTGGGGAAACGACGACTGGGACGATTCCCGGACCGCGGTGGTGTAAAGGAATCGGAACAGTCGCGAATTGAGGAGTCCGACGACGTAGCGGATGTCGTAACCGTTGTCGGGTTCGTAGAGAGCCAGCAGCGAGTTGCGGAAGTACTCGGCGGTGTTTTTTGGTCCGACGATCGGATGTCGTGCCGTCTGACGGATCACGAATGGTGCCCGCTGGTAAGTCTCCAGTGGACGGATCGAAAAGTACTCGTCGCCATTCGCCTGGTAGTCCAATCGCAATTTCTTGATTGGCGGATCGCACCGCCAGGGATGCACTTGTCTGCCCTCGAGCACGTCGACGTAGCGACCCGGCTGATCGGAATTTTCGACGATCAGTTGTCGCGCACAGTTGCCAGTGTGGACACCCGGATCGCCGACCATCCGGCCCAGGCTCTCACCCTGTTCTTGCACCCGGTCGATCCAGTCGGGACGGCGTGTCGTGATCCAACTGGCACGGCCATCGCTGTCTCGACGGGCAATCATGGTCACCACCGGTGTCACGGCTTCGCCCTCGAACACCGATTCACCATGGTCATTGATCTCGTGCAACGACATTGTCTTGTTGATCGATGTTCTCAGGCCCGCGTAACCTTCCAGGTGAGTGACCTGGGTGGGGAGAACCAGCGCGAGGGTGTGCCCGGCCAGTTCCAGGCCGCGTTGGACGAACATTCCATGGAGCGTGTCCCAGCCGCCTCCGCCCCACTTTTGGAGATAACGGGTTTTGAGGTCGCGGTCGATCGACAACGCCTGGCGGCCGGAAAACGATCCGAAGGGGGGGTTGCCGATGACCAGGTCAAATTGGCCGGTGTTTCCGGGCGTGGGGTCGAGCAGGCCATCGGCTGTGACCAGGTGGGACGTCAATGTCGCGGGTGGCTCTCCCGGAAGTGCGGCGGCCTGCCAGAGCGCGGTCCGGGCCTGGCACACGGCCAGCGGGTCGATGTCGGTCCCGAACAGGCAGTTGCCGATCACCTCGCGACGGAGAGCCGGGTCGGGGTGTCCGGGAGGTTCGAGTTCCAGCCAAACCTGGCGAGCCACCTCGACCAGGAATCGGCCGTCACCACAGGAGGGGTCAAGAATCTTGAGTTGCCGGAGTTGGTCGGGGCTGTTTTTCCAGGGTGCCAGTGCCGCGGTGGCCAGGGTTGTGACCAGTGGACGGGGGGTGAAATAGGCACCACGGTTGCGGCGAGCCGTGGATGCTCGAGCCAAAACCAGAGGAAGTCCGGTCTCGGTGAGAGGGATTTCGTGATCACCCGAGGATGCGTCGCGGACCTCCCATTCCAGCAGGCCCTGGGCCAGCAGTCCCGTTTCGGTCTCGCCGTAGCAGCGGTTGAGTGTACTGGCGATGTCGTGGGGGAGCCGTGCGGTTCCGACGAATTCGGGATGCAAGAGTCCGGGGCACCGGGCTTCCAGCAGGGCCAGGATGACGGCCTGGCGAATCGTCTCTGCCATCACGTCGACAGCCACCCCCTGCTGGACTGTCCAGCTGGCCACCCGCGCCAGGACCCGGTCTCGTTTTGACACGGACAGCGACGCGGCAGAACGGGTGGTGGTCGGGTTGGTCATCAACGGGAGTCCGGCGAGTGCTGCGGTCCGGTGGAAGTGTAGCACGGATTCCCGCGGACAGCGGATTGTGCTAGATCTGTCCCCGGAGTCGTTCATGGAAAAGACCGAAGCGATGATCATCCGCGTGGCGGACTTCAGTGAAACCAGTCGGGTGGTGACGCTGTTTTCTCGCGATTTCGGAAAAATTGCGGCGTTGGCCAAGGGCGGACGCCGGCTCAAGGGGCCCTTCGAGGCTGCTCTTGACCTGCTCGCGACGTGTCAGATAGTGTTCCTCCGCAAGTCGACCAACGCCCTCGATCTCCTCACAGAAGCCAAGCTGATCTCCCGATTCCGGCCGCCTGGCCGCAATATTCACACACTCTATGCCGGTTACTACATTGCCGAATTACTTTCGGGGCTGACAGAAGACTACGACCCTCATCCGGAGTTGTACGACCAGGCCACGTTCGCTTTGCAGCAGCTTGCCGAGGACGTCGATGTGCGTCCGGTGCTGTTGCGATTCGAGATGATCCTGCTGCGAGAAATCGGCCAGATGCCGGCCCTGGATCGCTGCGTGTCGTGCGACACCCTGGTGAATTCTGATCCACAATCTCAGCGACATTTTGCCTTTTGGGTCTCCTCGGGAGGCCTGATTTGTTCACACTGCCAGAGACCGGAGTTCAATTCCCCCACCATCAGTATCGAGGCCGCGGCAGTGTTGACGCGGTTGGCCGATCCCGGTGACGAGTTTTCCGAGTTGCCGATGGAACGGTACCAGGAGATGCGTCGCGTGGTGACGCCGGCGATCTGTCACGTCCTGGAGCGACGCCCCAAGATGCTCCGTTTTCTACCCCTCTGAGCCCGATTCGAGTCACTTCAACCGGCCGCCCCGCAACGGTCTGCCATCTTGTCAGGGATGACCATGAAATCCATAGTCGGCCGCGCTGCGGTTCTGGTTGCGGCTTGCCTGCTGGGAGTATCCGTGGGATGTCGTTCGATCCAGGTCGGCGGCCTCGACTCACTCAAGTCGTCGTTGAGTGGTTCCCTTGCGACACTCAAAGACGCCACGACGGTCGACACGGATCGTCATCCGGATGCCGACAACGGCCCGACGATTACCGAGCGGTTGAGATTTGAACAAGCCAAGAAGCTGTCCGAGGCCGGCCGACACGTGGAGGCCGAGGCGTTGCTGAGCGATTTGAAAGGCCAGGGGCCGGCCAGGTACATCGATTTTTCGAAACACACCCGCAAGACGTTCCTGAAGAAACTCGACAAGGATCGTCGTCTCGGAGATGAACTCAACCCGAACCTGATTGATCCCCGGGCGGCGTTTCGAGAGGACGCCCTATTTCTCCTTGCTGAGACCCAGTTCCAACTGAAGAAATACGCGCCGGCACAGGACAGTTACACCGAACTGCTGACCGATTTTCCATCGACCCGACACATCGATCGCTGCAGTGAACGACTCTTTGAAATTGCTCGCTACTGGTTGGACACGCAGAGCTTCAAGGCGGCCGCTAAGATCCGACCGGCCGGGGCCACCGTTCCAGCACCCAAGCCAACTCAGGGAACTCCCCAGGGCTGGTTGGCCCGGTTGCCGGTGGTGCCCAATCTCACCGACAACACCCAGCCGGTCTTCGACACCCGGGGTCGTGCCCTGCAGGCACTGAAGACAGTCTGGCTGAATGATCCCACCGGGCATCTGGCAGATGACGCATTGATGCTGGCGGCGGCGAGCCACCTGGAGCAGGGGAACTCGCGCGAGGCCGATCGCATCCTGACCAACCTCCGCAAGCTCTACCCCAACAGTCCTTATCTAGAATCGGCGTTCCTGATTGGATCTCATGTTCGATTGATGGGTTACCAGGGTTCGCATTATGACGAGACCCCGCTTGACGAGGCGGCCCAGTTGAAGAAAAGCACTCTGGGGTTGTTTCCCGACATTGCCGAGAAGCAGCGACTGCAGTCTGAATTGGCCGATATCGAGACGGCCCGGGCTGATCGCGAATGGCAGCGGGTCGAATTCTACCGGAAGAAGAATCTGCCCAAGGCGATGGCCGTACACCTGAACAGGATCCTGGCCCGGTTTGCCGGGACCGCGCACGCACAGCGTGCACGGAAAGAGTTGATTGCCCTGGGGCCGCAATACGCCAATGGCCGTTGGATGGCCACGGAAGTGCGTGCAGCGGGCAATCCCCTGCCTGTTGCTGAGTCCAACTCCGCGACCGTCGAATCCACCGATCTGTCTGCCGAATTTCCCGACCGGTCCGCCTCCGGATCACCCGATTCAAACAAACCGACGTCAGCACCTGATCCCCTGCCCTCCCAACCAGATCCGGAATCACCATCGCAGCCAACACGGCGTGTGATTCCTTCGAATTGAGCTCTTCTTGCGAGTGGGCAAGAGGGCTGTTGGGGCGTACCGGGGATCAACGGGGATCAACGGGGATCAACGGGATCACATGTTTTATCACCGGCTTCTTTCGACTCGCTCAACGTCGCCGACGCTGGTCGCCGTGGTTGTCTTTCGGCCGCGGTTGCTGACGGCGTTACTGGCTGTTGTCGTGGGTGGTTGCGGTTACGTGGTCGGACCATTGCATCGCGAGCAGGTTCGTTCCATTGCCGTGCCAGTGTTCGCCTGCGAGGACGATCGCCGCGGGCTGGGCTTGCGGTTGACCGAGGCGGTGCACAAGGAGATCCAGAGGCGGTTGCCGTACCAGATCGTTCCCGGAGCGACGGCTGATTCGCGGCTCACGGGACGCGTGCTGGCCTCGTACAAGGACGTGACGGGTGAGACGCGAGACGATGATCCTCGGACGCTGCAACTGCAGTTGGCCGTGGAAGTGACATGGACCGACACACGGACCCAGCAGGTGCTGGCGCGGCAGGTTGTGGCTGATGACAGTCCAGCGGTCACGCTGTTGACCGATGCGAGGTTCTCTCCCGAGACAGGGCAGTCAATGGCCACTGCATCGCAGGAGTTGGTCGATCGCATGGCCCGACGCATCGTGGACCTGCTCGAGGCTCCCTGGTAGTGACACACGGGTTTTCGCGGTGACCTCGTCCCCCAATATTCTCTGGTACTGCACCGACCAGCAGCGGTTCGACACGATCGCGGCACTGGGCAATCCGCACGTGGTCACGCCGACGATGGATTCGTTGGTCGCCGAGGGCACCACCCTGACCTGTTGCTACTGCCAGAGCCCGATCTGTACACCGAGCCGGGCGAGTTTTCTGACCGGGTTGTATCCCAGCCGTGCCCGCAATTGTCGAAACGGAAACGAGAACTATCCGGGTCATCCTCGCCTGGTCTCGAAACGGTTGGCAGACGCGGGCTACGACTGTGGGTTGATCGGAAAATTTCACCTGCAGAGTGCCGGTCACCGGACCGAGCCTCGC
>MDTE01009660.1_pt1 | contig 10894 bp, 6 predicted proteins | sample 811231 | NCBI WGS metagenome assembly MDTE01 (sample SAMN05326651, study PRJNA326480) | marine metagenome | isolation source: seawater | place: Indian Ocean: Red Sea | collected 2010 | reverse complement strand
TTGTTCAAGATGGGCACATTTATGCTTGTGGACAAAGTGGGCGCTATATGTGTGTAGAATTAGAGACTGGCGAGCGAAAATGGAAAACTTTTGAATTTTCAACAGGTGGTCGGCCCGCAAGTTGGGCGAATGTCTTTACCGTGCCCAATGGCAATCGTTTTTGGCTGTTTAATGATATTGGTGAAGCCATAATCGCAAAAATGTCCCCAAAGGGTTTCCAACTAATCAGCAAAACCAAACTAATTGAACCAACGCATCAAATTGGCCAACGGACAGTAGTATGGTCTCACCCAGCTTTAGCTGAACAGCACATTTTCGTTCGAAATGATCGCGAAATTATATGTTACGATGTCTCATCAATACAATTAAATTAATCATTCCCGATAGACTTATATCTGGCCGTGATGAATGTTGAGCATTAAGCAAAACAGTAATAGGGAAAATTATAACGTCGGGATACCATGGATGTAGAGCTGGGACTCGAGACAACTAGTCTTTAACTATTTACTCAAAATCAATATCGAAGCAGAAAATCATTTTGTTGGGAGATATCTTTCCCTCGCATCAGAAACAAGCTACGCTCAGTCATGCTAAGGCGTCCTGTTCGGCTTGATGGAGGCAGAATTCTACGATCGTAAACTGATGTCGTTGGCATGAATCGTAGGGTCATTCCCCGGCGCGACTGACTGGAAGTATTAGCCTCGGACCCGTGGGCCAAATATACGTCATGAAGAGAAATTTGACCACTTTCTAATACTAGGTCAACGGCTGAGGTCTCATCAAATTCAGAAGCATTAAGCTCCATTGGCAAACTGAGGTTGGGATCGGAGTTTTGGCTATGCTCTTTGAGTCGTTGATCTTTGTGAGAACCAGGAATCACACGTAAGCACCCGTTATCGGTAGTAGAAGGGTCAATAGCCATCCAGACGGTACAGGTAGCCAATGGACGAATTGGCCAGTATTCGCCATCTTGATGCCAAGGCGTTTTTTTCCCTTGGTGAGCAGGCTTAGCAAAAAAACTAGAGTTCCAGAGAGCAATATTAGAACCAAGTATCTGTTCAACCATATCTAATATTTCAGGTTGCCTTGCATAGTTTAGGAAGCCTAAGTCATAAGCAAGAACAGCTGGGCAATAATCGATAAATTCTGGATATTGTTCGATAAATCGCTGGTGGTGTTTTTTGATATTCGTGACTGTTTCTGAGGACAAACGAAAATCAGGAATCACATATCCGTCTTCTTGGTATTGTTGAGTTTGTTGATCGGTTAGCAAGCTCACATCCTCACGTAGAGTAGATTTTTGACAAGACACCGTGGCTGGATTCTAAACCAGAGGATTAATCATGTCAACGTAGGTTAGCTGTCAATCCTGCTGTGCCAGTTTGATTGACAGTTTTGCCTATGCTATTATCATTCAACTACAATAAAAATATAAACTTGGGATAAAACCAGATGAAGAAGATGAGATTATTTTTTACGACTTTCATTTCCATCTTGATAGTTATGGGTTTTACAGGGTGTAATGTTGATCAAAAAGCACAACAAACCGGTACTCGCCGTCAGCCAAGAAACGAAATTGATCTACTAGAAAAAATTAAAGAGAGAGGGTCCATCATCGTTTCTACTGACCCAAACTACGCTCCACAATCTTACGTCAAAGAGAATGGAGAATTTGCGGGTTTTGACATCGATGTTGCGAGGGAAATCGGTAAAAGACTTGGTGTAAAAATTGATTTTGTCACGCCAGATTGGGACTTGATAACGGCTGGCAGTTGGAGCGACCGCTGGGATATGAGCGTTGGGTCAGTTGCAGTGACTGAGCAGAGAAAGGAACGTCTTGACTTTGCTGAACCTGCCTACTACTATACGCTAGCGCAGTTTGCAGCAACCAAAAACTTGGGTTTAAAAGCAATAGATGATATTTCTGGTCAGAATGTTTGCGTATGTACAGAGACTGTTTACGAATACTGGTTAACCGGTGAGAAAGAACGCCTAGGATTGCCAGAAAATTCCGTTTTCGTTGACCCGCCAGATAATGTACAAGTTATGCCCATGAAAACCGATAATGAATGTGTTCAGTCGATTCAGTCTGGGCGGGAAGAGTTCGCGATTTTTTTATCTTCCCATACAATTGTCGACGCTGCTATTGACAATGGCGTCGCAATCGAAAAAGTGGGAACTCCTGTTTTTGCTGAACATTTAGCTGTTGCTTTTGACAAAAAAAGTTCAGCTGATAACTCCAGCCTACGACAGAAAGTCAGTCAGATTATTTCTCAAATGCATGAGGATGGAACACTAAGTACCCTATCCAGACAACATTTTGACGGAAGAGATTATACCAAACAGCCGTCTGGTTCCTAGTAATCACGGTAAATGCGCATTTCATATTCTCCTATGGTTCATCATTACAGTTCTGTTAGACAAATAGTAGTTAACTCGACGTTTTTTACAACTGTCAGGTAGCTTACACGTCAATTTCTAAATCACGACAAACATGCGATCAAGTTTAGGTTATTTTACCATTGTCGAGCTTACTTAATTTTTCAGATTCTCCGTCAAGAGTTGTTATCATCGGTGGTGGTATCACCGGATTAACGACGGCCTATAGGCTTCATCAATTAATCAAAAAAAATAAGCTTCCAATCGAAGTCAAGTTGCTGGAGGCATCCAAAAAAGTCGGTGGAATTCTCCGCACAGAGAACCGTGACGGTTTTTTGCTAGAACTGGGGCCTGACGCATTTATATCGACTAAGCCTTGGGCGATAGAACTCTGTCGTGATCTGGACTTAGCCGATCAGCTGATTAAACCGAATCTTGATAATCCCCGTAGCTTTATTGTGCGTGCAGGTCGGCTTCAACCAGTCCCGGAAGGGTTCTATTTGATGGCTCCAAGTTCGTTATGGCCTTTTTTAGCAAGTCCAATATTTAGTTGGCGCGGTAAATTACGAATGATGATGGATTTGTTCTTGCCAACCAAGGAGGTGAATATAGACGAGTCGCTGGAAGATTTCGTAGTCCGTCGATTAGGTAGAGAAGCCTTTGACAGAATAGCACAGCCGATGATCGGGGGCATTTACAGTGCCAATCCGAAAAAATTGAGTCTTCAGGCTACTATGCCTCAGTTTCTACAGCTAGAACAAAAGTATGGAAGTATTATTCGGGCACTGATGGAAACTATGTCAGAACGGTCAAGTGGTGCTCGATATGGTATTTTTCGTACTTTTCATCAAGGTATTCAAGTACTAGTCAATGGGTTATTGAACAAACTGCCAGTAGGAATGGTTGAAACTGGCTCAATGGCCACAAAAATCACTAAGATGATAGGGCCCCAAAAAAGTGATGTTTGGAATATCGAGATAAACAATCAAAGTGAAGATAATCTTGTAGCCGATCAGCTTTGCCTTGCGCTACCCGCAACCCAAATGGCTCAACTTCTAAGTTCTGATGCCCCGAAACTCTCTCAGTTATTGGAATCAGTCTCTTATGTCTCGTCAGCTACTATCAATCTTGCTTTCAGTCGGGCACAAATCAAACATCATCTGGGTGGCATGGGATTTGTCGTTCCGGCGATTGAAAATCGTTCAATAACGGCTTGTACTTTCAGCAGCCTCAAGTTTCCATATCGCGCTCCCGAAGGACAAGTGCTACTCCGAGCCTTTATAGGTGGTGCTCTACAGCAGCACCTACTGGATTATTCCGATAACGACCTACTAAATCTAGTGCTAGCTGATTTGCAAGATCTGCTCGGAATCAGTGGCCAGCCAATATTATCTCAGATATGCCGATGGCGTGGGGCCAGTCCACAGTATAATTTAGGTCATTTGGAAAGGATATCTCAGATCAATTTAGCAATATCAAAGATAAGAGGGCTAGAGTTAGCTGGTAACGCATTCCACGGAGTCGGGATTCCAGATTGTGTCAATAGTGGTAATAAGGCCGCAGAATCAATTTTTAAATCTTTATCATCCGATATGAACAAATCCTAGTAACCCAAATAAATGCAGAACACTCTGCTAGTATTTACATTCGGATTTCTTCTTTTACTGTTTTCAAGTGGTTGCCAGCCACCGCCTGATTTGGCTGACATGGAAAGTTCTTTTCAAACAGGAGATTGCCAAAGTTGCCACTCAACTATCTGGAAAGAGTGGGCACGCTCTCTACATGCAAAATCTTGGACTAACCCAATTTATCAGCAGATGGCCAAAGATTTTCCCAACCGAGTTGAAACCTGTGACCCTTGTCATTCACCGAAGCCAATCTTGGTTACCGGGTTAGGTAAAATGCCTCAGTTAAGACAAGAAAGGAAAGACTCAGGCGTTAACTGTTTAACTTGTCATGTTGATAGCAAGGGTGCTATGCATGGGCCGAAAGGCTTTCAATCGGCAGACTTTCACTTAAATGTAGAAGACCCAAACTATGCTCAAAATCCAACTCAATTATGTGCAAGCTGTCACGGACAACCAAGTGTCACTGCCCACCAACAGATCGTTGATTGGCATGTCAATGAAAAGAAAAATCAAAACTGTACCAGCTGTCACATGCCCTCAGTTGAACGACTTCACAGTAACCAAAGTCATGAACCTAAGCAGGGACGCAAACACACTTGGGAAGGAAGCCGTAGTTTATCGATGCTGAAACGGTCTGCCAAATTATCCATCCATCGTACAGGGCAAAATGTCAGGGTGACAATAGTTAATAAAACAGGTCATCAACTACCTGGTGATGGTTTGAGAGCTGTAATTCTAGAAGTTACCTTCGGCTCAGAAATTAGGCAATATATTTTTTCCGCGGAGATTGCGCCTGATGGTTTAGGTCTTAGCTCTGATAATCGATTGAAGTTGAAGCAGATCAGAGATTTTCATTTTAGAATTCCCATTAATCAACCCGTGAAGGCCAAACTATTTTACCGCTTATTACCAGATCAAGATAAAACTAAGTGGATTCCGATGATTATAGTAAATGGTTAAGCTATTTTTACCATTCAATCCAACTATTAGATTAGTTTGAATTAGTCGATTTATCTAAATAGAATTCAAAATCTGTATTTTTTATTCAGGACCATTCATTGACTTTGTATTGTTGAATTATCAACTCGACCCGATCCAGGGTTAGTGGTTCTTGTTAGACTACACTATTCCAAAACTATTCCAAACTTGGTTAATACCTCCTAAGGATAAGATGCAACAGTATATTCGTGATATTTCTTCACCGATCAGATGATTAGTAAGCTAACTTCAAATAGTGCTAAATGTCTTCAGCAAAATAAATTTAGGGCAAATGTAAATTGCGTTAGAGTAGATATTTATTTCCTACTTCCTTTCCTAAAAAACCTAATGTGTGCTAAACTCAGCAGACTGTGTTCTTTATAATCAAGAAACGAATCTTATTTTTACTGGATAAAATTGGAGAAATAGGGAAATGGATTTTTCAGTACAGCTGTTAGTAGGACTATCATTACTAATGATATTCAGTTTGGTCAATAGCATCCAAGCTGACCATCACCAGACGGAAAAGACAGAGTGGGGAACAGTAGATGGTCAACAAGTTTACCTTTTTACTCTGAAAAATAAGAACGGCATAGTTGCGAAAATTACTAATTATGGGGCCTTATTGACCGAATTACATTTGCCTGACCGAGATGGCAAGCTTGCTGATATCGTACTCGGATTTGACAATCTACAAGACTATCTTAGTGGGCATCCCTACTTTGGTGCTACAGTTGGTAGAGTAGCAAACCGAATTGCAAAAGGCAAATTTCGCCTAGATGGCAAAGAATATACATTAGCAACTAATAACGCCCCGAACCATTTGCACGGCGGTGAAAAAGGGTTCGACAAGCAGGTTTGGTCGGTTAAAAGTGCCAATCATCATCGGCTCGAGATGACCTACACTAGCGCCGATGGTGAAGAAGGATATCCAGGTCAGCTAGTCACAACAGTTGTTTATTCTTTAGCCGATGATGATACTTTACGCATTGACATGTCGGCTTCGGCTCAAGCTCCAACTATCGTTAATATCGTTAACCACTCGTACTGGAATCTCGCCGGTCATGATTCTGGGAATATTCTCGACCATCAACTGCAACTCAACGCCCAGTCTTACACACCAGTTGATCAAACATTCATTCCGACTGGTATTATCGACCCCGTAAAAAATACTCCATTTGACTTTACCCAGTCAAAAAAAATCGGTCAAGATATTCAACAATTACCAGGAAATGGCAAGGATGACCCGGGTGGGTATGATATTAACTTTGTTTTAGCGGGTAAGTTAGGCGAAATGAAATTAGCGGCCAAAGTTAAGGATACAGGTTCGGGGCGTGTGATGGAAGTTCACACTACAGATCCTGGCGTCCAGTTTTATACCGGCAACTTTTTAGACGGATCAACTAAGGGTAAAAATGGTGCCACTTACCAGAAGCACGCCGCGTTTTGCTTAGAAACTCAAAAATACCCTGACTCAATTAATAAAGAAGGTAAAGAAGGATGGCATTCTGTCATTCTCCGACCTTCAGGTAACTATGTACACACTGACTTGTACAAGTTCTACACAGAGTAAATTTATACTACGATCCCTACTAAAGTAGTATCTCAAACACTAGTGGTATAAATCAGGGGCAGAAGAAAATGCGAGGAGATCAAGCCTTTAGGTATATCAGTAAACAATTCACGTATCTTTTGGTTGGATTTTTGTTAACATCTGGATTTGCAAGAAATAGTAATTCAGAAACTGGTTACTGGGCCTATCAACCCGTTGAACTCCCAGCACTACCAGCTGTTAAAAATTCGGACTGGATCAAAAATCCAATTGACGCCTTTATACTCAGCCGGTTAGAAAAGGCTAATTTGTCACCGGCAAAACCGGCCAGTAAGCAAGCGATTATTCGGCGTGTTTATTACGATCTGACGGGCTTACCCCCCTCACCAGAAGCTGTAGAAAATTTCCTTGATACCTCCGATCCCCAAGCGTATGAAAAATTGATAGACCAGCTACTGGGCTCTGAACAGTATGGAGAAAAGTGGGGGCGACATTGGCTAGATTTAGTGCGTTATGCCGAAACGAACGGATATGAGCGAGATAGTAATAAACCCTTCGCTTGGCGCTATCGCGACTACGTCGTAGAATCGTTTAATAAAGATAAACCTTATAATCAGTTCATTCGAGAGCAATTAGCTGGTGATTTACTTGATCAGCCAACTGCTGAAACCATTACAGCTACTGGATTTTATCGGCTAGGTATCTGGGATGATGAACCTGCTGATCGGCGGTTAGCCCGTTACGATTATTTGGATGATATCGTTTCAACCACTGGCCAAGTGATGCTAGGAATACCAATGGGTTGCGTACGATGCCATGATCATAAGGCTGATCCTATCTCTATCAAAGACTATTACAGCTTTTTGGCCTTCTTTCATGATATAGCCCCACATAGGAATTCATCTTTAGCTGATATAGGTACACCAGAACAAAAACAAATTCACAAAGCTAAAGTAGAAGAGAAAAAACTCGCCCAAGAAAAATTACAGGATCAAATCTTTAAACATGAAGAAGAGATAAAGCAGATTTTTGCTCCCAATAAATCTGGTATAGATTCAACTCAAACGGATTTAGTTAATTTAGAATACCGCTTTTTTCGTCATACTTGGGATGTATTACCAAAAGACTTTGATCAGTTAAAGCCTGAGACTCAAGGTGAAATCGCAACTAATCGCTTTTCGCTTCGTCCCGCGAGTAGACAAAAAGCAATCGGCTTGGTATTTGAAGGTCAACTACGTGTCCCAACAAACGGAAAGTACACTTTCCACCTCGATAGCATTGGAGGTTCAAGACTGTGGGTTGATGGTAAAAAGGTGGCTGAATTGGAAACTTCCAAAGGTGGGTATCACCAAGGAACGATTAGCCTGAATTCAGGCTATGTAACAATTCGGCTAGATTATTTTAACCGTAATCAAGAATCACCTTACTTGCGAGTCTACTGGTCAGAAACAGACGGTCCCAAAAAGTATTTATCAGACGAGGTTGTTATCTTGCCTGACGCACGAAGCCAGAGTCAGATGTGGGCCTACACTTTTGAACAGCCGAATAGTGATTGGTTTAAATCTGAATTTGATCACACTGAGTGGCCCATCGGTGCCAGTGGTTTCGGTACTGACAGTACACCAAATGCTGTGGTACGAACAAAATGGAATACCTCAGCAATTTGGATGAGAAAAGAAATCGAATTGGACAAACTGCCGCAACAAATTGAATTAAACATTCACCACGATGAAGAAGCACAAGTTTACATCAATGGCACAAAAATCTTACATCGTCGTGGATATGTAACCCACTACCAGAGGCAACTGTTAAAATCAAATCAGCGTTCGCCATTTCGAGTTGGTAATAATATCATTGCAGTACATTGTTCACAAACCGGTGGAGGTCAGTATATAGACGTCGGGTTGGTTGCCAAACCAATTCACGTAAAGTTCGATGACCTACTGCGAAAATACGCAAAAGAGATAGAGAGAGACAATGACCTTCAAAAAAAAGTTGAAGCATATCATCAAGTTCGAAAAAAGCGAGACGATATGCGAAAGAATAACATTCCTTATCCGCACATGGCCTTAGCTGTTGAAGATAAGGGCGTTTCCGAAGTTCATATCTTACGAAGAGGTAATCCACAACTGATTGGCGATCAGGTTACACCTGCAGTACCTGCTATTTTGAAAAGGGGTAAAGATATTGAAATTGAACATCCCTCAACCAAACGACGGGTAATTGCGGACTGGATTGCTAGTTCCGAAAACCCACTAACAGCCAGAGTTATCGTTAACCGGATCTGGCAACATCATTTCGGTCGCGGTCTAGTGAGATCAAGTAATGATTTTGGCCAGTTTGGGCAAAAGCCAACTCACCCCCAACTCCTAGATTGGCTGTCACATCAATTGGTTCTTAACCAATGGAAACTGAAATCTTTACACAGGATCATCATGACATCAAATGCTTATAAGATGTCAGCACAAGGAAACGAACATGCGATGATATCCGATCCACTCAACGATCTTTTTTGGCGTTTTGATATGCGTCGCTTGTCGGCTGAAGAAATTCGTGACTCAGTATTATCAGTAGCAGGTAATTTGAATCTTAAGCAGGGAGGGCCAAGTGTTTTTCCAGAATTGCCCGAAGAAGTACTGGCAACTTCGTCACAACCGAATCGGGTTTGGGGATATTCGCCACCAGAAGAAGCTAACCGACGTAGTATATATGTCAAAGTCAAAAGATCATTACTAGTTCCAATTCTTAACCAATTTGATATGGCTGATACTGATTCAACATGTGCAGTTCGATTTGTAACCACTGTTCCCACACAATCGCTGACAATGTTGAATGGAAAATTCATTAATCAACAAGCCCAAGACTTTGCTCGAAGGATTCGCAAATACGGTGGTTCAACTCTAAATCAGCAGTTGAAGTATGGTCTAGAACTTGTATTATCTCGTCAACCGAGTAATGAGGAAATTTACTGGGCCAATGATTTTATTGACACCTTAGTAAATGATGAACAAGTCCAACTAGACATTGCATTAGACAGATTCGCATTGTTAGCTCTGAATCTAAACGAATTTATTTTTCTCGACTGATCCAAACGGCTTTTGGAGAATTCATAATGAAAAATTCAGGAAACACAAAAAAATCAACAAAGAAAACACAGTCCCCAGTTAATGGCAACTTTTGCGGAAGAACAAGGCGTGAATTCCTTCATACCCTTGGTGGTGGTTTTACTTCGTTAGCTTTGACAGGCTTATTATCATGGGATGGCTTTCTTAATAATCAGGCTATTGCATCCGATGGTATTAGTCGATATAGTAACCCGCTTGCTCCGAAAGACCCTCATCATACGCCAAAAGCTAAACGAGTTATTTTTCTCTTTATGTATGGTGGTCCTAGTCATATGGACACTTTCGATTATAAACCCAAACTTTACCCTCTAGATGGAAAAACGATCCAAGTCAAAACAAGCGGTCGTGGTGGAGAAAAAAACGAAGGCCGAATTGTTGGTCCTAAATGGAGCTTTAAACAATATGGTGAATCAGGCCAGTGGGTATCAGAATTATTTCCCCACATATCGACTTGTGTTGATGATATTGCCTTCATTAAGTCTATGACTGCAGATTCTCCCCGTCATGGTTCGGCAATGCTCATGATGAATTCAGGTCATGTTCTAAGTGGAAGACCTTCTATGGGGTCTTGGGTTAACTATGGTCTGGGCAGTGTGAACCAGAATTTGCCCGGGTATGTAGTGATGCTTGATGAAACTGGTGGACCAATCAGTGGAGCAAAAAACTGGACTAGTGGATATATGCCGGCAGCTTTCCAAGGTACAGTTTTTCGTTCTGATGGTATACCTATTTGGGATTTAAAACACGTAGACAACATGGATCGTCGCCAGCAAAGGCACTTGTTAGATACTTTACAGCGATTTAATTCTGGGCATTTAGCCGATAGAGTAGACAATTCGGCCTTATCAGCCCGAATCGCAAACTATGAATTAGCCTACAAGATGCAAGCTACAGCTCCTGAAGCAGTCGATTTGAAGAAAGAACCAGAGCACATAAAAAACATGTATGGACTTGATCATCCAAGAACATCTAAGTTTGGTAAAAAGTGTCTGCTAGCTCGCCGATTGGCAGAACGTGGCGTCCGGTTTATTCAAGTCTATTCTGGCGGTCATCACGGGGACAATAATTGGGACGCTCATGGTGATTTGGTGATTAATCATGAACGTCACTGTGGTGATACCGATAAACCGATTGCAGGGTTGCTTAAAGATCTTAAACAGCGAGGTATGTTGGAAGAAACATTAGTTATATGGGGCGGAGAATTTGGCCGCCAGCCAACAGCAGAATACGCT
>MDTE01165488.1_pt1 | contig 10895 bp, 7 predicted proteins | sample 811231 | NCBI WGS metagenome assembly MDTE01 (sample SAMN05326651, study PRJNA326480) | marine metagenome | isolation source: seawater | place: Indian Ocean: Red Sea | collected 2010 | reverse complement strand
TTGTCTAGATCTGGGTCAAAAGCTTCTATGGAGAGGTTGACTTGTTCTCCAACTATGGCATAATCAGAATTAATCGGCCTCATGGTGGTAATTTGAGGTGCTTCTGAAACTAAAATCTTCATTTCCGTAGTGTTTGAGTCCCCTCCTCCGCCGAATCCATCAACAACGGTCAGTCTAACTGTATACTCTCCAGGCCTATCGTAACTATGCCAGACCGTGGGTCCAGTCAACGAAGGGCTAGCATCTCCAAAGTCCCAGATCCAATCTGCAATCCCTGTCCAGTCTTGGTCATTAATGTCAGTGGAGGATTTTCCCTCAAAAGTTGGGTCTGCATCGTAACTTTCACTTCCATCGAATCTAATCATATCCCCCGGAGCAACGAAAGCTCCGCCAGATGATGTCCATGGCACTTTCCATGTTGGGTTCTGGTCCAATTCATTCGGCATTCTATCCATAATCCCATCTTTGTCGCTCGGGCAACTAAACGAAATTATTGGAACTGGTAGCGGGTTTTCGATGGACAGCAAGTAGGTCTTAGGAGCCGAATCAAGACCTCTTTCATCAATGACCACCAGGCTCACGCTATACAGGCCAGGTTCAGAGAATGTTCTGCTAACAGAAGTGGTGTTTTCTATAGCCCCTTCCCTGTCGGAGAAGGTCCAGAAGTGACCCAACTCTGAGGAATCTCCGTCCGGGTCAAATGATGAGCTGCTGAAGACGTATGCCTCTCCAATCTTGCCGTCATCTGGACGTTCGAATAGAGCCACTGGGCGCTGATTAATTATTTCGATTTCTAAGAAACCGATTGATGAATTCCCATCATCATCCGTCACCTCAAGTGTGATGTTTTTTCGCCCCGGTTCCCTCCATGCGACTATTGGGTTCACTTCAAAGGAACTAGTCGATGAGAAGTCGGAAATGAGAGAAACATCCTGTCCATCTAGATTTACGCCTTCGTCAAAAGTCCATCTGTGCTCCACAATGACGCCATCATCATCCACGAAAACATCTGGCATCGGGATAGGAGTAACTGCATATGCCTGCAGGTTTTCGGAGAAAATCTGTCTGGGAGCCCTATTAATGACCTTAACCAGCACGGTCTTAACCGAAGACTGAGAACCATCACTGACAAACAACTCCAGAGAGTAGACAGTCCCAGATCCACTGCCATCGACCCAGGAATGGCCTATTTCGAACAGTCCAATCCCAGAGTCAATCGCCCCATCTCCCCAGTCCCAAGAGAAAAATAACTTGCTTATTGGCACGTTATCTATTGTTCCGAACGAGGAGAATTGCACCCTCTGATTCGTCTGCAATGTCAACTCCTCTCCAATGGCCAACCCATCAATCGCAATTTGGGGAATCGGGGCGGAGGAATCATTTACCGAAATATTCCATGATATCGCCTCCGAAAAGAAACCACCTCCGTCTCTAACAATTAGTGAAATTACGTAGACCCCCTTCTCAGCGTAGTTGTGGACCGGATTCTTGAGACTCGAGGAATTTCCATCACCTAGGTCCCAAATGTATGTGGAAGGGGTATCATTGTAGCCATAAGTACCATTTTGAGATCCAAAACCCCATGAGTCGTATCCTCCGCCAAAGAAGTAAACAGGAAGCCAAGTCTGTGTTTCATTGGAAGTAGTTGACCCAGAACCGACGGGTTTCATATTACTCAATTGCTGAGGGAGTGACTGAGCAATATCTTGCATTTCACCGGTAATATCAGAAATACGGGCCGTAAATGACCACTCGCCAGAAAATGGGGGGGTAAACCAAATCGATTTGAGGCCCGGCGCGCCATCCCCTGCAGAAATCATGAACTCGCTCGTATCAAATTGCGAATTGTTGATGTAAGCTGAGAACTCCACTGAAAGAATCTCAAAGTAAGCACTGGAACTAACACTAATTTCAATTTCCACACTGTCGGAAAGCGAGTCTCCATCTCTGTCAAAAACTTCGATGGACTCAATAGAAGTATCTGCAGGACTTGAAACAATGCTTGCACTCACAGAAAAGGACCCCTGCGGGTAAGAACCACTAGAAAGAACGCCACAGTTAGCGAAATCGTAGTCGCAATCGTCAACAAGTGAATTGTACCAAACTAGTAGCCAGACTTCTGAGGAAGAGTTTCCAAAACCATGAACTAGTCCAGTTCCAAAGCCATTTTCGGGGTCAATTCTGAGTTTTTCCATTGACCAAATTCCAGACGTAGACTCCTTCTTCATTACAACTCCTTCGAACCCAAATCTGTCTGGCTGAACCAAAATGCTCAGAGGAGAACCATCACCTCCTGAGAATCTGAATGATCTCAGCCCCCAACCTTCGATACTATGTCCGGCAGACTGCCAGACATCAGCCCAGTCATCATTTTCTGCACTAGCAGGGGCACTACAGAAACCCCCTGAATTACAATCCTCAAACAAGTCAAGATTAGAGAAGCCAAACGCCCCTTGGTCACTATCAAGAGTAACTGCAGCACTGAAATTAGCAAAAATTTCACTCATTGTCGTGCCAACTATTGTTGAACCAGGCCCCGGATTTCTGGCAAGACTCTCGATCCCATTCCCGCCAAGGGATCCATCAGAGATAAATTGTCTAGCAGAAGGCGCCCCACCTAACTTGTCGACCAAGTAACTCATGAAGAGGAAACTTGAGCCGCGGTCTTCTCCTCTTCCGTCCCACCACCTTAGGCTTTTGCTGGTATTTTCTGTCCATGAGTTTACGTATCCCTCAAGATTAGGACTTGTTCCAAAATTTAGGAAACCTGCCATCTCGGACATCCCTTCATCGATCCATAAGTACTCGAAGGGGTCAAAATTGTGATGAATGAGTTGCCCCAACTCCTGTGAAAGAACCCTATTTCTACTTGCCAAATCGTCAATGTCTATGAGTATTGACTCCCTGACAGTAGACAGCCCAGTTTCGAAATAACCAGCCTCACCATTGGGTCCATCAATGGAGACAATTACTATCTCAATCTGGCAGTTGTCATCAATGTCTGGAACCCCTCCAAAGTAATTGGTAGTGGTGGGGAAAATTATCGACTCCCAGGTCGAGACAATATCATTCAGGGTCGTAGATGAGACCACTTGGTCCTCCTCAACGAAGATTGCCGAGTTCGAAGAGACCTTCTCTACTGTAGCTGCAAAGGTCCCCTCGCTTGTTGTGATGTTGTCCGAATCCCCGACTGACCACGTATTGAGGCAGTTTCTAGGTCGATTGCTATCTCCGTTGAAATCTGATTCAGAGTAGGCTAAAGGGGACGCCAAAACTACCATTATGATAGCGGAAATTATCAACGACAACCTGGAAGAAACATCTCCCCGACTCCCACCGCGCATCAACACCACATTGACAACCAGATTCAAACCGTACGAGGACGTATATTAACATCGATGGAGCATCGTTCGTACATGCGGAGGCGAGTATGGACTTCGATTGTCACAATATTTCTTTTACTCTCCTTATTTTCAACTTCTTCATTGAATGCAGAAACGTCACCAGAAGCCCAAGAAAGACATATCGAGATACTGAAAATAATCCCACACGATACCTCATCATTCACCCAAGGCTTGGAAATTTCAAAAGGATCTCTTTTTGAGAGCTCAGGCCTATACGGGCATTCAAAACTCATTGAAATCGACATCACAAACGGTGAGACGCTGAGGCAATTTCGAATTGGGGACTCATTCTTCGCAGAAGGGGTGACGATAGTTGGAGAATCCGCTATTTTATTGACTTGGAGGGAAGAAGTCGCCTTTGAAATAAACATTTCAGAATTCTCCATTACCCAGAATTTCACTTTCGAAGGAGAAGGTTGGGGGATATGCTATGATGACGAATTCCTAGTAATGTCCAATGGGTCTTCGGAATTAGCCTTCAGAGATCCGGAAACATTCGAAATAAACCACTCAATTGTTGTATTTTGGGATGGAGAAGTGGTTTCCAATCTGAATGAATTGGAGTGCGTCGGAGGTACTATTTACGCAAACATTTGGAAGAAAGATGAGATTATCGCAATCAACTCATCTACGGGTATAGTCGAGTTTTTCGCATCAGCATCAAATATTTCTAAGCACCAAGGAACCGACGATAATGAGGTTCTGAATGGAATCGCCTTTGATGATGATTCAGGAGGCTTTTGGATTACTGGAAAGAACTGGACCGAAATGTATCTTGTCAATTTTCTTGTTGTCGAAAGTAGCAAGGATGACTCTAAATCCCCTCTTTCCAATCCAATCTTACTTGTAGTAGGGGCTATTCTAATTGGTGGAATATCAAAACAACTACTATTTTCCAGAAAAGATAGATCGCACTAAGCCCAACTTCAAGGACCAGTACCATCAGGACCAATCATGATCGATGATGGCGACTCCGGAGGAATCGATGTCGAATATTTCCTAGAGGATATCTCTGAGGAGCCATCAACCAGAGTCGCCGGAGCTATCATGATCATCATAGGCAGTTTGCTTGGTGTTCAGCTTGGCGTTCTTCTGGTATCAGCAAATCCTGATGAGATACTGTCTGGACGTCTGGCTTCGAATGAAGATTACTCCGATGTCTCAGGAATTGTAAACTCTGCCTTAGTGGATAATAATTCAGGGGGCGAACCAATGGAAGGGGTGAAGGTTAGGCTACTATCGGTAGAAGGGGCCACAACTGGGAAGGAGACTTTCACTGATTCAAATGGCAGGTTCACCATTCGTGAAGTTAACCGTTTGCCATACTTGCTTTCCTTCACACATCCGGGCAACAATACGACAAAGATTTTTTTCGTCCCGGGGGATAACGCTCAGCTGGTTGTAACAATGTCTTCTGGGAATGGTGAGAACGTTTTCGATATGAGGGGCGAGAGCCATTTGGCCCAATCCGTTTCAATTGCCACCGGAATCGCCTTCTTGACTATTTTTCTCGGTCTTGCTGGAGTCTACGGGGGTGTTGAGGCCTACCGTGGAAACAGTTATCGCAGATCTTGGTGGCTTTCTTTCTTGGGTCTCTGGAGCAGGGGGAACATTTTCATTGGCCCGCTGCTGATCCTGATTGGGATGGGGCTAGTGACTCTAACAAAGGAACAGTTTTCCGGAGACCACCAGTAGGGGTTTAGAGGCTGCATATGTTTCTGATCTCCATTGAAGGCGGAGACGGTAGCGGGAAAGGCTTTGCAACTAGGACTGTTTCCGAGGTTCTCCGATCTGAGTTTTGTTTTTCTTCGGTCGAGACGACCGCAGAACCAAGGAGGTCTCACCCCTTGGGCAGGCTTGCAATTGAATCCGTGAGGAAGAATGTCACTTCTCCGGAACAAGAAGCTGGATTATTTGCTGCAGATAGGTTAGACCACTCCCATGGATGGATATTGCCTCGTCTTCGAGAAGGAAGGGCAGTGGTAAGCGAGAGGAATATCCACTCTTCCATAGTCTACCAAGGAATAGTGGGCGGTCTCGGTGTTGAAAGGGTATCCCACATGAACTCCGCCGCCCTCATCCCAGATCTGTGCATATGGGTCGATTGCGATCCAGAAATCGCACTTAAGAGAATTAGAAATCAAACTTTGAGAGGGCTATCAAACAAGGAGGAGTATTTCGAAACTTCCGATTTTCAGGCCCAAATTAGAGACGGATATCACGGCCTACTTTCGGGCAAATATGAGATCCCAACCCCATTCGATATGGGTGCCATTATTGGCCCAATTTCTAACGAAGGATCACAGGATGAATTCCGCAAAAAATTGACTGAAGCAGTTAGGCAGTTCTTGAATAGACGCCCAATTCCGATCAATGTCGAGATGGAACAAGTCGACCAATTCAAAATAAGATCAATGATAGAAAATTCCAGAGGGCAACACACCCTTTTGGACCTTGGAATCGAACCTGCAAGGAATAAATCCGATTGGCTGGAGGGGAAGGCCCCTTGGAAGGTCCTCAATCTAGCTCAGAAAAGCCATAAAGAAACACTCTCCCTTCTAGGGGGGCCGGAGAAAATGAAAATACAAGAAACACCAAGAAATATCCTTAACCACTCCATGTCATCAGTATGCGGAACCCTGTCATTATTACATTCAGCAGAGATTTCCGAACTTAGATCCGCAATGGGGCCTGTAAGGTCCGTCTCAGAAAGACACACCCGTAGGATTGTCAAATTTCTAAAAGAATCTGGCTGGATCTCCCAGAGTAAGACTCTAATCGGCAAGGAATCCCCAAAGTCAAGGCTTATCGATGATTATTTCGCATTCTCCAGATTGGTCTTGGCTATCTGGCCAATCCGTAAGGCGATTAGTCGTTGGCAGTCTAGGAATCCAAAAACACATTTGCGTTTTTCCATCGGCCAATTAGTCAAGTCTGGACAATATGAAAAAGAGCTACTGGAAACCATCTCCCGTCTCGCCATAATCGGTTGCGGAAGTGAGATCGGCCCTAATCCCAAAAACTTGAACCAACTAGTGGATTGGTGGAATGGTAAGTGAGGCTTACCTTGTTACTAATTTAGTCCCAGCAGGAAGACGAACAGATTCAACATTCTCGAAGTATTTCGGTCTCGCAGAGAAAGCCGAACAGAACCACCAACCACCGACCAATCCCGAAACTGCCCCAGTTGCAATTCTAAGTGGGTTGTTTGACTCATATGATTCCAGTAGAAGTTGTGTGAATCCATCGATACCCATTGGCGCCAGGCCAATTCCCATGATCACGAAAACTGCAGCCAATCTGAGATCCTTTTCATAAATGGTAGAAATCAATCGATCAGGGAAAACCGAAAGGAAAGTGTCCCTAACTGTCCATCTGTTAAAGCCCCTGAGCCCAAAAATCAGGCATCCAAGGAAAAACCCCAGGAAAATGCCTACGTCTCTAGTACAAACCGGCATCTGGTTGCCATTTATCTCCCAAGACCTCTCATGTTTCTGGTGGCAGTTAAGGTCTCCGAAACCATAAGCAATTGCCCATAATGGGTTCAAATCAGTCCAAACGAATGACCCTCCATGAATTGACTGATCATGCCCAATAGACGAATCCTCCCCGTGGTCATTGTTCCCCCAACTGTCTTCAAATGCATAATCAATGGCATTAGCCCTTCCCGAAAGTTCCGGAACTGAGTCGTAAGGCATTGAATAGGGGGCAATAAAAAATAATAGCAGGAAACCCGAACTAAAGCCCCCCAAAATCATGGAGACCTTGCTCTCCAACCTCCTGTCTTGGAGGCCGTTCTTTCTTTCTTTCGAACTCACTAGTTTTCGCACTGGGTATGGTTTCTTAGACTTCACCAACAGAATGGATGGGTCACAATTTTCCACCAGTCATGGATTCAGCGTCTCCAGTTGAGCCGTCAACACCATCACCAGCCAATCATGAAGGACATCACTCCCCATCTGTGATAAAGTGGTATTGAGGAAAGCCGCAATTAGGGCCCTCTCAGCATCTTTCTTGTCATAACCTCTTGCCTCAAGGTAGAAAATTTGACCATCGTCAATCGGGCCGTTGGCCGTGCCATGACCACATCCGACAACATTGTGCTCCATAACTTCCAATTCCGGTATTGAATCAGCCTCGGCCTTTTCTGAAAGAAGGAGATTATGGAAAATCTGTGCCGCATCCGCTCCATCGGAGCCTTCCTTTACTCTCAGCATGCCTGTTCCAATTGTTCGACTCTCCCCCCCACATGCAGAATGCCAAGAAAGCCTACTGAAAGTCTCAGCAGCATCGTGGAGAATCTCGATATGGTGGTCCAAATGCATCCGATCAGCAGAAAGTATTGACCCCAGAACTTTCAAATTACCCCCGGTTTCACCCATTTTGAATCTTAAATCAGACTTTGTTCTCTCAGAACCCGATGAAACCGTGCCCGCACAAACTTGAGCGTCCCTGCCAATTGAAATCGACTCAGATCTGAGCATTGTGCCACTTTGCTGTAAACAAAGTAGGACATCGTTGACGAAAGCCCCCTTCCCTACCTCGCCAGTCCTTAGTAGTCCAAACCATTCACTTTTTCCGGAAACTCTTGTGATCAGCTCTATATCTGAAAGCTCTCCAATCTCCATGCTCAAGTGTGCAGCTGAAATCCCCTCTCCGGTACCAATGTCAAGAATAACTGGTACTGAGGAGGTAAAACTATTGTTAACAACCAGAGTCCATCTAGAGTTTTCAGTGGAAGCATAGAGGAAAGAAGTAGTCAATTGATCCCCAAAATCCAATTTTATATCTGAGGATGCACCCTCTATGATGCTTATTCCTTCGGGCACTTCTGAGCCATCAATCATTGAAAGTCTGACCTCTGGTTTCTGCATTTCCGGAAAATGTGACAGATCACCCGAGGGGTGCACCTTCTTCCAGGGGGTGTACCTCCAGAGATGGTCCGACCTGTCAGGCTCCTCTAGGCTGAGATATGTGGAGGCAGCATCCATCCTGAATCCTCAGCCGATACTTCCTTCCATTTCGAGAGCCATCAATTGATTCAACTCTACCGCATATTCCATAGGCAACTCTCTCGTGAAGGGTTCAAAGAAACCATTCACAATCATGGCCAAGGATTCCTCTTCCGAGTGTCCCCTGCTCATCAGATAGAACAATTGTTCGTCACTGACCTTGGAGACGCTCGCTTCATGTTCGCATCTTGCCGTGGGATTTGCGACTTCCATTGTTGGATAAGTGTCTGATCTGCTTTCTTCATCTAGGATTAATGCGTCACAGACTACGTTCAACTTGCAGTTATTCGCCTTGGGAGAAACGGTCACCATACCACGATATGACCCCCTCCCGCCATTCTTACTAATGCTCTTGGATAGGATTTTACTTGTAGTATTAGATGCAAGGTGGTGTATTTTGGCCCCTGCGTCTTGATGTTGCCCGCTCCCTGAATAAGCCACAGAAATTACTTCAGCATGACTCCCCTCACCCTTTAGGATCACAGACGGATACTTCATCGTCAGCTTGCTGCCTATGTTCCCATCTACCCATTCGATCTTTGCACCCTCATGGGCAACTCCTCGTTTTGTAACTAGGTTGTAAACATTAGAACTCCAGTTTTGTATTGTCGAATATCGAATATGCGCTCCCGGCAGTGCTACTAATTCGACTACAGCCGAGTGTAATGAGTCGGTCGAATATGACGGAGCAGTGCAACCCTCGACGTAATGGATGCTGCTCCCTTCATCCGCAATTATCAATGTCCTTTCGAACTGGCCCATGTTCTTCGCATTGATTCTGAAGTATGCCTGTACCGGCATTTCTACCTGAACTCCTTTAGGGACGTAGATGAAAGATCCCCCTGACCAGACTGCAGTATTCAGCGCAGCGAATTTATTATCTGAATGTGGAACGACCGAGCAGAACCATTTCTTCACGATGTCAGGATGCTCCCTCAGCCCACTGTCCATATCTAGGAAGATTACCCCTTGACTTTCCAAATCATCCCGAATGCTGTGATAAACTGCTTCAGATTCGTATTGCGCCGTAACTCCCGATAGCCACTTTTGTTCCGCTTCTGGAATACCCAGCCTTTCGAAAGTATTCCTAATGTCTTCTGGGACGTCGTCCCAGTCCCTTTCCGTGGTTTCCGAGGATCTCAGGTAATAACAGATATTGTCGAAATCAATTTCTTCTAACATTGGGGTATTGCCCCAAGTTGGCATGGGCCTTTCGGAAAAGTGCTTGAAAGCCTTGACTCTTTTTTCAGTCATCCATTCTGGCTCATTCTTTAGATTTGAGATTTCTCTAACCACTTCTTCCGACAGTCCGAAGTCAAATCTTACTGTAGAGTTCTCAGGGTCATGCCAACCCGCCTTGTAATCCCCAACTGCTTCTCTCGCATCCTTATTTTCCACCATTCAATCACCTCATGTTTTTTTCAACCACTCATACCCTCTTTCTTCTAGTTCCATGGCTAGTTCTGGACCACCGGAAGAAACAATCTTTCCGTCCATGAGGACATGAACCTTGTCCGGCTTCACGTGCTCAAGGATTCTAGAGTAGTGAGTAATGATTAGAGCTCCGGACCCAGTATTCCTGATTGCCGAATTCACTCCTTCGGAGACAGTCCTAATACCATCAATGTCTAATCCGCTATCAGTTTCATCCAAAACAACTAGCTTAGGACGCAGCAGCATCATTTGGAGAATCTCGAATCGCTTTTTCTCCCCTCCGCTAAATCCGTCGTTAACATATCTGGAGAGGAATGAACGAGGAATGCCCAATGACTCCATCGCCCCATTGAGAAGGTCTCTGAACTCCTTCCCCTTTGCCGAATCTACTCCTTTGATACTAGCAACCGATTTCCTCAGAAAATTCCCTACTTGAAGGCCAGGAACTGACTGCGGATATTGGAAAGAGAGGAATATGCCAGCCCTGGCTCTCTCCCAAGCCTCTAATTCTAGTATGCTATTTCCTTCCATTAGGACATCCCCTCCCATTACGCTGTAATCGGGATGTCCCATGATGATGTTAGCCGTAGTGGTCTTTCCACTACCGTTCCTACCCATTATAGCATGAATTTCTCCTGCTTCAATTTTGAGGTCGATACCCTTCAAAATTTCCTCGCCTTCTATTCCGGCCCGCAAGCCATTTATCTCCAGAATAGCCTCTCTCATGTGACCGCTCCTTTTACAGGCAAGGAACATGTCTTTTCAACCTCTTCATCCCGTTGCCACTGTAAGGTATATTTTCTCAGCCCGTTTGGGACATTTATGTCTGAGGGTCCTCTATCGGATTTGGGTGGTCTGGAGGAAACTTACAGAATTCAAATCCAAGAATTGATAGAAAAAGAGTCCATTAGGGTTATTTCAGAGAGAATCGATCCAGAAGAGAATTCCCGACTCTGTGCCTTGTCTCTTTTGGAATTGGTAGAATCAGAAGACGAGCAGCTTACCTATGCTTTGATGGCAAGACTTGGGAGTGTTAGGGCAGCAC
>MDTE01083620.1_pt1 | contig 10895 bp, 10 predicted proteins | sample 811231 | NCBI WGS metagenome assembly MDTE01 (sample SAMN05326651, study PRJNA326480) | marine metagenome | isolation source: seawater | place: Indian Ocean: Red Sea | collected 2010 | reverse complement strand
TAATTTATAAACATTACCTTTACTAGCAATCTTGCAGATTTTTATTGCATGAAAAATAAGATATAGTTTTTTTGATAAGGTTTCAGATAAATATCTCTTCAAATGCATCAATTAATTATATCAATTTAATAAAAATTATACCTTTTAAAGGGTTTTAAGAGTAATATTATAAATAAAGAGTATTTTGTTAAATTATTAAATTTTTATTAGGTCCTTTTTTAAAAAAAACTATATTTAATCATTACTAAATATCATAATTTATAAATAAAAAATTTTAATCTTGATTTTGTTCTTTATAAAAATATGTTTTAATAAAATACAAGTCTTAAATCAATATACATATGGATTTTTATTTAAGAAAAAAATTTTTATTTTCTTTTTAATTTGAGTTATATACTTAAAATTTGAATTATTTTAATTAATATGAAACTTAAACTACCATGGCTTATATCAAGAAGAAAATTAATTTTTAGTGCTTTACTTGAAACATTACTAATATATTTTCTTAATCATTATTTATTTTCAAAACTCTTTGGATTCTTTGAAAGTATAAATTTATTCACATTATGCTTTTTACCTTTTTGGCTTTTATTAAGTTATATATTTGGCAGGTATTCTTTTGATTCTAGTTCTTTTAAAAGAACTAGAATTGTCTTATTCTTAAGATTATTTTCTAACACGCTTGTTGTATCTGTAATATCTTTAATTATAGTTTTCTTGATTTCTTTAAATATTAATTTAAATAATTATAATCACTTCGATAAAATAATTCTTTTCTACTCTAGTTCAATATCTTTTTTATTAAATTTAATCCAATTCCCTTTAATCCTTAGGATGTATAAAAATTCTATAAAAGAAAATAAATGGTTGTTTATTGGTGACAAGAAATTAAGTCAATTTATTAAACAAGAATTAAAGTACAGTCGTAAAAGAATAAGTTTAGATTTTTTAGATATTAATGAAGATACTATAAAAATAAATAAAAATGAAATTGAGGGTATTCTTATTGATAATTTAGAAGATTTTAATGATTACAAAATTTCAAAATTATTGTTTTTAAGAAATTCTGGAATAAAAATTATAACTTTAGAGAATTTGTGTGAAAATTACTTACAAAGATTCCCACCAGAGATATTAAAAAAGGAATACCTAATTAAAGGTAATTTTAATATTCCTCAAAAATCTTTTCAATCTAGAATTAAAAGAATTGGTGACGTTTTATTAAGTATCCTTTTGTTAATAATAACTAGTCCTATCATATTAATCTCTTGTATTCTGATTTTCTTAGAAGATAGAAAATTCTTTATTTATAAACAAGAAAGAGTTGGCATTAGTCAAAATATTTTTACTATATATAAGTTGAGAACAATGAAAATAAATTCAGAATCTGGTAAACCCGTTTGGGCAACAAAATATGATAAAAGGATTACTAAGATTGGAAGAATATTGAGGAAATATAGAATTGATGAATTGCCTCAACTAATATGTGTCATTCGAGGCGATATGAGTTTGATAGGACCAAGACCTGAGAGAGAAGAAATAGATAAAAAATTAAGTGAAATTATTCCACATTACAATACTAGATATTTGGTCAGGCCAGGACTAAGTGGCTGGGCTCAGGTAAATTATCCATATGGAGCATCTGTTGATGATACAAGGAAAAAGTTAAGTTATGACCTTTTTTATTTAAGAAATTTTTCCACTTGGCTTGATTTCTTGATTCTTTTGAAAACAATAAGATTAGTTTTATTGAAGAAAGGTGCTATTCCTAATAAGTAATAAAGATTAGACAAATATTTTATAATTAATTATCTCTATGTCTTATGATGGATTAATTATATTTTTGTAATAAACCTAATTGGATATAAAATTAAAAAAATGAGTCTTAAAAAATTAGATCTTATTAAATATTTATCTTCATATTTAGGATACTCTATATTATTCCTTACTTTTATATTAATTATATTTTTCCCTAAATCCTATAATCTTGATTATGGGCCGTATTTAAAGTTATATGATAAGGCTGAATTATTTGCGGAAATTCGTTTTAATAGCATTAACTTCTTTTGCTTTATTTTAAGTGTATTGAATAATCTAATTAGCTATGAAAATTTTCGATTACTTTTAGCACTAACTCAAATTTCTATCTTTGGGATCATCTTAAAGAGAATAAACTATATTTTTAAAAACTTAGGATTTTTTTCTTCTTTGCCTATTTTTGCCTTTTTAGTTCTTAAAGTTCATATCCAAATTAGAGAATCAATTTCAATATTATTATGGATGTTATCTCTTTTTGATTGTGTTAAAGGTAAGACTTTTTCTAAAAGAAATAGTTTATTATTTATTTTTAGTTTTTTAATTCATTCATCAAGTTTGATTTGGTGGCTGCCAACTTTGATAATTCAAATCAGAAAATTTAGCTTAAAAACAAAAAAGATTTTAATAATTCTTTTTTTCGCATTAATTGGTTGTTTTTTTAATCCATTTATATTTAAAACTTTTATTCAAAAAATAATATGGTCTAGTGCAACAGAATGGTTTTTTTCCCCAGTAGTTGTGGACTATAAGAAAATAATTTATTGGTTAGCAATTGCTTTAATTATATTCATAAATATTATTCAAGAAAGACAAAATAAATCTTTCTTACTTAAAAATGGATATGAAAGAAATACCGAAATTGTAAATATTTTTGGCTTTATAGGTATTTATGGAAGTATAGGTTTTTTACCTATAATATTTTTGAATACCTTAACAGATACTTATACTTCTCATGGTTATTCTCAAATTTATAGGATCGTCTTTAATTTAATAATATTTATATGTTTGTATAAGAATATAATTTCTCCAAAAAATATTTACTCAATTACTTTAAGTTTTTTTATAGGAGCAGAAATATTTAGAATGTTTTTTTATCGAGACTTTATCAATTTATTAATTACCTTTTAAAAGTAAAAATTTATGATTTTAGACTTTCTTATTTCAAAAATTTTTAATCTTCCAAATAATTCTTCCATAATTGTTTATCAAGGAGGCCTAGGTAATCAATTATTTCAATATCTATTAGGAGAAGAGCTTAGAAAAACTTATAAGAAAAAAGTTTTTTATTATGATATGCGGGATTCTTATTCAAATAATCATTATTCCCAAGTCTCAAATATTTTTGATTTGGAAATAAAAAAATATATACCAAGCAGAAAAAATTTCCTTGTAAGAAGGATTATTTTATCTCCTAAATTTCTTAAGATTATGAGATTTTTTTTTGTTAGATTTTCTATCAAAATAATATCAAATTTATTTACTGAAAATATTTATAAAAATATTGATCTTGAAGAAGTTAATAAAAAGCAAAAATTAACTATATTTTTTGGAACTTGGCATGGACTTATAAATCACTACAAAATTGATATTGAAGAGGTGAATTTTAAGTTTAAAACAAATATAAATATTCCAAATATTTTTAATTTAAAAAAAGATTTTATATCTATCCATGTTAGAAGAGGGGATTATATAAGTTCCCCAAAAACTTCTAATTTTCATGGAAATTTAGGGATTAATTATTATTTGAAAAGTATTAACATTGTTAGAGAGAGGTTTGGTAATATTCCAGTTTTGCTTTTTTCAGATGATTATAAATGGATAATTAAAAACCTTAAAAATAAGATTCCTAATTCTGTAGTTATTTCCTCAAATAAATATGGCTTCGAAAGTGATTTCTTTGTTATGAGTAATGCTAAGTATTTTATTTTATCCAACAGTACTTTTTCTTGGTGGGCTGCATTTCTAGGCAAGAAAAAAAATAAATTTATAGTATTTCCAGAATTTTGGTTTAATGATATAAAAACGAATTCTGATCTTATATTTAAGAAATGGAATTACATTATTAATTGAGATTTGAAGAATGTTTAATTTATGAGCAAGTTACTTACTGTATTAATTCCAACTTTTAACAACTATAGTTTATTTTTAAAAGTTGCAGATATTTATAAAACTGATCCTAGAGTAACAGTAATAGTATCAGATGATAGTAGTGATAAATATCAAATGTCTAATATAAAAAGTGAATGCATTAAAAATAAATTTCTTTATTATGAAGGCCCTAAATCATCGCCACCTAATAATTGGAATTTTCTTATGGGACATATTAATACCCCTTATTTTGTTCTAAATCATCATGATGAATATCCTAGTAATTTAAAATTTATAGATTTGCTTGCTTCTAGAAAAAATGGTTTGATAGTCCTACCTTGTTCCTCTTTCTCAAAGAAAAAAGGATTACATAAATTAAATTCATGGCAGCAATTTATTTTTTCAAAAATATGTATAAAGTTCCCTAACCCAACATTAAATTTAATCTTAGGTCCTACAGCATGCCTTGTTGTTAATAGTAAAATTAAAAAAAACTTATTTGATAATAATTTGAAATGGTTTGTTGATGCTGAGTGGTACTATAAATTATTTTTGAATGCCAGAAGAATTAATCTATCTGTAAAATTTTTTTCTGAAACAAGAATTATTTCAGTACAGGCAAAAAATAGTATTACTTTTTCTTTAAAAAATTCATTAAAAGAACAAATAAAAAAGGAAAAGAGATATCTTAATTTAAAAGGTTTATTACCTAGTAAATTTGTAAATTTTATTCAAAAAATCTTACTTTTTCTTATATTATCTAAATCTAAATTAAAGCAATACTTCTTTAATTCTTCTTCTAGAGATTCTTTCCAATGAGGAGCTTTGATAAATAATTCAGTTAAGCTTTTTTTACAATCTAACTGAGAGAATTTTGGTCTTTTGGCTGGAGTTGGATATTGATGGGTCTTAATTGGATTTATTTTATATTCATTAGTTTTAATGATATTTAGTTTTTGGCCTATTTCAGAAACAAAAATTGCTACATCATACCAACTAGCCAAACCTTTGTCACAGTAATGAAGTATAGGACTTATTTCTTCATTGTTTGATTTTCTTTCTATTATTTTCCAGCATGCATTCGCTAATGAAGTTGTAGAAGTAGGAGAACTAAATTGATCGCAAACGACATTTAATTCTTTTTGCTGAGAAAATAAACTTAACATTTTTAAAGCAAAATTATTTCCAAATGCACCCATTAACCAACTAGTTCTAAGAATAATACCTCGATTCGACTTACCTAAATTTTTTAAAACAAAATCTTCTCCGATTGATTTGGTTAATCCATATTTATTAATTGGAGATTTTTTATCTTTGGGTAAATATGGTTTTTCATTCTCACCACTAAAAACATAATCTGAACTTATATGGATTAAATCCCCACCATAATCTCCACAAGCTTCTGAAAGATACTTAGGAGCTAGAGCATTAGTAGCATAAGCTAAATCGAAATCAGTTTCTGCCTTATCAACATTGGTATATGCAGCACAATTTATAATCCAATCTGGTTTATTTTTTGATACAAATTCAAAGCATGAATCTTTACAAGTTACATCTAATTCAGATCTACTTGATTTAATAATTTTTGTTGATTTAGGCTTTGAAATTATTAATTGACTTGCAAGCTGTCCAGATCCACCTGTTAAAAGAACCTTCATTAGAAAACCTCATTTTTTGTTATTAAATCTTTTAAGTTTGAACCCTCTCTGTCTTTCTTTGAGAGAATTGGAGAAATCCCATTTAATTTCTCGATTGGCCACTTGATAGAAAGCATTTCGTCATCCCATTTTATTGTTCGTTCTAAATCTTGATTCCAATAATTGTTTGTTTTATATAATACTTCTGCAGTTTTACTTAAAGTAAGAAATCCATGAGCAAAACCATTTGGGATCCAAAATTGCTTCATATTTTCTTTGCTTAAAATCGTTCCAGCCCATTTCCCAAATGTCTTTGAATTTCTTCTTATATCTACAGCTATATCAAAAATTTCACCTTTGATACATCTTATTAGTTTTGACTGAGGCATTGGATTTATTTGATAATGAATACCTCTCAATACACCATAATAAGATTTTGATTGGTTATCTTGAACAAAATTGATTTTAGATTCTACTGTAGAATCAAAGATTTTTTTATTCCAGCTCTCACAAAAAAAACCTCTTTCATCTTCATATTTTTGAGGGATCATTAAACACAATCCATCTATTATTGTACCCTCGCTACTTTCTAATCTTTCAAAATGCATAATTAATAATCTGACGATAAAATTTGGCCATTCTGATTTTTTGAATCTTCTAAAATTTCTAACAAGTATTTTCCATAACCGCTCTTAATCATAGATTCTCCAATTTCTTTAAGCTTCATGTTATTAATCCAGCCTTGTCTCCATGCTATTTCTTCAGGGCATCCTATTTTAAAACTTTGTCTTCTTTCAATTAACCTGATATAAGTACTCGCTTGATGTAATGATTCAAATGTCCCAGTATCTAGCCATGCCATACCTCTACCCATTATCTCAACTTTTAGGGAATTTGATTTTAAATATAAATTATTTAATGAAGTTATTTCGAGCTCCCCCCTCGCTGAGGGAGTTATCTGTTTTGCTTTCTCAACAACAGTATGATCATAAAAGTATAGTCCTGTTACTGCATAACGACTTTTTGGAACTTTAGGCTTTTCTTCAAGTTTAATTACTTTGTTATTTTCATCAAATTCTGCGACTCCGTATCTTTCAGGATCGTTAACTGGATAAACAAAAATTGTTGATTCTTTTGAAGAATTATTAGCTCTTATGAGTTGAAGGGTAAGTTCGTTCCCATGAAATAAATTATCTCCGAGTATTAATGCGGATGGTCCATTATCAATGAAATCTTCAGCTATTAGAAATGCTTGAGCTAATCCTTCTGGTTTTTCTTGGATTGCATATGTAATTGAAATGCCCCAGGAGCTTCCATCACCTAAAAGCTTCTTAAATGAATCTAAATTACTTGGACTTACAATTACTAAATATTCTTTTATTCCTGAAAGCATTAATGTAGTTAGAGGGTAGTAAATCATTGGCTTATCATATACGGGCATAAGCTGCTTACTAACAGAACAAGTCAATGGATAGAGCCTTGTAGCATTTCCTCCTGCTAAAATTATTCCTTTCCTGAGAGAAGACATGGAAGCTCTTGCTATTAAACCTATCCTAATATATTGAGATTCTTTTTATTTATCTAAAAAAATAAGAAATCTCTATTTGGTTACAAACTTTTTTGTAATAATCTGAATTTTTGTAAAATCACTCATAAGAATATTTTTTTATAAATTCATTTTTTTCTAATAATATTTTTGGGAATGTTTTCTCGATATCTACTATATTAGATTTTCTTTTTAAGAAAAAAATATCATACTTATTATCAGAAATAATTTTTTTAATTTTCCTTAATCCGATCCTATCAAGAAAAATAGCAATACTAACTCTATAACCTTGAAAAGGATGAGCTTGTAATTTACCTATAATTCTTTCTATTCCGCCAAGATAACTAAAATGCCAACCACCGGATTCAATTATTGGCCCAGGTACGTTTTTAGTGTCATATGAAGCATACCTTAGAGTATCAAGAGATGAGCCTTTTAAATTTTTAAACTTGAATAAAACTGTCCCAAACCAAGGTTCAGAGACTTTATTGTTAATCCAATATAAAAACCATTCCATCTTGAAATAGTGTGGTTGAAATATATCTTTTTTTATAGCTTTCTTTACAGCAAGAGGGTTGGGTATCTCATCTAAATCACTTAGAAGAACAATATCGTTTGGATTGGCCATCTTTAAAAAACCTAAAATTGCTGCATCTCTATGAGTTATCTCTCGTTTTAATGAACTCCTTAAATATCTAGCTGGCCTCCCATTATGCTTATAGGGGATAGATTTATTAAAATTACAAACATAATCAGACCATTTATTATTTTTTAATTCATCCAAATCTTTTTTAGTAATTGGATTATATATTATTTTTTTTTCAAAATCCTTAAATCGTTTTTTGTTCTTTTCGAAGATTAATTTTTTAGGTTTACCTGAAAAAGTCTCATTAATTTCTGTAATTATGAAATAATCTACTACTGAATAAAGAGTTTGCATTCTCAATTCAAGTAGGTCAAGCTCATTAAAAAATAAAAAAACATCAAAAATTTTATGCTTTTTCTTTTGCATGAAATTAATTTTTAATTCTTTTTGGATTGGCTTAATAAACTATATTTGAAAATCTATTAAGGAACCAAATTTTGTTCTTATTATTATTATTATTTAAAACATTATTTATCTAGTTGGATGATTTTTATTGTGAAGTTAGGCAGAATTTTTTAGTTTTTAATTTTTTAAATAATTAATACCAATATGCAATAAATAAAAAAAAGTTTGCAATTAATGCTATATTTAACCTCTTGCGACTATTGAATCTTCAAAAAGATCCTTCTTGAATCAAGTTTAAAAAATAATGCTTAATATTTTAGTAACTGGTGGATGTGGTTTTATAGGTAGTCATACAGTTTTTGCTTTATTAAAAAAGGGTTATAGAGTTTTTATATTTGATTCACACTTCAATAGCAGTATTTTAGTTTACGAAAGGCTAAGAAATATGATTCGCAAGGTGGATAAAAGTTTAGTTTTTAATCTTGAGTATCTGAAAGGAGACTTACGGATATATGAAGATGTCGAAAGGCTTTTTAAGAAAGCAAAAAAAGAAGGTAAGGATATCCATGCTGTAATACATTTTGCTGGTTTAAAAGCTGTTAATGAATCCATTAAGAAGCCACTTTTGTATTGGGATTCTAATGTTTTAGGAAGCATAAATTTATTAAAAGTAATGCAAAATTATTCATGCAAAAACTTAATCTTTAGCAGCAGTGCAACTATTTATGCAAATCCAGAAAAACAAAAAATTAACGAGTCATTTTCTATTAAGCCCATTAATCCTTATGGAAATACGAAAGCAACTATTGAAAATTTTTTAAAGGATATTTATCAGAGTGAACTAGGTGAGTGGAGGATTATTAACTTACGTTATTTTAATCCAATAGGAGCTCATAGTTCCGGAATGATTGGAGAGGATCCAAAGGGTAAACCAAACAATATATTTCCTTTAATTCTAAAAGTTGCCTCAAAAAGAATTAAGGAATTAAAAATTTTTGGTAAAGATTGGAATACTTACGATGGTACTTGTATAAGAGACTATATTCATGTAATGGATTTAGCAGATGGACATATAGCTGCTTGTGAATATTTGAGCTCAAATAAGTCTCAAATTTCAAGTTTTAATATAGGAACAGGGAAGGGATATTCCGTTTTAGAACTTATAGAAACTTTCCAATCAGTTAATAATATAAAAGTTCCTTACTCTTTCGCTGGAAGAAGAAAAGGAGATCAAGAATACGTTGTTGCAGATAACAACAAAATAGTATCAACACTAAATTGGAGTCCAAAAAGGAATATTAAAGATATGTGCAGAGATGGTTGGAAATGGCAGAAATCTAATCCTAATGGTTACTTAGTTTAAAGGTAATTGATACTATAGTTTTCAATAGTTTTTTTTATTCCATCATCTAACTTAATCTTTGGAAACCATCCTAGACTATTAATTTTTTTGATATTTAATTGCTTTTTTGGTGTTCCGTCAGGTTTGGTTTTGTCCCAAATTATTTCACCCTTGTAACCTACAAAAGTTGATATTTTTCTAGCTAAATCAAATATAGATATATCTTTACCCGTGCCAACGTTTAAAAAATGCAGAGGATAACCATCTTTATCTTTTGGAGCATTTTTTTCTGAAGGATCCCAATTCTCTAAACAAAAAATTATTGCTTCTGCGAGATCTTTTACATGCATAAATTCTCTTAAAGGCGAACCAGTACCCCAACAGATAACTTTGCTATCTTTTTTATTCTTGGCTTCTGAGAATTTTCTTATTAGGGAAGCCATTACATGACTATTTGAGGGGTGATAATTATCACCTGGGCCATAAAGATTTGTGGGCATAAGTGAAAAAGCATCAAAACCATGCTGCCTTCTAAGTGATTGGCAAAGTTTTATTCCTGAAATTTTGGCGATAGCATAACTTTCATTTGTAGATTCTAGTTCACCCTTAAGTAAAGATTCTTCAATTATTGGTTGCTCAGCTAATTTTGGATAAATGCAACTACTTCCAAGAAAAACAAATCTTTTTACACCACATTTCCAGGAGGTTTCTATTACATTATTTTGTATCTTGAGATTTTCATTAAGGAAGTCATATGGATATTTTGAATTAGCTAATATACCCCCCACTTTTGCCGCGGCTAAAATAACAACAGTAGGTTTATTTAATTTAAACCATTTGTGGACTTCTTCAGAATTGAGTAGATTTAATTCTTTTTTGTTTGGTTTCAATATTTCACCACCTAAATCTTTATTACCATATCCATATTCTTTTAAACTTTTGCAAACAGCACTACCCACCATTCCATTTGCTCCTGCTACAAAAATTTTCTCTTCATAGGTTATTTTTTTTTTGTTCATTGATTTTGGATTTTTAAAAATTTTCAAATAATTTTAATTAGTTGGAATTTAATCTTAATTCTGATTTTGCTTTTTTTAAATCTTCTTCGATCATTTCAGAAATTAATTCTTCTAGGCTTGTTTTAGGTGCCCAACCTAGCTTTTCTTTAGCTTTTTGAGGATTACCTATGAGTTGTTCAACTTCTGTTGGCCTAAAATATCTTTTGTCAATTCTTATGATGATTTTGTTATTGTCAGCCCTTCTTCCTACTTCGTTAATACCTTCCCCCTCCCACTTGATTGCAACTTCTTCAGAAGAATTAAGCCAACCTAATTTTTTTGCGCAAATTTCAATGAATTTTCTCACGGTTTCACATCTTCCAGTTGATATTACATAATCTTCGGGTTCATCTTGTTGAAGCATAAGCCATTGCATCTCTACATAATCTTTAGCGTGACCCCAATCTCTTTTAGC
>MDTE01068443.1_pt1 | contig 10896 bp, 10 predicted proteins | sample 811231 | NCBI WGS metagenome assembly MDTE01 (sample SAMN05326651, study PRJNA326480) | marine metagenome | isolation source: seawater | place: Indian Ocean: Red Sea | collected 2010 | reverse complement strand
CCAGCCTCTTTTTCTTTCATCTGAATTAAGTTTATTTTCAATATTAGGAATTTCAACTTTTGACTTATCAAATCCAACACCTTGGTCTTTAACTTTAATGGTAAGCTTATCCGCAGAAACAATAAAATGAATAAAAATTTCTTTTGTTTTTGAATGCTCAAATGCATTAATACAAGATTCAATAATTGCCATACTAATTTCACCTGTCTTCTCTTCAGAAAGATTCATATGCTTTGATATAACCTCAGCGGTTTTAGTTGCTGAAAGTTCAATATCAGGAATTACTGGTAGTTTTAATTCTACAACCGGATTCTGCTTATTCATGCTTAAATTTAATTAGATAAATAAACATTAACAATTAAATTAAGCTACTTTTTGATATATTTATAACATAAATTCAAAAGAATAAATTCAATGAAAAAAAATAATCTAATTTCTAATTATTGGGACCTTATTGATTACAATGTTCATCATATTCAACACTCAGAACTAAAAGCTTCTTTGATATTAACAGCATATGGGTTAGTTTTTGGACTTGCTTATGATGTTAGTGGTAACTTACCAATACCTGAAAATTATAAGTATTTATTATATGTAATGATTACAGTATTCATAGGATTTACCTTAACCTCAATTTTTTTTGCATTTAAGACATATATTCCAAGGATTAATCAAAAACTCAAAAAGTCAGTTTTTTTCTTTCATGACATAAACTTCTTTTATAAAGATGCAGATGTATACTCAAAGGAACTAATTAGTGTTATGGAAAATGAAAAAAAACTAAAAGAATTATTAGCAGAGCAAGCATTTATTAATGGAGTTATTGCATCAGATAAATATATGAATGTCACAAAAGCTATAAAATTTATGATATTCTCTTTCTCCTCTTTAGTGTTAATACTTCTTCTAGAGCTCTTATTGATGTGATTCCATCGCTAACTTAGCATATTTTATATTCTTTATCTTCTGTTCTCTACCCTTTTCTTGCATGTAAGCAGTATAAAAATTATGAGAAAGTAAAAATTCATATTGAATTTTATAAAACTGATTTTCATTATCTACTACACCACATTCAAGCCACTCCTTTTTTAAATATTCTGAAATTTTTTCAAAATCGTCAGAACCAATATATTCAAGATCGGCATCTCTAATAATAGATTCTAATAGATTGCTAGGCTTCTCTGCAACTTTTGTAATTAATATCAGAGAAGATATTGATTCAATATGATCATCTGAAAAATAATATCCTGGTAATATTTCTTTTGATATTTGAGCTCCTATTTCTTCATGGTCAATATGAGATTTAATAAATCCATAATCATGTAATAAGCAAGCCGTTAATAAATCCCTCCAATCATCCCTACTTAAATTATAATGATTACCAATTTCTTCAGCAGAATTAATTACTCTTTTAGTATGATGAAGATTATGATAATGGTATTTTGAATCTAACTTATTAGATAAATCTTTATAAACCAGTTCAATTAATGCTTCCGGTACGTACTTACTTAGTTCCAAAATGTATTTAAATTCAAATTTATTTTTTAATAATAAAGAAAAATTATTAAATAAATTTACTTTTGCTCATTAAATAAATCATTTCAAATGAATAAAAAAATCATAATTGTACTTCTAATTTCTTTAGTTTTTTTTGGTTTTACTTCCAATTCTCAAACTGTCATAAATACTGAATCAAACCTTAATAAAATCGATTCTACTTTCCATCTATTTATAGATGGAATGGGAGATTATAAAAAAGGAAACTTAGATTTCTTTATGATTAAATCCAATTTGACTATTGGATCAAGAGTTAAAGAAAAAAACCTTCTTAGACTAACTTTTTCAAATAACTACCAAAAATTTAATGGAAATCCTTTTAAAAATGCGATTTCCGGTCAAATGAGACATAATTACTTTTACAATGTGGAGAAACACCATTCCATATTTTCATTTATTCAGATTGGAAAAAGTATGAGGTCTTTAATTGATAGAAGGTTTTTAGTTGGAGGTGGTATTAGAAAGAGAATTACTCCATCAAAAAATACTGGATATTTTGATATTGCTATTGGAGCATTCTATGAAAACGAGTCATATCCAAGTTATAAATTTCAAGAAGTTGAATTTATTCCAAAAACTTATAATAACTTAAGGTTGACTCTTAATATTTTTACAAGATTAAAGTTCAACACTCATTGGAACCTAGTAACTGTAATGTACAGTCAGTGGAAATCTAATAGACTAAAAAACTATAGAATATTTTTTGATACAACATTAAACTATATAATTAGTAAAAAGGCAACTATATTTCTCAAGTTTAATGCTAGAGTTCAGTCTGAACCATATATTCCTTTTATTGCAAATGAAACTGACACCCTACTTGGTTTTAGAGTAAATATATAAAAAAAGCTCTCCAAGATAGAGAGCTTTTAGTTATAAAATATTTCAATTATTTGCTCGCAGCTGGCCCCTCATAGAAAACAACTTCATATATTACTGTAGTAGTAAATTTACCGTTAGGTAATAAATCATTTATTTCTTGAAGTCCCTCTGGCCATTCGGCTCCATTTGGAAATGCATTTAATGCTCCGCTTAAAGTTGTAAAGTGATCAATAGTTACAACACTATATCCAGCACCATTACCTGTTGGAGACATTACTGTTGCTACTTCCCAACCAGCCCAAGGAGAATTTTCATCATTAACAAAATTCTTAATGAATGGTTTCCACACTTCATTTTGAAGTCTAACAAATTCATTAACATTTGAAGGATTTGCAGTATTTATAACAATATAATTTCCTGGCTTTGGTGTTTCAGCAAAAACTTGAATTGATGGAGAAGTGTAAATTGCTCCAAGAACACCTGATGAACCAACAGGCCTTAATCCAAAATTTGATCCTGAACCCCAAGCTGGGCTATCTAAATCAGACAGTTCAGCAAAACCATTATAAAAGAAATAGTTATGATTACTAGAAGTGTTTCCAGTTAATTTTCTGGCTAACCCCCAATGAACCATATTGCCTTCAGCTATATTGTTCTTTACAATTTCCCTATATACATTATCTTCATTATAAAGAAAATTTGCTACATCGCCCTCACTAACTTGTCTAAATTGCCAATACCCAACTTTATGATCTGTCGGATCCCAATTTTCTTGTGCTAATGACACAAAAGAAAAAAGAGTTATAAAAAAAGTGTTAAATAAAATTTTCATAATTAATTGTTTAAAGTTTATTATTTAAAAAGTATTAGTTCCATTGAACCAGGATTTGGAATCATATCTCTTGATTGCAAACCTAATTCAACTAGTTTCTGAGTTTTAAAATCATTTTCAGAGTTATTTCCTCCACCCTCACCTATGTTAAAACATATATGAGAAAATTCTGTATAAGCATTCTCAGATCTCTCTTCTACCCTAGTAAAACCCCAGAAAGAATGATCTCCATTATCTATACCCCTTTGAAACTGTTCTTTAAATACCTCTTTTTCAAAAGATTCATAATCATCATTCTTTTGTTGCATTAGAGAAATTGAACATACAAGACCAGCAGAAGGATTAAAATCGGTTGCTACTGCTTGGGCCTGAATTGAAAGTGTATATGATCTTGTAGTTTCCCTAGGATCAAATGAACTATCTATCATTTTCTCAGCTTTTCTCTTAGATATTCCATGAACTCTCTGAGCAATAGCTGCATAATCAATGTCTCTACTTGCATCATATTGTTCTTGCGATTCATAATTATTGAATATAAAATAATCAGCAGGCTTTGAATCAATTGTAATTGCTTCACCAGGTAATCTTTTCCAAATTGCCCAAGATACCTTCTTGCCTTGACTGATAATATCCTCATGGATCTTAGACCAAAACTCCTCTACTTCTATGTAATCAGCATCAGATCCTTCTTTCAGGACAACAGCATCCATTATACTTATTTGCTGTGAGTTTACAACAAAAGGTATAAATATTATTATTAATAGTTTTTTCACGGTAACTAAAATTTATTGGAGTGAAATTGGCGGTGAACTTAGTTCTGGCAGAAACCTTACTAACTCAGTCTGTGCACCCCACATAACTAAACTCTCCCTAAGAAGCTCAATATCAGTGTCCCATGCATTATTTCCATATAATTCGTCATAGGTATCTGAAACTCTATTCATAATTTGTCTAAAGTTTCCGTAGTGTTCCATGCTTGTAAAACTAAATGCAACTCTAACATGTCCTTGTGGACCACCTGCACTAGAAGACCAAACATTCAATGATAACTTTTCTCCTGACTCCTTAAGAGCCTGAGCAATATTTCTTCTAAATTTCCAAAAATGATCTCTATTTGGACCAACAACATAATCAATATTATATCCTATTACATTTTCACCAGGACTAGCTACATCATAACTAGCTTGATCATTTCTGACATAATATTCTCTTCCACTTGAGCTAGCAATAAGAGGATCAACATTATCCATCCAATAATCTAACTCTTTTGGTGAAACAGAATTATTATCAAAATCAGCCCATGTTGGACCTACACCTGCTCTGGCATAACTACCTTGATTTGGGCCAGCCATTACCTGCCACGTATACAACTTAAAATCATCAGCACCTTGATTATACTTCTGAGTTTTATCTTTAATAGCATCTGATAATTCAGATCCCTTGCCTTTAACTGGTGTATGGTAATCAAGCCATACCACCATAGACTGAGAATTTGAACTAAACGAAATTAAAGTAATTAATAAAGTGAATAATAGATTTTTCATTTATTGAACATTATAAAATTGAACTGGAGATCCAGTAACTACATGTAAAACTTCTGAATATGGCCTTACTGTTTGAATAAATTCTTGAAATATTTCAGAAGCAAAAAATTCATTTCTATTTGCTAACCATTCAGCCATACTAGGTGCTCTCACAATCACTTCATGAGTCACTCCTGGCTCACCACCAGCTAAAACTTCGTGTAGTTCTAACGTTCCCTGACCATCATTTGAAGCTTCTGCAGCCGCCTTCATTTTTGTAAATGCAGCAGCATAACTTGCTGGATCCTTAACATTCATTAAATAAACTACAGCAAACTGTAAGTCAAATCCTGCAGGATCAGCGATAAGAGATTGACCAAGAATATTAGCTTCTTGAACAACATTCTCATTCCATGTTTCATAAATTCCAGCAGTATTCATCATTTTCGCATTTGCAAACTTTGCGAAATTTGCTTGGATATCTGCAGCATTATCTGAGAACCAACAGATTTGATGAGTAGCAGCAAACTCTGAACTTGAATGATCAAATTGAAAAATTGCATTAGCTGACATTGATTTTCCAAGGTCAGATTCCATAAAATCATTCCAAACACTTAAAAAAGCGGCTGGATTTTCAATAACAACATTAGAACATTGCCATGTAATTTGTTGTGCTTTGGATTGAAAAGAAAATAAAATTAAAATCAATCCAATAAAGATGTTTTTCATAATTTTTAAATTTTAATTAATAAAAAAAAAGATCAAAAGACCTAATAAGTATCAGATTTGGATAATGAAAAATTTAATAATCCAATAAAAATTCAAAGAGAATAATAAAGTGATTTATAAAATTTGAATTCTCAATATAATAGAAATTTTTAATTTTCAAAAATCTTTATTTGGATTAATTATAAATAATTAATAATTGAATCTAAAAATCAAATTTTATTCCTTGGGCTAAGGGTAAATCATCAGAATAATTAATAGTATTAGTCTGACGTCTCATGTAAGCTTTCCATGAATCTGAACCAGATTCCCTTCCACCTCCTGTTTCCTTTTCACCACCAAAAGCACCTCCAATTTCTGCACCTGAAGTTCCAATGTTAACGTTAGCTATACCACAATCAGAACCTGATGAATCTAAAAATTCTTCTGCCTCCGAAATTTTAGATGTCATGATTGATGATGACAGACCCTGAGGAACATCATTCTGAATATCAATAGCCTCAGAAAGTCTATCGTACTTAATTAAATATAGAATTGGAGCAAAAGTTTCTGTCTGAACAGTTTTAAATTCATTTTTCACCTCATATATCGATGGCGAAACATAACAACCTGAATTATACTGATTGCCACTTAAAACTTTCCCTTCAATAACTACTTTGCCACCTTCATCTTTTATTTTTTTTATTGCTTCTTGATACATTTTTACAGCTTCCTTATCAATTAAAGGACCCATATGATTTTCCTCATCTAAAGGGTTACCTATTTTAATTTGATCATATGCTTTAACTAATAGTAATTTAAATTTATCATAAATTGAATTATGAATTATTAACCTTCTAGTTGTTGTACATCTTTGACCAGTAGTTCCTACTGCACCAAAAACTGCAGCACGAATAGCAATATTCAGATTGGCATTTTCAGTTATTATCATCGCATTATTACCACCCAATTCTAACAAAGATTTACCAAGTCTTTTACCAACAACTTCAGCTACTGATTTACCCATCCTTGTTGAACCAGTTGCACTAACCAATGATATTCTGGAATCTGAAGCAATTTTTTTTCCAAGTATCTGATTTGAACAATCAGTTACTAAATTAAGAACTCCCTCAATATTGTTTTTTTTCAAAACTCCACTAATGATATTTTGAGTAGCTACTGCAGATAAAGGAGTTTTTTCTGACGGTTTCCAAATACAAACATTACCACATACCATAGCTATCATAGCATTCCAACTCCATACAGCAACAGGAAAATTAAATGCTGATATAATTCCAACAATTCCAAGTGGGTGCCATTGTTCATACATCCTATGATTTGGTCTTTCAGAGTGCATAGTCAAACCATACAGTTGCCTTGACAATCCTACTGCAAAATCACATATATCTATCATTTCCTGAACCTCACCTAGACCCTCTTGTAAAGACTTTCCCATTTCATAAGAAACTAAATGACCTAATTGATTTTTATTTTCACGTAATGCATTACCAATCTGCCTAACAATTTCACCTCTATTTGGAGCTGTGATCTTTCTCCATTCTATAAATGATTTAGAAGATATTTTTATAATTTTCTCGTAGGCATCTTCATCTGTTTCTATAACTGAAGCTATCTTTTTTCCATCAACGGGTGAGAAAACCTCTTTACAGTTTCCTTTTGACGCTATCCATTTACTGCCTGAACTTGTCCCATTATTAACATCTTTTATACCTAAATCAGATAAAAAAATAGAAAAATCAATCATACTTAATCCTCAATAATGAAGTCAGAATCTGAAACTTGAGGATTGACAGATATATTTATAACATTAAAATCAAGACTTTGAGGTCCTATAGGTGTTTTAACTAGATATGGAAATAATACACCATTTACTTCTCTATAATCTTCGAAATAAGTTGACTGTGGCATCTTTGAACCATCTGGCATTGTAGCCATATCAGTTTGCTTATATTTCAATCCTGTTTTGGCATCATATGCAACAAAAGAATTTTTTGATACTTCTAATATATGAAGGGTTTTACCATCCTCTTCATCAACAGAACTAAATGTAACATTATCATCATTTAACCACCCTAACTCCTCAAACGGTAATGTTGCTTTAATAAGTTTTTCAACTTCGCTTTCAGGCAATGGATTATTCATTCCTTGTTGAGAAACAGAACCTTTCTCTCCATCAAATACCATTTTCATCATTGTATTTCCCATCATCATCATCATCTGAACCATCTTATTTGGTTTTGCTTGAATACTTACCATTTGGAGTTTCATTCCTTGGACTTCTGCCTCAGCCAACATACTCACAGCATTGACTTCTTCAACTTTATCAATTCCACCAATTGCATCAATATATTTATTTAATACTGACTCTACTGAAATTCCTGTTGGAGTAGAGAAGTCTGGTTTATCAGATTGATTACCATACTTGTCAAAATACATTATTTCATATGGCATTTTTTCTAAAGAAGTAAGTATATCTTGCCCTTTACCAACGACCATAATTCTAAGATTCTCATTTAAAACATATTTATTAAGCACTCTCTTGACATCATCAACAGTAACACTTTGAAAATTATCTAAATATTTTTCATAGAAATCTTCAGGTAGATTAAACTTATCAATATTAGTTGCAAAATTTGCTATAGTTGATGGTTGCTCAGTTGACATAATGAAACTTCCAACGTATTTTTCTTTAGCAGCATTTAATTCTTCTTGAGAAACACCATTTAAAGTAATAAGTTTTATCTCATTAACTATTTCGGTAATTGCACTATCTGTAACTTCATTCCTTACACTTGCAGTTGCTGTGAATGAACCTTTATATCTACTAGTTGAGGCCGAAGAATAAGAGCCATAAGTAAATCCTTTATCTTCTCTTAAATTCATAAATAACCTTGCAGTTGAGCTTCCTCCTAAAATTTGGTTACCTAATTTCAATGCAAAGTAGTCGGGGTTAGTCATTGAAATATCCATAAGGTTTCCTACATATATCTCAGACTGAACCGCATTAGGCATGTCAACAAAATTAATTTCTATTTTATCTAAATTATTAGCAGCAGGAAGTTGATACTTTAAATCTTTCCCCTTTTTCCATTTTCCAAATAAAGACTCAATTAGTGGTTTTATTTCATCAAAATTTACATCTCCAACAATTGTAAGGAAGGAGTTATTTGGAATAGCATATTTTTTATAATAATTCTGTACATCTTTAAGTGAAATATTATTTAATGTTTCAATAGTTTCAAACTCTCCATATGGATGGTTACTTCCATATCTTAACTTACCATGTACCCTATTAGCAATAGTTTGAACATCTTTCTCTATTGACTTAATGCCTTCAAGTGCAACATTTTTTTCTTTTTGAAAATCATCTTTTGTAAGTAAAGGATTAATTAATCCATCAGCCATCATTTCTAAAACTCTTGGAAAATATCTTTTTAATGAAGAAACATATCCTCCACTTGCAGAAAGAAAAAGAGTTGCTCCCATATAATCGACTTCTTCATTATAACTATCCTTTGATTGATTTTTTGTTCCATTTCCCATCATTGCTCCTAGTAGACTAGAAACACCTTTAATATCACCCTCAAAATCAGGATAATTATCAATATCAAGATTTGCAAAAGCCCTAGGTAATTTATTATTTTCAACAACAATTACTTTTAATCCATTATCCATTATAAAAGATTTAGGATTTCCAAGATTAATTGAAGGTGCAGGACCAGCCTTCGGAGGCTGTGATCTATCTATCTGTGAAAATGCTATATTTACAGTTAAAAAAATTAGAGATAAAATTTTTATATATTTCATATAATTATTGTTTAGAACTTTCTGGTAAATAATCAATTATTGCTCTAGAATCTTTATTCAGATATTTATTTGCAACATTTCGTATTTCTTCTTTAGTAATTGATTTATAAATATCTAATCTCTCATTAATTAAGTTGACATTACCATGAAGTAAGTAGTAAGAAGCTAGAGAATTTGCAATTCCAGACATACTTGCATTAGTACTTATAAAACTATTCTCAAATTCATTTTGTAATTTTTCATACTCTCTATCTGATATTAATTCACCTTTAAGTTTTTCTATTTCTTCATCAATATTATCATATAATGTTTGTAGAGTATTTTCACCTACAGGTAAAGATAAAATAACATAAACCCCATAATCCTCAAACGATAAATTAACAGCTTGAACCTCTACAGAAACTTTTTTGGTGTCAACCATTTTTTTATAAAGCCTAGAACTTTTACCTCCACTTAAAATTGATGATATCATATCAAGTACATAGGAGTCTCTATCCTTGAATGAAGGAATTCTATAACATACTAGCCCCATTGGTAATTGAATATTTGGATCATAAAAATCTTTTCTAATTTCAGCAGTAATTGGATCCTCTTTTATATTAATCCTTGGTACTTCTTCTCCTCTTGGAATAGGACCAAAATATCCTTCAATTTTTTTCTTTACATCTTCAATTTCAAAATTACCAGCAACAACCAAAACAGCATTATTTGGAACATAGAACTTTTTATTATATGCTATAAACTCTTCTAGAGTAGCAGCATCAAGATGTTCCATTGATCCTATCGGTAACCATCTATAAGGATGTTTTTTAAATAAACTTGAAGTTATTTGAGGTAATAATTGTCCATATGGTCTATTATCATAATTTGACCTCTTCTCCTCTTTAACTACCTCATTCTGTGTTTCAACTCCTATTTCGTCAATTACAGGATGAAGCATCCTCTCAGATTCAAGCCAAAGACCAAGTTCTAACTTGTTAGAAGGAAAAAATTCAAAATAATATGTTTCATCATTAGAGGTATAAGCATTTAAAGATCCTCCATTACTCTCCACAATCTTCATAAATTGGCCTCTTTCAATATTTTCAGTTCCCTCAAAAAGAAGATGTTCAAAGAAATGAGCAAAACCAGTTCTTTCAGGACTATCATCTTTTGATCCTACGTGATACATAACTGATGTTACTGCTAATGGGACAGATTTGTCTTGATGTAAAATTACATGCAACCCATTATCTAAATCATATTCAATAAAATCAACATTTTGAGATAAAACATTTGTGTTGATGAATACAAATAATATAATTGATAATATTTTTTTCATGTTTTTATGTTTAATAGAGTACGAAGATAATGAAAGTTATATAATTATTTAATTTGGGCAAATAACATAAACTACTTTGACCTATTAAATGATATTTGCCTCTGAGATTTTGATTTAAATCTATTCTTTTGAGGTGTACTTAAAAGTTGATGTTTTGTTTTTCTCTTATCAACTCTTTTCCTCCAGTTTAAAAATGATTTTTCTTTTAAATTATTTCGCATTATTGAAATAATTTCTTTTTCAGATATCTCAAACTGATTTTTTATAGCATCAAAAGGAGTTCTATCCTCCCAACACATTTGAATAAT
>MDTE01003138.1_pt1 | contig 10896 bp, 8 predicted proteins | sample 811231 | NCBI WGS metagenome assembly MDTE01 (sample SAMN05326651, study PRJNA326480) | marine metagenome | isolation source: seawater | place: Indian Ocean: Red Sea | collected 2010 | reverse complement strand
TTCTTTGGGGGACTTTCGAAAGCTCGGCCGCATGGGCGGTGTCACGCTGGGCTTCTTCCTCTTCACCACCATGATGGCCCTGACCATTGGCCTCGTCCTCACCAACTTAATCGAGCCAGGCGCTCTGCTCTCGGACACGGACCGGGCCATCTTGTTGGGTTCGTTTACTGCGAGCTCAGTGATGTCCAATGCGGCTGAAGCGCCGTCTATGTTGGACCAACTGGTGTCGATCGTTCCCACCAACCCCTTCGGATCACTGGCTCGCGGCGAAATGCTCCAGATCATCTTCTTTGCGACGATGATCGGGATTGCCTTCACCCTCATGGAGACCAAAAAGGCCAAGGTGGCCGTGTCGCTGTTCGAGTCGCTCAACGACGCCATGGTGGTGCTCGTGCACGTGGCGATGAAGTTGGCGCCCTTTGGGGTCGCAGCGCTGCTGTTCGAGGTGGTAGGCAATACAGGATTGGGTGTGCTGATCGCTCTGGGGGCCTATGGCGGGGTCGTGATCCTGGGTCTTCTGTTGCACATCACCATTACCTACATGCCAGTGGTGAAGTTCTACGCGGGGCTGCCGTTCCTGGGCTTCATTCGGGCGATCCGATCGGCCTTGGTGCTCGCCTTCTCCACCTCCAGCTCGTCGGCGACCCTGCCGGTCACCATGGAGGCCTGCGAGTCCAACTTGAAGGTCAATGGTGAGGTCACCAGCTTCGTGCTGCCCATTGGCGCGACAGTGAACATGGATGGTACGGCGCTCTACCAGGGTGTGGCAGCCATCTTTATCGCCCAGATCTACGGGATCGACCTCAGCCTCGGCGATCAAGCGACGATTGTCCTCTCAGCCACCATGGCGTCGGTGGGAGCTGCTGGGGTCCCCGGTGCCGGCATGCTGACCCTGGCGATGGTCCTGGCGGCTGTGGGTGTCCCGGTCCAAGGAGTCGCCCTCATCATCGGAGTCGACCGCATACTGGATATGTTCAGAACGACGACCAACGTGGTGGGTGACTCCACCGCGACGGTCCTCGTGGCGAAGATTCAAGGCAACCCCATTGGAGTCGTGAGTCCCGAGGAGGACGCTGCGGATCCCACGGCGGGCATGGAAGGGCGCCTGGACGATGTGCAGCCCAACCCCGTAGACCTGGACAGCGAATGAGCAGGGACGAGTCGGTCGCGCTGTCGCTGCCCCGAGTTCTCAACTCCAACCTCCACGGGCTGGGGCTCTCGTCGACCTTGTGGATCAACGAACGCTCTCGGGAGTTAGAGGATCAGGGACGACGCATCTTTCGCCTCGGCTTGGGACAGTCTCCATTTCCCGTTCCCGAGACCGTGGCACAAGCCCTGCGAGACCATGCTCACGAGAAGGACTACCTCCCGGTCCTTGGACTCCCAGAGCTCCGGGCAGCGGTGGTCGGACACCACAAGAGGGAGCAGGGCCTCTCCTCGTACGTCGCCGACGATGTGATGGTCGGGCCCGGGTCCAAAGAGCTGCTCTTCTTGCTCCAGTTGGCCTATCACGGAGACCTGTTGCTGCCCAACCCGAGCTGGGTGTCCTACGCACCGCAAGCGCGCATTATCGGTAGGCAGGTGCAGTGGCTAGAGACGCTTGCTGCGGACGGCTGGCTGCTGGACCCCGAGCTGTTGGCACATCACTGCGGTGCCGACCCGGCTCGGCCACGCATCTTGCTGCTCAACTACCCCAACAACCCCACCGGCAACACGTACAGTGGAGATGAGCTGGAGTCGTTGGCCCGGGTGGCGCGCGAGCACAATGTCGTCGTGCTCGCAGACGAGATCTATGGTCACGTGCATCACGAAGGGGCGCACAGGTCCATTGCCGAGTACTACCCGGAGGGCACGATCCTCAGCGGTGGACTGAGTAAGTGGTGTGGAGCCGGCGGCTGGCGGCTGGGCACCTTCACCTTTCCCCAGTCGCTGCACTGGCTGCGTGATGCGATGGCCAGTGTGGCGAGTGAGACCTTCACCTCCACGAGCGCCCCCATTCAGTACGCCGCCGTCCGAGCGTTCGAAGGGGGCCCCGAGATCGACAGCTACCTGCGACTGTCTCGCCAGATCCTCACTGCTGTCGGAGCTCGGTTCACAGCAGCTCTCCAGGCCTGTGGCGCTCAGGTCGTCCGTACGTTGGGCGGCTTTTACTCGTTCCCAGACTTCAGCCCGCTGAGGGAGCAGTTGAGCGCACGCGGCATCGACAGCAATGCTGTGCTGGCTCAGAGGGCTCTGGATGAAGTTGGCGTGGCGTTTCTGGGGGGCACTTGTTTTGGTCGCCCCAGTGACGAACTCACGGCGCGCCTCGCCTACGTCAACTTCGATGGCGCTGAAGCGCTGCGTCAAGCAGCCGACCTTCAAGGAGAGCCTGGGGCGCTTCCTTCTGCTTGCGACGAGACCGTCGAGGCCGTGGAGCTGCTTGCTGACTGGGTCGCACGCTGAGTCCGAGCAATGCGAGCAAAAGAGACGCTCGCAAGGAAGCCAAGAGCGGCTGTGGTTGCCAGGAACAGGAAGAAGTAGCGGTGTCCCGGCAAGCCGGGATACGTGTCCAGCAGGTGCCCCGACACCAGGCCCACGAAGATGTCGGGGGTGTAGCCCACCACTGACACGATCCCTACGGCAGTTCCCGTGACAGCGCGCGGGACTGCGGCCTCTTCGAAGAGTGCAAAGTACACCCCCCTCAGGCCATAGACAGCAATGCAGGCCACGACAATCTCGATGACGAGTACCGCGAGGACTCCGTGGGTGGGTGGTGCAAGGGCCAGCACGGAGAACGTGACGACGAGGACGCTGAAGCAGCCCGACACAACACGTGAAGACAACACTCGGTCTGCTAGCCATCCAGCGGCCAACGCGGCCACTGGCCTGACCCAAGCGCTCACCGTGCTGATCCAGGCGGACTCGACCTCGTCCAGTCCGTAGACGTCACGGGCAAAGAGACCGTAGTTGTCGGTGCCCTTGTAGGCCACGTAGGCGGTCACCACAATGACGGCTTGGAGCCAAATTGCGGGCATGCGGACCACGGGGGCGACGTGGGCCCACAGCCCCTTCGTCGCACTGGTCTTGGCGGGCGTGTCCGATCCCTGGGGCAGCGCGAACCAGACGAACAGCGCGGTCCCTGCGGTGGCGGCGACGTAGGTGTAGATGATGTTTTGAAGGGCGGAAAGACGCTCCGCACTGGTAGCGGCTTCGGGGTTGTCCGGCATGAGCACAGTGAAGGCTTGTGCCGCAAAGAACGCCAGCAAGGCCGAGACAAGCCCCCGGCCTCCGTCGAGGATCCCAAACGCTCGGCCCTGGCTGTTGGTGCCGCCCCACTCCCGAGTCGCGCGAATCAGCGCTGCCCACAGCAGCAGGATGGTGGTCCCTCCCCAGAAGGCCCAGAGCAGTGCCATGCCCGTGACGCTGGGGATGGTGGCCATGTAGAGACCTCCCCCCGCGGTCAGTAGGAGGGAGACGACGAGGAGAATGCGGGCCGGGAAGCGGTCGGCGAGAGGCCCTCCGGGAAAGTAGGCAACCATCGCCACCACGCCATACGCCGCCTGGGCGCGCCCCAGATCGCTGTTGCTGAAGCCAAAGACGTCCAGGAAGGTAGGCCGGAAGTAGCGTGTGACGTGAAACGGCAGCGAGAACACAGCCTCGCCAGCCAGGACGAGGCCAACCATGAACAAGACGCGTCGAGTAGGGCTCATGGGTGTGGAACGACCCGGATCGATGTCGCCCAGATTGGGTCCAACGCCTGCTCAGGTTTCAATCTTCGAGCACTTCCGCCTCGAAGATGCAGTCGTTGAAGTCCGGACCAAAGGGGCTCAGCGGATCGAACTGTTGATCGTCATGCTCAAGCCGCCAGCCTTGCGTCCGGATCGGCGTTATCCGGACCGCATCCTGATCGTTGCTGGAGTAGCCGGTCCCACACGATGTGACTACGAACTCGAGAACAGAGCAGCTTGGGATCGGCCCGATGTCGAAGACCTGACCCTCGACATCGCCGGCCTTTCCGACCAGGTTCGTGATCACGTGGGGCTCTGTCAGATCAATGCGAATCTCGCAGTCGGCGTCCACACTCGTGACGGTCACGTAGAGCCGGCCGCCATTGGTGATGAACATCTCCTGGGGATCGGCGGACGCCACCTCTTCCTGTTCGCCGCCACAGTCCGAGTCCTCCCCGTCACACAGCTCGGGGGCTCCAGGGTAGATCGTGGAGTCATTGGGGGCGCAGTCCACCGAGTCGGGGCTGCCGTCGCCGTCACTGTCTGGGCCGGGCGGGGTGGAGTCGTCGTCGTCGCCCGCGTCGTCATCCCCCGCGTCGTCATCCCCCGCGTCGTCGTCGCCGGTGTCGTCATCCCCTGCGTCGTCGTCGCCGGTGGCGTCGCCCGTGTCGCCGTCGCCCGTGTCGTCGTCGCCCGTGTCGTCGCCTGCGGGGCTGCCATTGTCAGGCCAAGGCAGACAACTGGCCATGCAGAGGCCCCATACGAGGGCAAGCAAGAGCGGCCAGCGGCGTGACATGGACCCATGCTACCCCACTGGATATGTCTGGCGTGGTGGGATTTGGTCCTCTTGCGGGGGCCAGGTTCGGCAGGGCCTGTCGGTTCTGTTGCTTCCCGAGCGTCTAGCCCAGTGGTCAGGGCACACCCACTAGCGTGATGTCTCCGAGGCCGCTGAGGAGCTCGATGCTCCCCTCCCCTGCTCCCAGCAGGCCGCTGGCCTGCGCTCCACTGTTGGCACCCACGAAGTCCAGGTCCACGAACGACACGGAGCCCGCGCTAGTGCTCGCCTCTACTTGGGCTGAGGTCGAGGCCGGAATCGAGAGTGAAATGGGCCCTTCGCCGGTCGTAGCGTCGATCCCTCCCCACAGCAGTAGGCTGGCTGCCACCGAGATCTCGCCGGTGTCGACGGTGATGCTGAAGTCGCCCACTAAGCCGGTGCCGACCACAGCTCCTGTGCCTGTCTCGAGGTGGCCTCCGCCCTGCATGGACTCCACCTCGATCGAGCCTTGGTCGGCGCGGACCAGAGTCTCTAAAAAGTCCGGTGCGTCCACGAACAGATCAATGCCCGGTCCTTCAAGGTCTGCAGCCTCGCCGACGACAACCACCACGCGGGAGTCGTAGATTTGGACGCTGTACCCACTCGTCAGCGCCTCTCCCAGTTCCCCCTCCCCTGCCTGCACGGCTCGGATGGAAATGCTCTCCGCGTTGGCGAGTCCCCGGACCACCACAGAGCCTAGATTGCTTTGAACGTCGAGGGACCTCAGTTCGGCGAGCTCGATGGATTGGGGTGGGGCTGCGGCTTCCTGGTCCCCTCCACCACCAGCCGTGCCGCCGGCACCGTCGGTGTTGGGTTGGCCTTGGATGCAGCCCGTGCCCGCGCACAACGCCATTAGCGACACAGAGGTCAGCGCCCAAGGCGCTCGGACTCGACTCGACTTTTTCAAGTGATCGTTAGGGTGTGCAGTCCAGTGTGACCTCAACGGGGCCCGAGTCCCCGTCGTAGCCATCGGCCACTAGGGTGTACACCTGGCCAGCGGTCGCCTCGAATTCCACCTCGTTGAGGCCCCAAGCAACGCACTGATCTCCTGGGGGCTGCGCCGGGTCGGATCCGTGGAGGACCATCAGGTCGTGGTTGACCTCGGTGGGGTGTGCATTCTGAAGGCTAAAGACGACCGGTCCGCTGGTGGTGGCGGTCCATTGCCACGCCAATTCGGGCCCCGAATAATTGCCCACGTTGCAGGTGTAGGCGTCGATGGCGTCGGTTGTCAGCGGGCTGAGGGCGGTGTTGTCTGTCAGGGAGTCGCCGCAAGCGATCGTGCCACCGGGTGCAAACGTGTCGCCGGGGTTATCGTCGTCGTCGTCGTCGTCCCCATTGTCCACGTTGCAGTTGGAGTCATCGTCGCAGTCGTCGTCGCTGCAGTCCACGGCGCCGTCGGCGTCGTCGTCGAGCTCGTTTCCGCAATCCTCCACCACTGGGGCACAGCTGACCGTCAGGTCGTAGGTGCCGCCGTCACCGGCGGCGCTGTCCACGGCGAGCCAGTAGCTCGTTCCGGCTGTCGCCACGAAGGAAGTATCGGCCCCAGTGCTCCAGGAGATGCACGAGTTGGCATCAGGTCCCTCGCCGTGGTCTTCGAGCACGAACAACTTGCGACCCACCTCCATGAAGGACTCGTCATCCCAGATGGCGTTGTCGTAGTTGAGATGAGCCTCCACCTGTACGGGAACATCGCTGGCCGCATTGAACCAATACACGTACTCGGACCCATCAAAGGGCAGCGAGCCACAAGAATAGTTCTCCAGCTGAGAGGTGGAGCCGATACTCGTCGTGTTGTAGGAGACAGTCTCGCCGCAGGTGACCGAGGTCTGGCCGCAGCCTGCTTCTGTCGTCCATGGCCACGGAATCGAGTTTTCGTAGAGGGGCACTTCCCACTTCTTGACCGGGAAGTGACGCTCGACTCCCCACTTCTTGAGGATTTGGTACTTGGCGAGGAACCGGGTGTCTAGCCCTGCGTGAAAGTCGTAGTTGAGGTCTTCGCAGGCCGCCTCTGCGTGGCCCCTAATGTACGGTTCGGCGCGCGCGGTCCCGGTGAGTGTCTTGTACAAGCTCACGCTTCCCTGTGCGCGAATGCGCAGCTTGCCATTCCAGTCCGTCACGACCTCGACGTCGAACTCGCCTGCCTCGGTGGCCCAGTCAATCTCAGAGAGGTTCGTCCAGCCGCTCTCTTCGTGATAGATCGCGCCGGTCCTGACCTTTCCGCCGCCCTGGCTGCCCGCTGTGACGTCCACGGCCCCAGGCGCCATGGTCCAGAATCCAGCCTGCAGCTCCACCTTCAACTCGCCGACCACTGGAACGGGCCCGGCGGCGAAGGTGAACGGGTAGGACAACTGGCCCAGGGGCAGCATGTGGCTGAACTGCATGCCGTTGTTGCTCCGTAGGAACAACTCCATATCCACCTCCATGTCCAGGTCGATCTGGAGGTGGCCGTAGGTGAGGTCGAGGGCATCAAACTCCCAGTCGATGAACATGTCGGGATCGAACTCGAGGTTTCCGCGCTTGAGCTTCACGAAGAAGTCGTCGTCCGCGTAGAGCGTCGTGTCGTCGAAGTTGAGGGTGGTCCGGGCACCCGTGTCCAGTGGAAGCGTCTCGGTGATTCGCGTGTTCTGCAAGACCTCTGCGAGGGAGACCAAGCTGGTCTGCGTCACGATTCGGCTGTCCTGGATTTCCAGACTCTCGATTCGCCGGAGATACCCTCCGTCAGTCTCGCCGACGACCACCTGTCCGACTGTGAGGTCCACAGAGTTGGGGTCGCACTGGACATGAAAGACGATGGTGGCGAGGCTGTCGTCGAATTCCTCGGGGGTCTCTGCAGACACGAAGCAAGGATCATTCTCGATCAGGTTGAGGTCGGGCGACACCGTTACGTTCCCCGCCGTGCCAGGGGCCCCTTCGTCGCTGCCGGTTTCGCCGGAGTTGGCTTCGCCGCCGTTGTCGCCACCCACGCTCCCACCACGGTCACCCCACGGCACACTGCCATTGTTTTCGGAGCAACCCAGCAGTGCGAGGAGTGCAAGGAGTGCTGTTGTGCGATACGGAGGGTGGATCAAGACGTGGCCTCTGCTGTTCCTAGGAGTTGAACCTAAATGGGGCAGTCACCACTGGAAACTACTGCCAGCGAGGCGCCCGGTCAATCGATTTGTCGACATTTCTTGACTTTTTCTTGACACTCATGGGTCCTTGGGCGGGTTGTCAGAGAGACTCAGCATGTCGCCACGGGTTGTCCCGGTGCTCGCAACCACGCCCACGGGTAGCTCGATGGTGTGTCGTGCGCCGAAGTGGATGCGGGTGAAGCGCCACGGCTTGAGCGCCTCAATCGTCCGGATCACGCGACCGTCTTCGGCGACGAACACCACATCAATCGCAAACTTCATGAGAAACATGTGAATGGAGTTGCAAGGAGACAGGATGAGGGCTTCGCCATCCTCGAGGCACGTGCGTCCCAGGAGACCTCGGGCTCGGGATGCTGGATCTCGAGCCCACTCCTCCCGAGTGGCCAGAATGGTTCCGCGGGTCGTGTTTCGAATCACGGCCTTGATGCCGCCTTCATCTCGTAGACCCAGATCCGGCGCCACTTCTGCGCCTTCGATCCACGCTTTCCCTGGGAAACGAAGCTGACCTTCCAGGTTCCAGCAGCTTTGTTGTCGAACAAGTTGGGCTCCGCGTTGTTCACCGTTCCTGTGGGCAGGATCTCTTCGCTTCCGGTCGTCATGTCGATGCGGATCAGGGGATCGCCGAGATTGGGGTCATTCCGTACGAGCACAATACTCTTGCTGTCCGGGGTCCAAGTCGGCCCACGTCGTTCGGGTGGCACGACGTTGGTGGCTACCCGGAATGGCTGTCCTCCCACACTCGGCACGACGTAGGCGTCAAACTGCGTGTGGTCCTGCTGTCCGTGGTTCGAGAAGAACGCGATCCAGTTTCCATCCGGCGACCAGGCCGGCTTGATCTGGTTGGACTTCCAGCTCGTCAGTGCCCGGTCCGATGACCTCGGATTCGCCACGTCATCAATCACGTGGATGTTGGCACCGTCCTCACTCATCGCCGCATAGGCCAACTGCTGGCTTGACGGCGACCAAGTGGCGTAGAAGTCCAGCCCTTCTGCGAAGGTGAGTCGTTTTGGCTCCTTTTCGAGGGCGTAGATGTCCAGCAGGTAGAGGTCCCCCTCGCCAGACACCGCCGAACAGTAGGCGATCTTTCGGCCATCCGACGAGAACGCAGCCCCTCCTTCCTTTTGGGGAGTCCCGATGGGCACGGTCACCCCTCGAAGATAGAGGTCGAAGTCGTTGTTGGAACCACTGGAGGCGAAAGCGTAGAGCTGATTGCTCGGAGACCAGGCGAACTCATGGTTCACCTGCTTTTGCTGTACGAAGCGCCCGGAAAGCCCGCTGGCGCCTGCGGAAGGGCGAATGCGCTCCTCGCCAGCACCCATGGTCAGCACGTACAGATCTGTGAACTTGTCCTGGCTGTTGGCAACTTCGTAGGCAATCTTCTGGCCGTCGGGGGACCACTGAGGGTCCATGGCATTGCCTGTGTGTTCGGGCGAGACGACCCGTGCCTCGTTGGCATCGGCGCGCGATGGCACTGCCACCGCGAGGCAAGACGCGACCGCCAGGAAGGACAGGAGTCGCAAGACTCGGAAGGGCATCAGGAGGCCTCCGTTGGGGAAGGTGCCACCACGTGGCACGAGACTCGATGTCCAGCTCGTAGCGGGATCAAGTCGGGGGTGTGTTGGGAGCAGCGCGACCAGCTGGGGTCGTCGGGTTCGGTTCGGTGGCAGGCCGCGCGATAGGAGCAGCCGGCCTTGAAGAGGTCCTCTGTGGGCCGGATCATCGGTGATTCCACGCGACGAGTTGCCTTGAAGGCTGCCGAGAGTAGGCGTTCAGTGTAGGGATGATGGTCAACCTCGGTGTCCCGTGGATCGAGGGCGGCCGCAGGCATGCACTCCACAATCCGGCCGCGGTACATGACCAAGACGCGGTCCGCCACGTAGCGGACTACGTCGAGCTCGTGGCTTATGAAGAGGAAGGCTGTTCGACCGCCGCGGGCGTTGCGGAGTAGGTCGATGACATCCGCTTTGACCGAGGCATCCAGCCCCGCCGTGGGCTCGTCCGCTACCAGCAGGCTGGGTCGGGGCAGAAGGCTGCGAGCAACCACTACCCGGCGTTGCTCGCCACCGGACAACTGGCTCGGATGTAGCGCCCGCTTGCCATTGAGTCGAAACGCTGTCAGCGTCTCGTCCACGAGGGCATCTGCACGGTGCGCATCCTCCGGTCGGTGCAGGCGCACGGTCTCCTCGAGGTGTTGTCCTACCGTCAGGCCCGGGTTGAGGCTCGCGGCAGCGGTTTGGTAGATCATTTGCATGCGGCTGCGGGTTCTTCGACGCTCTCTGGGACTGAGCTCTGCGAGGTCCTGACCCTCGAAGGCCACTCGACCCGTGTCTGGCGGGATGATGTGGAGGAGCAGCTTGCCTAGGGTGGTCTTGCCCGAACCAGACTCGCCCACGAGCCCCACCACTTCGCCCTCCCGGATCTCGAGGTCCACCCCATTGACCGCAGCCACCCCTCCAGGGAAGCGATGGGAGAGTCCCTTGGCCTGGAGAACCAAGCTGCTCGAAGCGTTCTGGGCGCTCATGTGGGCTCTCCTACCGCAATGCAGCGCACCCGATGGTCGCTGCTGGGTCTGAAGTCGGGGGGGCGCACGCTACGACACCGCTCTCCCAGCGCGCTACGCTCGGGCGAGGGCTCGCGGATCCACGGGCACCGATGGGCATAGACACAGCCGGCGCCAGAACTCGTGGGCTGTTCGGCCAGGTGGAGTCGCGGTGGAGACGAGCCCTCTTCCAGCGCCCTCGATCGAGCCTGCAGCTCTCTTGTGTAGGGGTGTGAACCAGGTCCTGGCTCGAAGAATGCCCTGCGCGGGCCATCCTCCACCAGCTCGCCGCGGAACATGACGTAGAGCTGGTCGGCGATGTGCTCGACCACCTGGAAGTCGTGCGAGATCAGCAAGAGGGACATCCCGCGCGCCCGGCACAGCTCTCCCAGCAGGTCGACAATGTCGCGCCGCACCGACCAGTCCAGTCCGGTGGTTGGCTCGTCGGCAACCAGCAAGTCGGGCTCCGTGGCGAGCGCGATGGCAATCGCCACCCGCTGCGCCATGCCTCCGGATAGTTCATGGGGGAAGAGTTGGGCCACCGCCTCCGGGTTGGGCAGGTGGACGGTCTCAAGCCAGTGGAGCACGCGCCGCTTGACCGCCGCTGGAGTCAGGCCGCTGTGGGCGATTGTTACGGATGCGCCCACCTGGTCTCCCACGCGAAGGAGCGGGTCGAGCGAGTGGGAGGGATGTTGGAAGACGTAC